>OBJA01000891.1_pt1 | contig 23369 bp, 27 predicted proteins | sample 1519751 | NCBI WGS metagenome assembly OBJA01 (sample SAMEA3881238, study PRJEB22517) | soil metagenome | biome: lake sediment; feature: soda lake sediment; material: sediment, water from around vicinity | place: India | collected 2013-12-23 | depth 3 m
CAGCAGTGGGAGCTCCCAGTCCATCTACCTGGCCTGTTGGAGCCAGTCCGGCAGGGTGGCATGTTGCAACCAATGAAGAATGGGATCAGCTGGCACAGTTTGTAAGCAATAAAAAAGGCCCATATATACGCACTGAAAATTCATGGTTCCCGTCATTGGTTTCCTGGACCAATGTGGGATTGCACTTAAAGTCAACCACAGGCTGGTATGCCAATAACGGAACAAATGATTTTGGGTTTAATGCATATCCCACTGGTTCCATCAACGCAAAATATAACAGTGTAGGAGACAATATTCCCAGACACAATGCGACATGGTGGACATCGACTCCTCAGCCCCCGGGTGCGCTGGAAGGTCCGGTATATTGGAATTTAAAATATTCTGATAACGATTTGAGCAATGATGCCAGTGAATTCCCATATGTAGGATTTGCTGTCAGATGTGTTAAAGATTAACCTCAAGGGCATAAATGTTTTGATGAAGCATTGGCAGTTGATACAGAAATAGCTGCCATTTGCATTGGAGTTTATCAAATGCAGGGAAAAGAAAAAGGGAGTCAGATTTATCACCTGACTCCCTCATCTTCAGCGAGCGGGAAACGGGGGTCGAACCCGCGACCCTCAGCTTGGGAAGCTGATGCTCTACCACTGAGCTACTCCCGCTTTATAAGTGATGCAAATTTAGAAAAATTTGGATTCACTGCCTGCTGCTGCCGTAATTTTATTTAAACTTTAGGCAGGGGCCATTTCTGATTATACTGAACCCTTGTAAGCCTGTCGGCTTCCTCATCGGCAAACCGGCCTGCTGCTTCATCCCAGGTTATCACCCGTCCTACACGGTAGGCAATGTTCCCCATTTCCGATACTATGGCAGTCTTGGCACCTACCTCCACCCCTGCATTGAGTTTTCCACCCTTCCTGATACAGTCGAGGAAATTCACAACATGCTCGGTAAGTCCGTCACCATAATTGGACTGGGTCTTCGCTTCAATGAAAGGTTCCTTTTTGGCATTATTCCAGTCGGGCATAATCTGATAACCTCCCCTGTCAACGATAAGCGTTCCCTTGTGCCCTACAAACGCCACCCCGTGTTCTTTTCCATAAGGTCCCATGCCCGGATTCAGTCCGCACTCCCACACCATCGTGTGACGTGGATAACTGTATATGGCCTGCTGGATATCGGGTGTCTCAAGTGCTCCAGCATCATGGTAGTATATGCCTCCCCCGGGGGAAATTTTACCGGGCATGCCTGCATCCATTCCGTGCATGGCAAAATCGAGCAGATGGACGCCCCAGTCGGTCATTGCACCGCCGGCATAGTCCCACCACCACCTGAAGTTGTAATGGAACCTGTTGGCATTGAAAGCACGCTGAGGGGCCGGACCTAACCACATATCGTAATCGACATGCTCGGGGGCCTCAGAATCGGGCATTGAAGGATAAGGTTCATCATACCCCTTATATATCCAGGCTTTTACCAGGTGGACATCCCCCAGCGTTCCCGACTTCACGATTTCCGATGCCTCAAACCAGTGCTTTGAGCTGCGCTGCCACATACCCACCTGAATATAAAGCTTAGGATACCTTGCTGCAGCCCTTACCATGGCATTACATTCCTCAATGCTGTGCCCCATAGGCTTTTCAACATACACATGCTTGCCTGCCTCCAGGGCCATCATCATCATGTGGGCATGCCAGTGGTCGGGAGTTCCGATAATGACAGCATCAATATCCTTGTTCTCCAGCAGTTCCCTGAAGTCGGCATATAGTAGCGGGCGTTTCTCTGTAAGCTTTTCTACATCGGCTGCCCTCGATTCCAGGATCCTGGAATCAATGTCACACAATGCCAAACAATCTACATTGTTTTCTTTCCTGAGAAAGTTCTGGAGGTTACTGAAGCCCATGCTTCGGCATCCGATAAGTGCTACCCTTACCATTTCTGCCGGTGATGCGCATGCATTCATGATGGTTGGAAAAGCACTGATGGCAGCAGTGGCCAGGGCTGAGTTCCTTATAAAATTCCTTCTGTCAGAATTCATGATAAGTTTAAATTGATTTTTGATGAAAAATGTAAAGATAGATGTTCTGCGATTTAAATGAAATTTCGTGGCATCATTTTTTCATAAGTTTTAACAGGAAAGCCGACATCTAAATTGATGGTCAGTGGGCTGAATACTTAATTTTCTTTACAAAATGAATAAAGGGACAAAATGAACGTTTAAGAAATAATTGACCGGAACATGAAGTTATTATTACAATATTCATAACAGATTGAAAAACAATGGTGAACAACAGGAAAATAAAAACACTGCTTACAATTGTCATATTCTTTCAGCTTGCTGCAGTATTTGGCTCAGGAGGCAGCTGGAATATAGCAGAGCTCCACACGGCAGCTGATGCTGATTACCTCTCTCCCATCGAGAAGGAAATTATCCTTGAAATCAATAAACTGCGTGCCGACCCTGCACGGTATGCCGAGGAGTACATCGCACCGCTGGCTAAAAAGTTTGATAAAAAGATTCTTTATTATCCGGGCGACAACCCGCTGCTGACGAACGAAGGCGTGTCGGCTGTGAATGAATGTGTCAGGGTATTGAAACGCCAGCAGCCCCTGCCCCTGATGTATCCATCGGAAGGGCTTTCACGGGCCGCACGCGACCATGTAAAGGACCAGTCGAAGAGTGGCAAAACCGGCCATACCGGGGGCGACAGGAGTACTATGCGCAACCGTGTGGAGAGGTATGGGGAGTGGCAGTCATCAATTGCCGAAAATATCGCTTACGGGGCAAAAACAGCTCAGCAGATTGTAGTTTACCTGCTGATTGATGACGGTGTTCCCGACAGGGGCCACAGAAAAAACTTCCTGACACCGGGATTCTCAAAGGTGGGCGTGGCTACCGGCGGTCATCCGCAGTATGGGTTCATGAGCGTAATGGACTTTGCAGGAGGCTATACAACAAAATGAATATGAGCGCATAGGAATGCCTTTTCTACCTCTACAATAAATAATTCCCCAAAAACGGAGATTAAAAATTTAATCCTTCAGTTTTTTAAAAAAAAGGTATTTAATTTGCCGAATTAATTTTTACAAATTTTATATGCTGATTTGGGAAAATGAAGAATACATACCTTGATCTCATCGAACAGTCCTATTATTTCCCGCAGGAAGGATTCGACCTGCAGGACGGGAACCTTACATTCTACGGCGTTTCGCTGAAGTACCTCATCGATAAATATGGCACCCCATTCAGGCTTATGTACCTGCCTCGCATCGGGGACCAGATAAAAAAGGCCCGCAACCTGTTCCGAAGAGCCATGAAGGCTACAAACTATAAAGGCGACTATCACTATTGCTACTGTACCAAATGCAGTCACTTTCACCATGTTATCAACAAGGCGCTCCAGTATAATGTGAACCTTGAAACATCATCCTCATTCGATATCGACCTCATCCTGAACCTGCACAAGCAGGGCAAGGTTGAAAAAGACATCAAAATCGTACATAACGGGTACAAGACCGATGAATATATCAGGAAGATCATCGAGCTCACCGACCTGGGATTCGTGAATTCGACGATTGTGCTTGACAATAAAAACGAACTGAAAAAGGTGCTTGCCTATGCCAATGGGAAGAAAGTCCAGATAGGCATCCGCAAAGCCATTGATGAAGAACCCCAGAGTGCATATTATACATCGCGTCTGGGAGTGAGGGCATCCGAAATCCTGGATTTCTACCGCAACAACATTGCAGGCAAGGAGAACCTGGAACTGACAATGCTCCATTTCTTTGTTGACTCGGGCATCAAGGATACACTTTACTACTGGGGCGAGTTTCAGAAATCGGTAAAGATGTACATTGAGCTGAAGAAGGAGTGCCCTACCCTGAACGCGCTTAACCTGGGAGGTGGATTTCCCATCCGCAGCCACCTGGGCTTTGAGTACGACTATGAGTATATGATTCGCGAAATCGTGAACAACATCAAGGACGCGTGCAATGCCGAAGGCATTGAAGAGCCTGATATTTTCACTGAATTCGGGAAGTATACGGTAGGGGAAAGCGGAGCCACAATCTTTTCAGTCCTTGAGCAAAAGCAGCAGAATGATGCAGAGCTGTGGTACATCATCGACAACAGCCTGATGAATACCATTCCCGATGCCTGGTCAATCTTTGAGAAGTTCATATTGCTTCCCATCAACAAGTGGAACAATGAATATACAAGGGTAAGTATAGGCGGTATCAGTTGTGACCACTCCGACTATTACAACTCAGAGGACCTGAACCAGCAGATTATGCTGCCAAGATATTCCTCACGCGAAAAGGAACCGCTTTACCTGGGATTCTTCCACACGGGCGCCTACCAGGATTCCATAAGCGGCTACGGGGGCATCAAGCACTGCCTCATCCCAGCCCCGAAGCATGTTATCATCGACCGCGATGAAACAGGCAACTTTGTCGATTACGTATACCGTACAGAGCAAACGGTGGAAGACATGTTTAAAATATTGGGATATACAACCTGATAAGAAAATACTTTATTATTCAGCAGCCCTGGCAGAGATACTGCCGGGGCTGTTCTTTTAAAACAAATAAGGCCCGCAACCACGGACCTTATCAACATTGGGTTAACTTAAGGCAGCCTGATTGTTTCAGTTGCCATTTTTCTTGCCAAACATCTGTAACGCATCTACAACAATTTCGGTGATGTAATGTTTTTCACCATTCTTGTCTTCATAGGATCGGTTTGTAATTCTGCCATCAATGGCAATCTCTGAACCCTTCTTCAGGTATTTCTCTACAATCTCGGCCTGCCTGCTCCAGGCTACAAGGCGGTGCCATGTTGTTTCGGAATGTCTGTTGCCGTTTACATCGCGGTAAACTTCGTTGGTGGCAATGGAAAAGGTAGCTACCATTTTGCCACTGTCAAGCTTTCTTACTTTTGGTTCTTCGCCCAGGTGGCCGATAAGCCTGACGTTGTTGTTGATTGTACTCATGATTTCAAATTTTAAATGAAACTTAAATGAAATTGTACTTCAAAGGTAGGGCACCCGCAAAAGGTTAGCCGGTTAATAAACATTTGTAAACGAATTTAACCGTTTACAATCATTTACAAACGGATATAATTTTGTATATTAGCTTTTTAAACCAGAATCTGCATCATATGGAAAACCGGAAATGTCTGGAATGCGGTGAACCTTTGCGGGGACGGGCCGATCAGAAATTCTGCAGCGATGCCTGCCGCAATGCATTCAACAACCAAAAAACAGGGGGCACCACAATCTACATGCGCAAGATTAACCGCATCCTGAAAAAGAACCATACAATACTCAGCGAACTGAATCCTGAAGGCAAAACAACAACTTTTAAGGCAAACCTGCTCAGGCATGGGTTTAACTTCACCTATTTTACGCACATCTATAAAACCCGCAGCGGCAGAATCTATTATTTTATCTACGACCAGGGATTCTCGGCACTCGAGAACTTCAAATTCATGCTCGTAAAAAAGGAAGACTGAGCAACCTGCAAATTACTGATCCTGCCCGGGCATCAGCTCTTCGTACCACTCATGGAATCTTAAACTCCGCCTGTTAACCTTTCCTGTCAGCATAACCCGGATATCATAATGGTTTCTGACATATTGCCTGATGTTCTTAACAGGGCGGATTTGGCGCAGACAAAAAGAACTGTAAAATTATGCTACTGGCACAAAACAAATCGCACTTCCTGGTTTTATATATAGATTCCTTCGTTGGAAGCTACAAATGACACAAAATAATGACAAGCAAAAAGATAGCCGATATAGTTCAGGAGATAAGGAAAACTGATAAAGAGTTCCTGGTTACACCAAGGGAATTGTTCAGGTATTTTAACATGGATAAACGGACTAAAGTAAACCGCAATATTGTGAATGATTTTCTGAACGAAAACCAGGTTGAAGTTGTGCCCGACTATATGACAATGGAAATGGATGAGACAGTTACACTCAGGCATAAAAAACTGGCAAGAAGTAAAAAGGACATTGAACCCATAAAAAAAATACAGCTACTTGAATCTGCCAATATACCGCCGGTCACTGTAACCAGGGAGGCTAATTTGAAAGAAGCGATAACCCTGCTGATGATGCATGACATTTCCCAGATACCTGTAGTATCGGGCTCACGTACAGTGCAGGGGGTCATTTCATGGGAAACTATAGGGCATGGACATGCCAATGGCATTGAATCCGATCTTGTAAAAGATTACATCCAGAATGATGTGACAATTCTTGATTATGAAACTCCCCTGCTCGATGCCATTTCCGACATACTGAAAAAGGGATTCGTACTTGTGCAGCAATCCGACAAAACCCTTTGCGGCATTGTAACAATGACCGATATCAGCAAACAGTTTCTAATCGTATCAGAACCTTTTCTGCTCCTTGAGCAGATTGAACACCATATGCGGCAGATTCTTGATGGAAAGTTTTATATAAATGAGTTAAAGGAATATTGCCAGATTGGCGACATTGAGCGCAACATTGAATACATTGAAGACCTGAGTTTCGGCGATTACATACGGATAATTGAAAAACCTGAGCACTGGGACAGGTTGCAGCTCAATATCGAACGGTCGCATTTTATAAAACACCTCGACAAAATCAGGGAAATCAGGAATGACATCATGCATTTCGACCCCGATGGCATCAGTGCCGAACAAAAGGAAGATTTAATCAAAATGGCAAGGTTTTTATCGGAAGTGGTGAAGTTTGAATAAACTGCGGTGGCACATCTTATTCCTGAATTATGAATTACAAGGGGATTCAAGTGACTGGACAGGTGCAGGAAAAACTCTGAGGCAAGTGCTTCCAGCCAGCTCCTGCTTATTTTTCCATTATAACCTACGTTCAAAAGGAAATAAATAATAATTTTATCCGATAATTTTACCAGCCCATGAAACAATTGAGGCAAGTCATATTGACATTGTTATTATTGATTAGCCTGACGGATTTAACAGCACAGAATATAACGGAAATTGCTGAGGATTTAATCAGGAATGACAGTATCCCCGGGATTGCGTTTGCTGTAGTCACAAAAGATAGTGTAATCATTTCCAAAGTTCTGGGTTACCATAGGATTGATAAGAAAAACGAAAAAGGTACGGCAGCCGATGGTGACTATTTTCATCTGGGCTCAAATACAAAAGCCATAACAGGTTTTATTGCAGCCTGCCTGATTGAACAGAAAAAAATCGGGTGGGACACAAAGTTCTTTGACCTGTTTCCTGAAACATCAGGCAAAATAAATCCAGCCTATCTCCAGGTCACACTTGAAGATTTATTGACACACCGTGCTGGATTGCCATCATTTACCAGCGGTTCAGATTTCAAAACCATCCCGCGTTTTGAAGGTGATAAACGAAATAAAAGAACCAGGTTTGTTGAATATGCATTCACGCTACCTGCTATAAGTGATGAAAAGTCGTATAACTACTCAAATGCAGGATATAGTGCCGCAACCGTAATGCTGGAAAAAGTATCGGGCAAATCATGGGAAGAACTGGTCCGGGATATCCTCATGAAAAAACTCCATATTCAATTTGCCCAGGGATGGCCAAACCGGAACTTTGAAAATCAACCCTGGGGCCATTGGATTGAAAACGGAAAACTTGTCCCTGTTTCCCCTGAGACAGATTATGATCTAAATTTAATAGAACCCGGCGGGGATTTAAGCATGCCACTGAGTGACTACATCCGGTTTATACAGTTAAATATGGAAGGACTTTCAGGTGAAGATAATATCCTGAAATCGGAGACCTATCAGTATATCCATAATGCCCGGAATATATATGCTATCGGGTGGGAGAACCGGACACATCAGGTTTCTGCTCACGCAGGCTCCGACGGAACTTTCTTATCCTACGTCCAAATCGACAGAAATCAGTTGATTGCATATATTGTACTGATGAATTGCGGAAGTAAAAACGCGGAAGAAGGGGTAGTAAAAATGATAAAGCAGATGAAAAATGAATACGCCAGATAAAAACGACATAGCAGGCATTTAATAATATCAAGGGAACCAATTTAAACAATCAGCATATGGATTTTTCACACATCACTGACGGTATATTACAGGGAGTAGAAATCTGGGAATCAAAACTTGCGGGGTTATCCGGAGATACAATCATGAATAAAAAAAATAGCCAGGCCAGGTCAATCAGGCAAATCCTTGGGCATATGGTTGATTCTGCCTCAAACAATACCCACCGGATAGTTCACCTGCAATACCAGGATAGTCCGCTCCGGTTTCCAAATTATGCGTCAAATGGGAATAACGACAGGTGGATTGCGATACAAAATTACCAGAACGAGAACTGGATTGATTTAATCCAGCTTTGGAAATACAGTCATTTACATTTGATTCATGTTGTAAAGAACATAAACAATGATAAGCTGGATAATGAGTGGATTGCAGGTTCTGAATATGGAAATATAAAGCTCAGGGAGATGGTCATTGATTTTCTGAGACATTTCAACCTGCATCTGAATGAAATTGAAGAACTTGTCCATCAAAACGTATAACCCTGACTTTTGGCAGTTCAGTAAAATTCGGAGGCAGCACGCAACCCTGCCAAGGCATATATCATCTAATGAATAAAAACTAACTGCGATGAACAAGGGATTATTTATTGCTGTCATGATGCTGTTTTGCATCGGTTGTGAAAAAGACGAATTTGAAGTGAACAATCCTGACGTGCAGAAATTTGTCCTGCAGATAAAGAGTGGGACCTACAATAGCTACGAGAAGGGAGAAAACGGAGAGAAATTATGGCTGCAGATGCCGAAGTTCACGGAATATCATATTCAATCCCTGATTGATTTCTCAGGTGACACATCACATATTATGAATTTCCCTTTAAATCCTTTATCATCACGGACACCATTCCCTTATGAAAGGTCATACCTGATTTTGGGGGAATGTCTACTATGGACAGTGGAGGGCATAAGAAATGGTACAGGATATGGTTCGCTTGACCCCTACCTTGTTGATACAGCCCTGATTGAAAACGAAAAAATTAAGGGACTGAAAGGAACAGATATTCTCATCGTCAGGGACAGATATAACCACTGGTGGATGAATTCCTCAGATAATGACTGGAAGGCTAAAAACCCACTGGAGAACACTTCATATAGATGGTTTTAATCTATGACGGCTATTACTTATTATCAATGGCAGGATTAGAAAATAAAATGCATCGCAGCACTTTTACTTCAAAATCAATACAACTGAACTGGGAAAAAGAATAACATGCATTGATGGCAATGTAATCCTGAGGGTGATGATGGATTCTGATCTGATGAAGCTGGCAATACAGAGCATTCGGCTTTCTACAGTACACAGTGCATGTTATCGTTACGACTCATAAAAAACGCTGTGAATGAAAAATTATCTTGAAAGTATTGACAGGCAAATAGAATTTAATAAAGGGAAAAACATATTTGCAGATGAAAAAAACTCAAGCTTAAAATTTATCGATGATACGGTAAATCTTTTTCGTACGATGAGTTTAAGTAAAGAAGCTGAAAAAACTCTCATCAGCTATGTAACCCACAAATCACTTGATGAATTCTGCAGGGTAAATCAATATTATACTTTTAATCGTCAAGCGAAAGATGAATTACGCAGGATTTATTGTGAGTTATTATCAAACATAAAGAACAACAATAACTCAATCAAATCAACTTCAGAACATCATTATGAAAACATAAGGGAATGGTTACGAAAAACTAATCCGTTTGCTGCTAAAATTTATTCAAATGCTGCCAATGATATTCATCCGGTAGCATGTTCCGAATATAGTGCGGAGCTACAGATTGATGTTCTTAAAGTTGATTTAAAAACCTTAAAAGCACCGGTATTGGATATTGGCTGCGGCAGACAGGGGATCCTTGTAAATTATCTGAACGATTCAGGGATTGAATCTTTTGGCATTGACAGATTTTCCTTTTCGGAAGGCATACTGAATAATGCTGATTGGCTGGAATACAATTATGGGGTCGACAAGTGGGGAACAATAATCAGCAATCTTGGCTTTTCAAACCATTTTAAGCACCATCATCTGAGAGCGGATGGGAACTATATTGAATATGGGATAAAATACATGGAGATTTTAAGATCATTAAAAGTTGGTGGCAGGTTTCACTATGCGCCAGACCTTCCTTTTATTGAAATTTATCTGGACAACAAGCAATATCAGATTGATAAGTTTGAGATAGCAGAATCTGATTTCAAAACGTCGGTGGTGACCCGATTATAATGACGGCACATTTGCCACGAGTGCATCCAACGGAGACATAAAGCACACATTAAAGCTGAACTGATGCAGGTCCGCCAATAAGACAATTAAAAATGAAATTACATTTTCATGCGAAGGGCGATATACCAGGTGAAAAAAAATATTTAGAGCATTTGGTGATAAACATGAAATGAGTAGTTTTGTAAACCTTTAAGTGGCAAAAAAATGAAGACCATATTAAAATTGATAATGAAATATATTTAACCTCAGCAGCTGCAGGTTTTATATTCGGCTTTTGGATTATTCCAGACATGCTTTGTAAACAAGACAATCAGCCAATACTACCGATTGTCAATAGAATAATTATAAAATATTTTAATCATGAGTCTTAGAAATAAAATTCAAATCACAGGTTATATATTGGCAGCATTCATGCTGTTGACTTTACTGAACAGTGCTTATTTTTTCTTATCAGTTGTTAAGCTTCAGATGGGGGAATGGCTGGTATTCAACGCCTGTTCTCTGGCCATTATATCCTATCTGGTATGCTTTGCCGGTTTTAAAATTACAAAAAAGGATTTCTTTCTGGCGATAGCCCTGGTTCCGTTATATTATTATGGCTCTATGGGTCTGTTTGTTGTGCCATGGGATGCAGCCAATATCTTTTCACAAATTACCCATATGATAATCACATTAAATGTGATTTGGGTACTATATGTATTGCTGAAGGAATCCCGGTATGAATCTTTGGGCAAAGGATTACTCATAGGAGTGCTTGGTTTTGTTCCCGCATTTGCCGTTATTCAAACTTATTCCCAGTTGCATATGGATGAATTTCTGCAAATGCTTCAGAAAGTGCAGTAGGCTGCAATCGAACAATTCTCCTTTCAATACGGGAGGAGAATTGTTTTTGCATAAAAGCATACAGGAGGTTTAGCAGCTGAAACCTTTTGTAAAAGCTGCACAAGGATTGCTTGTTTTTGGAATAATGTTAAAATAACATCCCTAAAACGTTGTGCGTCACAGTTGAAAGTCAAGGTTTAAGTCGTAAATTGCTATCGTAAACTGAAATATTTAATTTATGAAAACTTTAAATCTCTTCCTGATCAGTTTCATTTTTTTAACTACACTTGCTTTTGGACAATCAAATGATGAGCAGGAAATCAGAAGATTGGAAAAACATTGGACACAACTGCTTGATAATGGAGATACAGCTTCATTATTGGAAATATGGTCGAAAGACTATGTAGTAAACAATCCTAATGGAGAAATTGTGACACCGGAAAAGATTGTTGCCCTGATGAAAAGTGGACATAAGTTTCCAAAAGTTGAAAGGATTATAGAAAAAATCACTTTCAATCAAAACATTGCCATTGTAATGGGCAAAGAATTACAACAGCCTGCCAGTATGACAACTAAACAAGAAGAATGGATACCCCGGAGATTTACAAATGTATGGATATGGTCTGAAAACGGATGGCAAATGGCAGCCAGGCAATCATCGGAAATTGCTAGATAACAATGAACCCACAAATCGTACCAGCTCAATATACAAGAAACGCTGTTCTAGTTTGGTTATGAATGAATGGATTATGAAAAGCGGAGGCATTATATTTGATTTTAATGGAACATTGTTCTGGGATTCCGGTTATCAGGAAACTGCGTGGGATAAATATCTCCGCAACTATAAATTAAACCTGACTCCGGCTCAAAAGAAAGAATTCATTCATGGCAGAAACAACAAGGACACGCTGGAATTTATATTCAACCGTGAACTAAATGATTTGGAGGTCGAACGATATGCTGAAGAAAAGGAAGTAATTTACAGGAATGAATGCATTAAACACAATATGCACCTTGCACCCGGAGCGGTACAGCTATTAAATTACCTGAAATCGCACGGTATACCCATGGCCATAGCAACAGCATCGGGAAAATCGAATGTAGATTTCTTTATCAGCAAACTGAATTTGCTTGACTATTTTGCTGAAGAGCATATTATTTACGATAATGGAAAGATTAAAGGGAAACCAAATCCCGAAATCTTCCAGAAAGCTATTGATAAACTGGGGATAAAAAATGAAGAATCAATCATATTTGAAGATTCTGTTTCTGGTATACAGGCAGCCATGAAGTGCAATGTGGGGCATATCATCATTGTCAATTCCGCAAAAAAAGATTATTCAGAATACAAATTCCCGGTGATAGCGCACTTTGATGAATTTGACCGGAAACTGCTGACAAGTTCTTTTATGAAAGATGCAAAACACCTGATATAACCGGTATGGCGGAATGGTCCCCTGACAATTTCCCCCGTAAAGTATTACCAATCACAACCGCTTTCCAGCTGTCTGTTGAAATCTTTCATTTGTCGCATGATTTGATAAATTTCCCAACTCCTGCAGCCACTAGAACTTATGCCTAAGCTGGAGGGTGCAGGTAAATATATTTTAGTAAATTTATTCGAATATATTCGTCATGCTAATACAGGCAGCATAAATGATTTCATGGAAAAATTCAGAAACAAATACAGGATAAAATCCAACAGGTTACAAGGATGGGATTATTCATCCGATGCATTATATTTCATCACCATTGTAACAGCTCACCGTAATTGTATATTCGGCGAAATTCAAAACGGGCGAATGATTTATAATGAATATGGGTCAATCGCCAATGATGAATGGTTGAAATCATTTGAAATCAGGCAGGAATTATTTTTGGATGAATATGTTATCATGCCTAATCATATTCATGCCATTGTTGGTATCAACAACAACGAACAAAAAATGAATATTGGTTCAACGGCCGGTGATGGTAGAGACGCACGGCCGTGCGTCTCTACCCCACCACCCCAACCTGCCGGTCTGCAACGTAAACCAAAATCGGTTTCATCGTTCATTGCAGGATACAAATCGGTTGTAATGAATAAAATTGATGATTTTATTGACAAAAATTATATATACAAACCAAAATACAACCGTCATAACCCGTTATGGCAGGTGAATTACCATGACCATATTATTCGAAATGATGAATCGTACCACCGTATCAAAAAATACATCATTGATAATCCGGCCAATTGGTATAAAGATAGTTTATTCTAAACCTGAGATAGTGCGTCACGGTCATGGTATGATATCGTGCACCTGGTTAATTATCCTGCATATTCACCCCTTCCCTTCTCTCAGGAAATTTCCCTGCCGCATATTCCAAAAAATTTGCTAATTTGCCTTCTCAAAACAATTAATTTTTATTCATATGAAAAAAATAACGTTTCTGCTGATTCTGGTGTTTGCTGCAATAACTGTATTACAGGCGCAGACTCCTGCCGGTAAAAAAGATTTCATGGGCGAGTGGAAATTCACAAGCCAGTATGCACCCGAAGGATTCAAGACAGGCATCTTTGTAATCAATGAAAAGGATGGTGCGCTGAAAGGTGAAATCAAGTTTGCCGACAACTACGCTGTCCCGATGAACAACATGACTGTTACCGATGGTGTGTTGAAATTCAGTATCACAGTCGACTATTACGATATTCCGATTTCAGCCACTGTTGAAGGAAACAAGCTGAAAGGCACGGCATCATCACCCGAAGGAAATCTTCCCTTTGAAGCAGTGAAAGTTGTGAAGCAGCCATAGCTGGCACAATAATGCGCTTTAATTAAACATTAAACTGCAGCCGGGGAAGAAGCTGCAGGTTGTACAAAAGCAAATTAATCACTATTATTGCATAAACAAATTAGGGAAAACATGAATTTCGGACACGGACATCACGGCCATCATCATAATACCTGAGACAGGTAGGTCGCTGCTGTAGTGTCGTAAAATTCAAAAATGATATTGAAACAGAGGCTTGCCGGAAATGGCAGGCCTCTTTTTTTATGAGGCTTTTGAAAAGCAAGGTAAAATGAACCTGCCTCACCTGGCAAACCGGGAAAACGAAGCGGTTCGCGATAGGATAAGCTGTATAAATTATTTATAAATGATATGGAAAAACTTAAAATTGCCATCCAGACCAAAGGTCGCCTCAATGAAGATTCGATGAAACTGATAAGGGAATCGGGAATTGACCTGGTCATCGGAAGGCGGACCCTTGTGGCAGAGGCAAAAAACTTCCCAATGGAAGCCCTCTTCCTGCGCGACGACGACATCCCGCAGACAGTTGCCGATGGTGTTGCCGATGTAGGAATCGTTGGCGAGAATGAAATGCTGGAAAAACAGGAAGAGGTGACAATCGTCAAACGCCTTGGCTTCAGCAAATGCAGGCTCTCACTGGCCATCCCGAAGAACATCGAATACCCGGGGCCTGAATTCTTCAATGGTAAAAAAATTGCAACCTCCTACCCTGCCATCCTGCAGAAATTCCTGGATGAACACCACATCAAGGCGGAAATACATGTCATCAGCGGTTCGGTTGAAATTGCACCCGGCATAGGCCTTTCCGATGCCATCTTTGATATTGTCAGTTCAGGCTCTACCCTTATCAGTAACCGGTTAAAGGAGGTGGAGGTTGTAATCCATTCCGAGGCGGTACTGGTGGCCAACACTTCCCTCTCGGCAGAAAAAAAGGAAATCCTTGAAGAACTTGTATTCAGGATGGAATCGGTACAGCGGTCGGAAGGCAAGAAATACATCCTGTTGAACATTCCCAATGAAAAAATTGCAGAGGTGGCAAGCCTGCTGCCGGGGATGAAAAGCCCGACGATTGTGCCGCTGGCCCAGGAAGGATGGAGCTCGATGCACTCGGTGATTGCTGAAGACACCTTCTGGGAAATCATCGGAAAGCTGAAAAAGGCAGGTGCCGAAGGCATCCTGGTGATACCCATCGAGAAAATGATTTTCTGATTCAGACAAAACATAACCATTGATGAAAACATACATCAATCCACCAAAAAATTCATGGCCCGCAATCCTGCAGCGGCCCGAAACCGATGTCAGTTCACTTTTCCAGACTGTCCAAAAGGTGCTGGATGACATCAAAAAGTTTGGCGACAGTGCCCTTCGTGAATACACACTTCAGTTCGATGGTGTGATCCCCGAAAACTGGAAGGTTACTGACAAGGAATTTTCAGAAGCAGAAAAGGCTGTTGCCCCTGAACTCAAAAAAGCCATTGAACTGGCTGCCGGGAACATTGAAACATTTCACCGTGCCCAGCAACCTTCGGTTGTCAGGACCGAAACAATGCCCGGCGTTACCTGCTGGCAGAAGGCAGTGGCTGTTGAAAAGGTGGGTTTGTACATCCCGGGGGGAACAGCCCCGCTGTTTTCAACTGTGCTGATGCTTGCCATACCTGCCCGTCTGGCCGGATGCACCGATGTTGTGATGTGCACCCCTCCGGCAAAAGACGGTTCAGTCCATCCTGCCATCCTTTTTGCTGCTGCCCTTGCGGGAGTAAAGCAGGTGTATAAACTTGGAGGCATTCAGGCCATTGGTGCCATGGCCTACGGAACGCCTGCCGTTCCGAGGGTCTACAAGATATTTGGCCCCGGCAACCGGTATGTTACCGCAGCCAAACAAATTGTAAGCATGCAGCACACAGCCATCGATATGCCTGCAGGCCCTTCGGAAGTGATGGTTGTTGCCGATGAAACGGCAAACCCTGCCTTTGTTGCAGCCGACCTGTTGTCGCAGGCTGAACACGGATCCGACAGCCAGGTGGTGCTGCTTGCCCCGAGCAGTAAGGTAGTGGAGCAGGTTGACAGGGAAATTGCAATCCAGCTTGAGGTGCTGCCACGAAGGAACTTTGCCGAAAAGGCACTTGAAAACAGTGTGGCCATCGTGACCGGCAATTTAAGCAGTATTGCAGAGCTGATTAATGAATATGCCCCCGAACACCTGATCCTGTCGGTGGGCAACTACAATGAACTGGCAGAAAAGGTGACAAATGCCGGTTCAGTGTTCCTTGGAAACTATACGCCTGAAAGTGCAGGCGATTATGCTTCGGGCACGAACCATACCCTGCCTACCAACGGGTGGGCCAGAACCTACAGTGGTGTAGGGCTTGAAAGCTTCATGAAGAAAATAACCTACCAGGAAATCACACACGCCGGACTTCAGCTGATTGGCCCTGCCATTGAAACAATGGCTGCAGCCGAACAACTGGATGCCCACAGACATGCCGTTACACTGAGATTAAAACAATGATTACCAGATGATAACTGATACAGCCAAAATGATAGTAAACGACCTTCTTCGTGAGAACATCAAAAACCTGCAGCCCTATTCATCGGCACGCGATGAATTCTCGGGCGAAGCCATGGTGTTTCTCGATGCCAATGAAAACCCGTTTAACCAGCCCTACAACCGTTATCCCGATCCTTTGCAGAGAACCCTGAAGGAGAAAATCGGGCAACTGAAGCATGTGCCCCCGGGTCATATCTTCCTTGGAAACGGAAGCGATGAGCCCATCGATCTGCTTATCCGTGCCTTTTGTGAACCCGGAACCGACAACATTCTGACAATCGATCCGTCATACGGCATGTACCAGGTGGCGGCAGGTATCAATCAGGTTAAAGTACGTAAGGTATCGCTCACTGAAGACTTCAGGCTTGACGCACAAAAATTGTTACAGGCTGCTGATTCACACAGCAAGCTGGCCTTCCTCTGTTCGCCGAACAACCCGAGTGGCAACTGCCTTAAGGAAAATGCAATCATTGAAGTGGTCAGTAAGTTCAGGGGGATTGTGGTGCTCGATGAAGCATATATCGATTTCAGTCCGGGCAAATCACTGCTCCCTGTGCTGGAGCGCTATCCTAACCTTGTGATTCTGCAAACCTTCTCAAAGGCATGGGGCATGGCAGGCATCAGGCTGGGAATGGCATTTGCTTCCCCTGAAATCATAGCCGTGCTGAATAAAATAAAATACCCCTACAACATCAATATCCTTACCCAGCAGAAAGCGCTGGAACTGACTGATAACAGTGCCCGGGTTGAGGAATGGGTTAACCTGATTGTGGCCGGACGGGGCAATCTGGCGGAGCAACTGAAGGCGCTGCCGCTTACTGAAAAAATCTTTCCCTCTGACGCCAATTTTATTCTCGTAAAAATGAAGAATGCGCGCAATATCTATGAATTCCTGAAAGACAAAGGGGTCATTGTACGCGACCGTTCAAAAGTGCATCTTTGCGAGGGCAGTCTGCGTATCACTGTTGGTTCGGCTGAAGAAAACAACCTGCTGATGCAGGCACTCAGGGATTATAAGGCATAATACTCAATAAGAGTGACTGCAGTTGAAACTCAGCTGCCTGAACCTGCCGGAAGGGGACTTTCCGATCCGGCCATACCTGAAGTCAGGGGCTTTAAAAAGAAGTTCTTTTTTAGCTGGAGTGGTTTTAAAAAATTTAATTTTACCTATAGAATACTGGTTTAATATTACAGACAGAATATGAAGAAAGCATTATTTATCGACCGCGACGGAACGCTGATTTATGAACCACAGGACGAGCAGATCGATACGCTTGAAAAACTGGAATACATACCGGGTGTGTTCCGTAACCTGTTCAACATACAGAAGAACCTGGGCTATGAGCTTGTCATTGTATCGAACCAGGACGGGCTGGGAACAGCTTCATATCCCGAAGAAGATTTCCTGCTTGTGCAGGGGAAAATGTTAAAGGCATTTGAAAATGAAGGGATCACATTTGACGATATCCTGATCGATAAAAGCTTTCCGCATGAAAATTTAAAAACCCGCAAGCCGCAAACCGGGTTGCTCGGTAAGTACATGAACGGGGAATACGACCTGGCAGCCAGTTTTGTGATTGGCGACAGGTTAACCGACATCGAACTGGCAAAAAATCTGGGGGCAAAGGGCATTTTACTGAATAACGGCTCGCTGTCGGAAGAACTCGAAAAGCAGGGACTGCTCGATCATTGTGTGCTCATCTCCGATGACTGGGACGACATCTATGCCATTGTGGCTGCCCCCGAAAGGGTGGCCGAAGTCAAACGCACGACCAGGGAAACCGATATTTACGTGGCGCTCAACCTCGACGGCACCGGCATCAGCAATATTTCGACCGGGCTGAGCTTCTTCGACCACATGCTCAGCCAGATTGGCCGCCATGCAGGTGTCGACCTCGAAATCAGGGTAAAGGGCGACCTTGAAGTGGATGAGCACCATACAATAGAAGACACCGGACTGGCACTTGGCGAGGCATTCATGAAAGCTGTGGGCAACAAGACAGGGATGGAACGCTATGGGTTCTGCCTGCCTATGGATGATTGCCTGGCAATGGTTGCCATCGACTTTGGAGGCCGCCCCTGGCTGGTATGGGATGCAGAATTTAAACGTGAAAAAGTTGGTGATATGCCCACCGAAATGTTCATGCACTTCTTCAAGTCATTTTCCGACTCGGCCCGCTGCAACCTCAACATCAAAGCAGAGGGAACCAACGAGCACCATAAGATAGAAGCAATTTTCAAGGCACTGGCCAAAGCAATTAAAATGGCAGTCAAGAGAGATTTGTATAATTTTGAACTGCCTTCAACAAAAGGGACACTGTAAACCATCATTCCGGCTGAGGGCATAAACATTACCTGACTATGGAAACGATCAAGCCATTGCGCGAAAAGAAAAACACGGCCATCCTGCTGATCCACTGTCCCGACCGGCAGGGCATACTGGCAACAGTGACCGAATTCCTGAACAGGAACAGGGGAAACATCATTTACCTCGACCAGCATGTCGACCGCGTGGAGCAGATATTCTACATGCGCGTGGAATGGGAGCTCGAGGGTTTTGCCATCCCATCCGATAAAATCGGGGAATATTTTAATACGCTTATCGGCATGCCCCTGAACATGAACTGGAAGTTGTATTTCTCCGATGAAATACCCCGCATGGCCCTTTTTGTCTCAAAAATGCCCCACTGCCTGTTTGATATCCTGGCACGCTATGCGGCAGGGGAATGGGATGTGGAAATACCGCTCATCATCAGCAACCACGAACTGCTGAAGCCGGTGGCCGAAAGGTTTGGTATCAGGTTTTACCATTTCCCTGTCAATGCCGCGAACAAGGATGAGCAGGAGCAAAAACAGCTGGAGTTACTGAAGGAGCATAAAATAAATTTTGTGGTACTTGCCCGGTATATGCAGATACTGTCGGGTGAGTTTGTAAAAGCTTACCCGAATAAAATTATCAACATTCACCACTCGTTCCTGCCTGCCTTTGCAGGCGCAAAACCCTACCATGCAGCACATGAACGGGGAGTTAAAATCATTGGTGCCACAAGCCATTACGTCACATCTGAACTCGATGCCGGACCGATTATCGAGCAGGATGTCACCCGTTGCAGCCATGTTGACACCATACAAAAACTTGTTCGCAAAGGCAGAGATCTGGAAAAAATTGTACTTTCGCAGGCAGTGTACAAACATTTGCAGCGCAAAATACTTGTATACAATAACCGGACGGTTGTATTTAACTGACAAATGAAGCTTTGGCCACTATTCAGATTCTAAAAAAGAGAAAAATGAAAAAAATACATGTGGTGATGATACCGGTAATGTTTGCCCTGTTCAGCAGTGCGCAGTCATCAAAAATACCTCAGCAGAAGGTTCCGGAAGATTACGGATATATCGTCAAAACAGGCCAGCAGGTGCCCGATGTAAAAATGAAGTTTACCGATGGTACAACTGTCACGACTGCCGATTTGAAAGGGAAGGTCGTCATGTTGCAGTTTACAGCCAGCTGGTGCGGAGTGTGCCGCAGGGAAATGCCGCACATCGAAAAGGAAATCTGGCTGAAGCATAAAAACAGGAACGACTTTGCCCTGATAGGTATCGACCTTGACGAACCACTGGAAACTGTCAGAAAATTTGCTTCCGACATGAAGATAACTTATCCGCTTGCTCTCGATCCGAAAGGCGAAATTTTCTATACATTTGCCGCTAAGGGTGCAGGTGTGACCCGCAATGTCATCATCGACCGCACGGGGAAGATTGTATACATGACACGCCTGTTTAAGGAAGAAGAATTCAATGAAATGAAGAAAGTGATTGACAAGTTGCTTGAAAATTCCTGAAACCTTAGCCGTATCGTAATTAAACTAAAAACAAAACCATAGGGAAATGGATAACTCAGATAACTTCAAATTGTGGCAAAAGAATCTGTTCTATCTCGAAAAAACTTACGACATCAGGACAGGGGTATCAGAAAACATCAGGATGCGGCTGCTGCACCAGATAAAAGTTGCAGCCGATGCACTGCCTGCTGAAATTGCCGGTATTCTTGGCCGTAAAAAAGGAAAGTCAATTATGCACTTCCTTAAAACAACGGCAGGCACAATTATTGAACTCCAGAAAATATTGAGTATATCATTGAGCATGAACCTGGTTACAATCAGTGAATATCACTCCATTTCCCAAAGCCTGAATGAACTGGGGGAAATGCTGAAGGCGCTCGATAACAGGATATACAACAAGCAAACCGGAGATATTGAGCCTGAAACCGAAAATGACGGGTACTGGCTTTTAAATTAGCATCTGTAAAAAGGAACCGGATGGAGAAAATCGTGATCATCAGGTACAATGCCGGGAACATCGAATCGGTGAGCAATGCGCTGAAACGGCTGGGTGTGGAGGCAGAAATTACTGCCGATGCCGGCGCCATCAGGGATGCCGGAAAGGTCATCTTCCCCGGGGTGGGCGAAGCCCGCTCCACCATGGAATACCTGCGCAGGCACCATCTCGATGAACTGATAGTGTCGCTCACTCAGCCTGTGCTTGGCATCTGCCTGGGACTGCAGCTGATGTGTTCACACAGTGAGGAAGGTGACACCCCCTGCCTCGGCATTTTCGATGAAAAGGTGAAGCGGTTTGTCCCTGAACCCGGACAGGAATTTGTCACCAAGGTGCCCCATATGGGATGGAACGCCCTTACAAATGTGAAGGATGGTTTATTTTCAAAGGGACACGAAAACAACTACGTCTATTTTGTCCATTCATTTTATGCAGGCCTGGGAGAACATACAGCAGCCACCTGCAATTACATTGTGCCGTTCAGTGCAGCCCTGCAAAAAGATAATTTCTATGCCACCCAGTTCCACCCCGAAAAAAGTGGCCCGGCAGGAGCTGCCATTCTGCAGAACTTTTTAAACCTTTAACTGTTATAAACGGGCGTAAACCATGGATAGATTAACCATCATCAAAGTAGGCGGAAAGGTAGTAGAAGATTCCGTTTCACTGAATACCTTGCTGGATCAGTTCATCAGGATATCAGGTTATAAAATACTTGTGCATGGCGGAGGCCAGACAGCCACCGAAATAGCCGCACGGCTGGGGGTAGAATCCCAGATGGTGAACGGCCGGCGCATCACCGGGGAATCGATGCTCGAAGTGGTCACCATGGTGTATGGCGGACTTGTCAACAAAAAAATAGTTGCACAGCTGCAGGCCAAGGGATGCAATGCCATCGGGATTAGCGGTGCCGACCTTAACCTCATCAGTGCCCGCAAACGCCCGGTCCAGGACATCGATTACGGCTTTGTAGGCGACGTAAGTGATGTCAACAGCCGTGAACTCAGAATCCTCATCAATGAAAACGTGGTGCCGGTAATCGCTCCCCTCACCCACGACGGCAAAGGCCAGCTGCTGAATACAAATGCCGATACAATTGCCGCTGAACTGGCTTCCGAGATGTCGTCATTCTACAGTGTTTACCTGTTTTACTGCTTTGAAAAAAAGGGAGTACTGCTCGACCCGTCAAACGACAACAGCATGCTGTTTGAACTGAATGCCGCAGAGTTTCAGCAGTACCAGAACGAAAAAATCATCAGTGCAGGAATGATTCCCAAACTCGAGAACGGCTTCCGTGCCAAACGCAAGGGCGTTAAGGAAGTACTTATCACCAACCATGAAAATGTAATCACCGGTAAAGGAACAAGGCTGGTTTGATTAAACATCCGGCCCGCAGCCCCAACGGCCCGGCCTTCAGGTTGCAATGGTTTTAGCACGCCGGGGGGTCAAAAATTAATTACCAGCCAGGCTAATTCCCCGCTTGCCTGATTTACATTGAGGATGTAAATGCGTCGGCAGGATTGATGATAAAAATGGATATATTTGTATTAAGGTATAAATTTTGAAGCGAGTAAAAATTAGGCAAAAGTAATTATGAATATACAAGCTGAGAAAAAATTAATCATAGAGCAGTTTAAACAGGTAAACGATGTAAACCTGATCCATGCCATCAAAAACCTGCTCGATTACGCCTTAAAAAAAGAACAGGAAAACTTTGAAGTTCCGGAAGCTCACCAAAAACTGGTAACCGAACGTTTTGACAAGGCACGAAAAGAGCCCCAAAGGCTTTTGGATTGGGACGAAGCAAAAAAAACGCTGAAAGCCTGATGAAAAAATACAAAGTTAAAATTGAGCCTGAAGCCCTTGCCGATATCCGGGAAATCACTGATTGGTACAACGGACAACAAAAAGGACTGGGCGGAAGGTTTCAGAAAACGATTATCAGCCATATAAATTCATTAAACAAAGACCCTCAGGTTTACGCCGTTCGTTACAGAGAAATCCGTTGTATGGTCATCAAAAATTTCCCGTACATGGCCCATTTCTATATTAATGATGAAAACAATACAGTTGAAGTCCTGGCCGTAATCAGTACCAGCCGTAACCCCAAAATCTGGCAAGAAAAAAACAAGTAACCGTTAAAAAGCCCCGGGAACTCACCGAGGCTTTCAAACTCTATTCTTTTGCTTTCTGCTTTCGCATCTGTTCAAACTCCTTCACGTACCGCTTAAAATCGACACTGTCTTTAATTGGGTGTTTAAAAAACATCCTGTTTTCAGTTGGGTTGTCCTTCTTATAAAGAACCAGGTATTTTTCCCCTTCCTTTACTCCATCTGTCGGGACATCTGCCTTGTATGCGTCATACTTGTTGACAACAGTGTCCCCATTTAAAGTAAAATGGAATTCGACTTTAGGTGTACGCCCGGTGCTGTTTACAAGATTAGGGATAACAAGCGGGTTCCGGCCTGACCGGTAATAAGAAACTTCGCCAATAGTTAAAATAACACCTGCATTATCTGAGCATCCTCCCAAAAAGGTCAGACTTAATCCGGTAGTTATGTAAATTGCATCCCCGGTC
>OBJA01000892.1_pt1 | contig 23361 bp, 23 predicted proteins | sample 1519751 | NCBI WGS metagenome assembly OBJA01 (sample SAMEA3881238, study PRJEB22517) | soil metagenome | biome: lake sediment; feature: soda lake sediment; material: sediment, water from around vicinity | place: India | collected 2013-12-23 | depth 3 m
GCGGCTGCGGATGTCGAGGCCGAGCGTGGGCTCGTCGAGGTAGAGGATCTTCGGACGGTGGATCAGCGCCGTGGCGATGTCGAGCTTGCGCGTCATGCCGCCGGAATAGGAGGCCACCGTCTTGTCGATGCTGTCCTTGAGCTCGAAGTACTCGGCGAGCTCGTCGATGCGGCTGCGGATGTCGGCCTTCTTCATGCGGTACATGTGCCCCTGCAGGGTCATGTTCTCGCGGCCGGTGAGGAAATAGTCGACGCCGGTCTTCTGCGCCACCACGCCGATGGTCTGGCGCACCTTCTGCGGATCGGTGTCGACGTCGATGCCGCCGACCACGGCCTGGCCGGAATCGAAACCGCTCAGCGTGGAGAGCACGCGGATGGTGGTGGACTTGCCCGCGCCGTTGGGGCCGAGCAGGGCCATGATCTCCCCTTCGCGGACGGCGAGGTCCAGGCCGTCCACCGCCCGCAGGTCGGGCGGGTAGATCTTGGTCAGGCCGCTGACTTGAATCGCGTAGTTCTCAGGCATTGGCAGTCTCGCCCCTCCGGAGATGGGCTGCTATCACAGCCGGACGAAGGAATCGGGGTTCGCAAAGGTTACCGGGGCAGATTCGTATTTTTCCGTTCTTTCTCTGCCGCCGTGGCCGGGGGTACAATCCACTCGTGTCACCGCGCCGAAACGCAGCGGAAGAACCCGGCATAAGGCCGCACATTGTAACTTATTATCGATTTTTCTCGCAGTAACTTTACGAGCCGCCCGCGACCGCCGCAACCCGGCGGCCGCCCGCCCTGACGAGTCCCTTATGAAAATCCTCGGCATAGAGACCTCCTGCGACGAGACCTCCGTCGCCGTCTACCGGGCCGGGGAGGGCATCCTCGCGCACCGGATCTACAGCCAGACCGCCCTGCATGCCGAATACGGCGGCGTGGTGCCGGAGCTGGCCTCGCGCGACCACGTGCGCAAGCTGCTGCCCATGCTGGCGGAACTCCTCGGTGAGGCAGGCCTGCGGGGCACGCGTCCGGATGGCCTGGCGTACACGGCCGGTCCCGGACTGGCCGGGGCGCTGCTGGTGGGCGCGGCGCTGGGGCGGTCCCTGGCGTGGGCGTGGGGCGTGCCGGCCGTTTCCGTGCATCACATGGAGGCCCACCTGCTCGCCCCGCTGCTCGAAGACAGGCGTCCCGCCTTTCCCTTCCTCGCGCTGCTGGTATCGGGCGGCCATACCATGCTGGTGGCGGTGGAACGGCCCGGGAGCTATCGCGTCATCGGCGAGACACTGGACGACGCCGTCGGCGAGGCCTTCGACAAGACCGCCAGCCTGCTCGGGCTGGGCTACCCTGGCGGGCCGGCCCTGGAACGGCTGGCCGGCTCCGGGCAGCCCGGCCGCTTTGATTTCCCGCGGCCGATGGTCGACCGGCCCGGGCTGGACTTCAGCTTCAGCGGGCTGAAGACCTACGCCGCCAACACACTGAGGACGCAGCGAGGCGCGGACGACGTCGATCCCGGTTTGCAGGCGGACGTGGCCCGCGCCTTCCAGGACGCGGTGGTGGATACGCTCGCCATCAAGTGCCGCCGCGCCCTGCGCGAGACCGGCCTCGCCCGGCTCATCGTCGCTGGCGGCGTCGGTGCGAACCAGGCGCTGCGCCATCGCCTGCAGGCCATGGCGCGGGACGAGGGCGCGGAACTCTATTACCCGCGCATGGAATACTGCACCGACAACGGTGCGATGATCGCCTTCGCCGGCTGTCTGCGCTTCGCGGCCGGCGAGCGCGCCGACCTCGGCTTCAACGTCCGCGCGCGCTGGCCGCTGGAGGAACTGGGTGCGATGGACATCGATCTCGCGCGGTATCTTCCGCGGGAATCGGAGCAGGGCTGAGCGGAACGGGAGCCGCGCCAGCGGGCTCCGTCAGTTGCGCTTGCCTATCTTCGGCTCCGCGCCGTGCAGGAGCTTGTGCACGTTGCTGCGATGGCGCCAGAGCAGGGCGACCGTCATCACGATGGTGGCGGCGACCAGTTCGCCGTGCGGCTGCAATGCCCACATCACGCCGGGCGCGAAGATCGCAGCGGTGATCGCGGCGAGCGAGGAGATCCTGAACGCCAGCGCCATCGCCAGCCATACGCCGGCGAGACAGAGCGCGGGCAGCCAGGCATAGCCGAACAGCACACCGACCGCGGTGGCCACGCCCTTGCCGCCCTTGAAGCCGAAGAACACCGGGTAGAGATGACCGGCGAAGGCGAGCACGCCGGCCACGGCGACGGTGGCCGGAGACAGCGCCAGCGCCTTCGCCGCGAGCACGGGGATCAAACCTTTGAGCAGGTCGCCGAGGAACACCAGCGCGGCGAGTTTCTTTCCGCCGTAGCGCAGCACGTTGGTCGCGCCCGGGTTGCCCGAGCCCTGACTGCGCGGGTCCGGCAGGCCCGCCATCCTGCATATCACGATCGCCGAAGAGATCGAGCCCAGCAGATAGGCGAAGACGCAGACGGCGATATCGAGCAGCATCGGCATGTGTGTTAGGATTCAGGCGACAATATAATGGAAAAAGGCCGGACGGGACATATGCGGGCGGCCGCACGGGCAGGGCTCATGAACCGCGACATCGTCTACCTCACCGACCTCAAGATCGACACCGTCATCGGCATCTTCGAATGGGAGCGCCGCGTCCGGCAGACGATCAGCCTGGACCTGGAGATGGCCACCGACGTCGCGCGCGCGGCCGCCACTGACTCCATAGAGGATGCGCTCGATTACAAGGCCGTCGCCAAGGCGGTGATCGAGTTCGTGCGCGGCAGCGACTTCCAGCTCGTCGAGACCCTGGCCGAGCGCGTGGCCGAGCTCATCCTCACCCGTTTCGCCGTCGATGCGGTGCGGCTCAAGGTCAACAAGCGCGGCGCGATCCGCGGCGCCCGCGACGTGGGAGTGATCATCGAGCGCGGCCGGCCGCTGTGATGCCGCGCGTCTACGTCAGCATCGGCAGCAACATCGACCGCGCCGTCAACGTCCGCGCCGGCGTGCAGGCCCTGCAGGCGCGCTTCGGTCGGCTGCTGCTGTCCTCGGTCTACGATTCCCGCGCCATCGGCTTCGAAGGCGACGATTTCTACAACCTCGTCGCCGGCTTCGATACGGAGGAGGGCGTGCACGAAGTGGCCGCCTTCCTGCGCGAGGCGGAGGCGGCGCGCGGCCGCGTGCGGCCGGGCGTCGGGACGGGCTTCGTCTCGCGTACGCTCGATATGGACCTGCTGCTCTACGGCGACCTGGTCGTCGGCGAAGGCGCGCTGCGCCTGCCGCGCGCGGAGGTGCTCGACTACGCCTTCGTGCTCGCGCCGCTGGCGGAGATCGCCGGCGGGGAGCGTCATCCCGTGCTGGGACGGACCTATGCGGAGCTGTGGGCGGACTTTGGCGGTGATCGCACCGCGCTCGCACCCGTCGCCTTCGATTGGGCCGCGGCCTGATCCGCGCCGACGATCAGCCGTGGAGCGAGCGGCCGCCGTCCACCGCGATGATCTGCCCCGTGACGTAGGGCGCGTCGCGCAGCAGGAACAGCACCGCGCGCGCGATGTCTTCCGGCTCGCCCTGGCGCTTGAGCGCCGTACGCGCGAGGATGTCGGCCTGAGCATTCTCATCGGTGCCGTGCTCGGGCCAGAGGATGGCGCCCGGCGCGACGCCGTTGACGCGGACGTCCGGCCCGAGCTCGCGCGCCAGCGCCCGCGTCATCATGACCAGGCCCGCCTTGGAGATGCTGTAGACGCTGTAACCCCGGAGCGGACGCTCGCCGTGGATATCCGTGATGTTGACGATGCAGCCCCGCTGCGCGCCCAGCAGGGGCGCGGCGGCCTGCGCCAGGAAGAAGGGCGCCTTGAGATTGCTGCCGATGAGCTCGTCCCACTGCGCCTCGTCCACGGCGCCGACCGGCGTGGGAAAGAAGGCCGAAGCGTTGTTGATCAGGGCATCGAGCCGCCCCCAGGCCTGCGCCGCCTCCTGCACCAGCTCCGTAAGCCGCGCTGTCTCGCGCAGCTCGGCCTGCACGATCACGGCGGAGCCCGCGCGCACGGCCTCGAGTTCGTCCCGCAGCCGTCGCGCCTCGTCGCCGGAGGCGCGGTAGTGGAGCGCGACGTTCATGCCCTGAGCGTGCAGCGTGCGCGCGACCGCCGTGCCGATGCGTCGCGCTGCGCCGGTGATCAGAGCCACTTTGCCTTGCAGTGCTGACGATGGGTCCGTCACGTCTGGCCTCCTGTGAGAGAGCGGATCGAGGATCGCTGCGACCGGATGCGTCGGGAAGCGGCACCGCAGGCCGTGATCGCAGCCGCGATCTTGCTGGGCTCCTGTCCTCCCGCCGAATGAACCTGCGGACGGAAACCGCACCGATGTCCACGATCCCTCGCGATACTAGCACGGGGCCGCACCGCGGATGAACGCGCGGCTACCCTTTGACGAGCTCGGCGCCCTGCCGGCGCCCGATGCCGTGGCCCGCGCGCACGGCGAACGCCTGGTCGCGCTGATCCGCGACGAGATGGCGCGGGCCGGCGGCTCCATCCCGTTCGCGCGCTACATGGAGCTGGCGCTGCACGCGCCCGGCCTCGGCTACTACAGCGCGGGCAGCGCCAAGCTCGGCGCGTCGGGCGATTTCGTCACCGCACCGGAGATCTCGCCGCTGTTCGGGCGCTGCCTCGCGCGGCAGGCGGGCGAGGTGCTGGGCGCGCTGGGCGGCGGCGCGGTCCTGGAGGTCGGTGCCGGCTCCGGCGCGATGGCCTGCGATGTGCTCGCCGAACTCGAACGCATGGACGCCTTGCCCGAGCGCTACCGCATCCTGGAGATCAGCGCCGACCTGTGCGAGAGACAGGCCGCCCGCATCCGCGAACGCATCCCGCATCTCGCCGCGCGCGTGGAGTGGCTGGAACGCCTTCCGTCGGAGGGATTCCAGGGCGTCATGATCGCGAACGAGCTGCTCGACGCCATGCCCGTACACCGTCTGGTCCTGGATGAATCCGGCAGCCTGCGGGAAGCGTACGTGCGCTGGGACGAAGACCGCTTCGCCTGGACGACGGGACCGCTGAGCGACGAGCGCCTTGCGCCGCGCCTCGACGCCGTCTTCGCCGAACTCGGCCGCGATTCCTTCGCACCGGGCTATTGCTTCGAGGTCAACCTCGCCATGCAGGCCTGGCTCGCTTCGGCCACCGCTGCGCTCGCACGCGGCGTGATCCTGCTCATCGACTACGGCTATCCGCGCCGCGAGTACTACCATCCCCAGCGCGGCGCCGGGACGCTGATGTGCCACTACCGCCACCGCGCCCACGACGACCCGCTGATCCTGCCCGGCCTGCAGGACATCACTGCGCACGTCGATTTCACTGCGCTGGCCGAAGCGGCGCACGCCCATGGCCTTGAGGTTGCTGGCTACACGACTCAGGCTTGGTTCCTGATCGGCAGTGGCCTTCAGCAGATGGTGGATGACGCGATGAAGGATGCAACGGACCTCGGGCGAGCGCGGTTGTCCCAGCAGGTACAGCTCCTGACGCTGCCGGGTGAGATGGGGGAGAAGTTCAAGGTGCTCGCGCTGGTGCGCGGATCGGTATCGGTTCCGAGCGGGATCGGGATGCGGGACGATCGGAGATGGCTTTAAGGCTAGCAATGATCCGGGTTTGATAGCGCTGGACTCTGGGCTGCGGAGTCTGAGCTGCTTCCGCGCCGCGCAAGCGGGACTCCTTTACCTTAGGCGCGGTATTATGATTCCGCTATCGGACGATTCATTAGTGCGGACCCGTTTTGGGGAAGGTTATCTAAGTCGGGGTCTCAGAACCGATATACGTACGTGCATAACAATCCATTGATTTATACGGATCCATGGCTAAAGATGATGCTGGAACTAGTGCTATGTACTTAACTGTGGCAGGGGGCAAAGCGTCAGGTTGGGGGTGTCTTTTATCGATAGCCGGGAATCGACAAATGCCGATACAGTTTTTGATTTGCAGGGTTTGGGTCCTCGAGAGGCCTGAGTTGATCGCAGAACCAGCAACTAGCGTATATTCGATGCCATAAGCTTATGACCGAAATTTTTCTCCTGATTTGGGTTGCCTGCGCTGTTATTTTGGCATTATTGGAGAGATCTTTAATGTATAAGATCAAAAATAGAAATATGAACCTATATCGTCAGCTCTTGGGGGAGCGGTCACACAGTTGGATCGAGATGAAAGGGTGGTACCTTCCTTCCCATATACCTATATCTTTCCGTTTATATAAGGCGGTTGTCGATAGAAGCGATCCCAGTATTATTTCTCGGAAAATTAGAGGGGCGTACCTGGTAACGGTGTTTATGTGGATTCTTGCTTTTGCTTCTTTCATAACAGCTGGATTACTTGCTCTGTATGCTAGGATCTAGCAGTATCTTGATGGCTTCGGGTCTACCAGAAATCTTTTGTGTGACCCTCTCGCTTCATGCTGGGCGCTGGTTGTACAAGTACAGTATTTGCCCGCCCCCCAGCTCTCTGGTGGTCAGTTAGGCACGTTATTTAGCATAGCATCCTCCTGGTTGGTCAGCGGTGGCAGTTCCTCGATACCCAGAGCCCTTACGCAGCGCCTGCGTTGGCGTCCTGCCATTGAGGCGATAGCCTTGATAGCTGCGTTCTAGACTGTAGTAGTTCATGAAGCGGTCGAGGTTGCGCTGGATCTCGTCAATGCCGACGTACCAGGTCTGACGTCTCGCTATCCGGAAGCGTTCGTCGAGAAGCGTTCGATTCATGCGCTCGACGAAGCCGTGGTCCGCGGCGTTCTGATCTTGGTGGTGCGTGCTCGATATCGTTCATGGATAGAAGCAGCTCGTAAGGATGCTGTTCGGGGCAGCCGCGGAATTCATGCCTATTGTCGGTCAGGATGGATTGGGCAGGGCGTCTGAGCACTTCGTAGAAAGGCAGAACGCGATTATAGAGAGATTGGCTGCGGGATGGGCATCCTCGCGTTGTATACCTTGGCAAGGCGAGCGAGCAGAAGACATCGACGACGACCTGGATGTAGACTTGCGGACACCCTTAAGTGTATCCCAGTAGAAGGTGTCCTGGTTGAGCGGGGGCGCCGCCCGGGAGCGCGCGTACCTGTCGCAGCAGATCCAGCGTCTGACCTTGACGGACGAGATGGAGGAGAAATTCAAAGTGATTGCTCTGTCGCGGTGGTCTCGACATTTCTTTGCGCGGCTTTTTCTGCGCGACGAGGGGGGGAGGGCTATGAAGGAGGAGACACGGACATGCCGGAAATAGAGGCCCGGATCGGGCGCATCATCGATCAGGTCATCCGCCGCAACGCCGGCGAGCCCGAATTCCATCAGGCGGTCAGGGAAGTGGCCGACACGCTCGCGCCGGTGCTGCGCAAGCACCCCGAGTATGCCGAGCACAAGATCATCGAACGTATCTGTGAGCCGGAGCGCCAGCTCATCTTCCGCGTGCCGTGGCAGGACGACTGCGGCGAGGTGCAGATCAACCGTGGCTTCCGCGTCGGCTTCAACAGTGCGCTCGGGCCGTACAAGGGCGGGCTGCGCTTTCACCCCTCGGTGAATCTCGGCATCATCAAGTTCCTCGGCTTCGAGCAGATCTTCAAGAACGCGCTGACCGGCATGCCGATCGGCGGCGCGAAAGGCGGTGCCGACTTCGATCCCAAGGGCCGGTCGGACGGCGAGGTGATGCGGTTCTGCCAGAGCTTCATGACGGCGCTGTATCCGTATCTGGGTGAATTCCAGGACGTGCCGGCGGGCGACATCGGAGTGGGCGCACGCGAGATCGGCTATCTGTTCGGGCAATACAAGCGGATCACCGGCCGCTACGAGTCGGGCGTCCTCACCGGCAAGAGCCCGCAGTGGGGCGGGGCGCTCGTACGCCGCGAGGCGACCGGCTACGGCGCCGTGTGCTTCGCCGAACAGATGCTGAAGGTGCGCGGCGAAGGACTGGAGGGCAAGGCCTGCCTTGTGTCTGGTGCCGGCAATGTCGCCATCTACGCGATGGAGAAGCTGCAGGCGCTGGGGGCGAAGGTCGTCGCCTGCTCGGATTCCAACGGCGTGATCCATCCCCCCGCCGGCATCGATCTCGCGACCGTGCGCCGGCTCAAGGAGGTGGAGCGGCGGCGGATCAGGGATTACGCGGAGGTGCACCGGGACGCGGTCTACGTCGAGGGCGGCGATATCTGGAGCATCCCGTGCCAGCTCGCCTTCCCTTGCGCCACCCAGAACGAGCTCGACGAGGACGCCGCCCGCAAGCTGATCGCCAACGGCTGCATCGCCGTCAGCGAGGGCGCCAACATGCCGACCACGGCGGCGGCCGTGCGCCTCTTCATGGAGGCGCGCGTGGCCTACGCGCCCGGCAAGGCCGCGAACGCCGGCGGCGTGGCCACCTCGGCGCTGGAGATGCAGCAGAACGCGAGCCGCGACGCCTGGACCTTCGAGTACACGGAGCAGCGCCTGCACGAGATCATGAAGAAGATCCACGACGACTGCTACGAGACCGCCGCCGAGTTCGGCAGTCCGGGGAACTATGTGGCCGGTGCGAACATCCTCGGGTTCCGCCGCGTCGCGGAGGCGATGCTCGCCTTCGGTGTCATCTGACGGCTTTCCGCATCGCTGCCCCGGCCGCGCCCGCGCCGCTCGGAGAGGTGGCAGTATCTCCAGCCGGGACCGCAATGTCTTCCGGCCCCGCGGCGCGGTGATCGCCCGCGCTTTCACGGCGTGCGGCGCACTGTTCGGCGAGCCGCTCCGCCGTGAAGTCGATGAAGGCCCGCACCGCCGGAATCAGTCCGCGGCGCGAGGCGTAGACGATGTGGAGCGAGGCGCTCGGCAGCGACCACTCGGGCAGCACGACCTCCAGCCGCCCGGCCGCGATGTCGGCGGCGCAGAGCTCGTCCGGCAGCAGGGCGATGCCCAGCCCGGCCAGCACGCCCTGCTTCAGCACCAGCCAGTCGTCCGAATCGAGCACGGGCTGGTAGGGGATGACGGCGACCTCTCCGTCCGGCCCCGTCAGTCGCCAGGTATAAGGGCCATCGTGCCGGCTCTTGCCCAGACCTTTCAGGCGCGCCAGGTCCGCTGCGTCCTTCGGCCGGCCCTGCGCATCCAGGCAGGCCGGCGTGCCCACCAGGAAGTGGCGGCTCTCTCCGAGGGCGCGTGCGACCAGGGTAGAGTCCTCCAGCGGCAGCGCGCGGAACCGTATCGCCACGTCGAAGCCCTCGTCGACCAGGTCCACCATGCGGTCCGTGGCCGCGAGCGAGACGTGCACCTCCGGGTACCGGCGCATGAAATCGGTGACGATGGGCGCCAGGGACTGAGCCATCAGCGCCGGGCAGGTGACGCGCACACGCCCGCGCGGGCTGGCCTGGATCTGCTCGACCACCTCCGCGGCCGCCTCGGCCTCGCTGACCATGGCGCGGCAGTGCAGATAGTAGCGCTCCCCGATCGGCGTCAGCGTCAGCTTGCGCGTGGTGCGGTGGAGCAGCCGTACCCCCAGGCGCTCTTCCAGGCCGGCGATCCGCCGGCTGACGCGCGACGTAGTCAGACCGGCCGCGCGCGCGGCGGCGGTGAAGCTGTGGTGGTCCACCACCAGGGCGAAGAGATAGAGATCGTTGAGGTCCTGCAGGACGGTCTGCTGGTGCAGTCCCTTATTGTTGCTCATGATGATAAGGTATTTTCCGTTTCAGGGGTCTAATCAGGAATTAATGCAAAAAATAACATTAATGACCTGTGGGGCGTTTGTCAAAGGGCTGTCGGAGAGCCGCCCTTTCACCGCGCCTGAGACCCTGAACAACAAGGAGAATGCCATGAAACTGCTGCACATCGATTCCAGCGTCCTCAGTGACAATTCCGTCTCGCGCCGGCTGACGCGCGACGTGGTCGAGCAATGGAGGCTTGCCGATCCCGGTGTCGAGGTCGTCTATCGCGACCTGTCAGCGGAGGCCCCCGGGCACCTGTCCGCCGACATCCTCGCGGCCGGCCGCCTGCCGGCGGAACAGCGCGACCCCGCGCAGCACGCGGAGCTGGCCCTGGGCGAGGAACTGCTGGAGGAATTCCTGGCGGCCGACGCCATCGTGCTCGGGGCGCCGATGTACAATTTCACTGTTCCCTCCCAGCTCAAGGCGTGGCTGGACCGCGTGCTGGTTGCCGGGCGCACCTTCAAGTACACCGAGAACGGTCCGGTGGGGCTGGCCGGCGGCAAGCAGGTGGTCATCGTATCCACGCGCGGCGGCGTCTATTCCGAAGGGCCGGCCAACGCCATGGATCACCAGGAATCGTACCTGCGCGCGGTGCTCGGCTTCGTCGGCATCACCGACGTCACCGTCGTCCGGGCGGAAGGGGTGAACCTCGGAGCGGAGCAGCGCGAGCAGGCCATCGCCGCGGCGCAGCTCCAGGTGCGTACGCTGCTGCGCGCGGCGTAGCGGCGCCGGTTTTGCCGGGGAATCCTCGCGCGAGGTAACGGAAGGCGCAGCTCGACTTCGGCTTGTGAGCCCGACGAGCTATCAGGATGCTCCACCCGGAAGGGGCAGCCGTCTCCGCAGGAGCTGCGCGAGATGATGGCCAGCGGCTGCTCCACTCCGGAAGAGGTGACCAATTTGCCCTCATGCGGAACTCCGTCTCGACGACGGATACTGCCATGAATCTTGATTCAGGAGGCCACACATGAAGAAACTCGCATTCATTCGAAGCCAGGACACCGGCCACTGGGTGGGCGACGGCTTTCCCGTGCGCAGCATCTTCTCCTACCACGACCGGCCGGCCGACTTCTCGCCGTTCCTGCTGCTCGACTACGCGGCGCCGATGCAGTTTCCGCCGAGCGCGCACCGGCGCGGCGTGGGCGAGCATCCGCATCGCGGCTTCGAGACGGTGACCATCGTCTACTCGGGCGAGGTCGAGCATCGCGACTCCACCGGTGGCGGCGGCATCATCGGTCCCGGCGACGTGCAGTGGATGACCGCGGCCGGCGGCATCGTGCACGAGGAGTTCCACGGCCCGGTATTCTCGCGCGAGGGCGGCGTGTTCGAGGTGATCCAGCTCTGGGTGAACCTGCCGGCGAAGGACAAGATGAAGGATCCGGGCTACCAGCCGATCACCGCGGCGCAGATCCCCCGCATCGCGCTCGACGGCGGCATCGGCTCGGTGCGCGTGATCGCCGGATCGTTCGGCGGTGTAGCCGGTCCCGCGCATACCTGGACGCCGATGAACATCTGGGACCTGCGCCTGAACGGCGGTGCGCGCCTGGAGTTCGAGGTGCCCGAGGGACACACCACCGGCCTGTTCGTGCTGCGCGGCCGCATCCGCCTGGGCACCGGTGAGGAAGCGGGCGAGGCCAGCATAGCCGTGCTGGAGCGCGAGGGCAGCCGCGTCGTCGTCGAGGCGCTGGAGGATGCGACGGTGCTGGTGCTCAACGGCGAGCCCATCGACGAGCCGGTGGTCGGCTACGGCCCCTTCGTCATGAACACGCAGGAGGAGATCCATCAGGCCATCCGCGACTACCAGAGCGGGAGGATGGGAAGGATCGCGCGGTCGGCGCGGGAGGCGCAGGGCTGAGTCGGAAATGAAAAGGGACGCTACCCTTCTCCTGGAGGGCGCGTCCCGGTTAACGGTCAGGATTGTACCTGGCTGTCGTCTCCCGGCTTCAGGCGGCCTTCCTGTAGCCGTCGATCTCCGTCTGCTGCGGCAGGCCTTCGGTCTCGGCCGCCTGCTCCATGCAATCCTCGTCGATGACCTTCACCGCCGCTTCGACGAAATCGAAGCCCAGGGCCGCCGTCATCGAGGCGTAGAAGCCGACCATCGCCAGCCCAAACACCCAGGCCGCGGTCAGGTCAGGGGCCGGAGATGCGAAGAAGAGCATCAGCAGCGCGCCGGCGCCGATGACGCCGCGCAATGCGCGGCCCGATGCCGGTAGTTCAACACTCGTACGCACGTTGTCCATGGAGATGTCCTCCGTCAGGTCCATACAGTTGAAAGTCGTGGGGTGGTGACGGCGCGAAAGCCGTCGGTCGAGGGTTTGCCGGATTTCGCCGGAGGCTTCATCCGGTCCCTGGACTCTAGGGATGGTAGAGGGGCGGCTTTTCAGTAGAGTGTTGGTTTGATGACCGGGCAGTTACGGCCGTCCGTGGGCGGCCGGACGGCCGGCCGGATCCGGAAGTCTTCGAGCGCGCGGAAGCGCGTACAGATATCGCGGGACGGATGCCTGCGATGGCTCGCTGGGGGCGTTTGCAGCGACTATGCCGGGACGGAGCGACGATGCGCCTAGCTTGCGGAACAGCCTTCGTCGGTGCACTCGCCACCTTGCGAAGATGCGACGTCATCTCGCGCATGGTGATCATGGCTGCCCTCAGCCAGCAGGCTCGCGATTTCAGCCCCGAGGCGCATGTCATCGTGCGCACCGAACACCTGCCGCCGCAGCCGGCCCTGTGCATCGATCAATATCGTCGTCGGCGTACCCTGCATGGCGTAGGCCCGCATCGTGCGGGGTATGGGGTCGCCGTCGGGGCCTGGCACGTCGATACCTACCGGGAAGCGGATGCGGTACTCGTGCAGGAACGCGCGCAGCGACTCCGGTCCCATGGCCTGATGGTGCTCGAACACCGTGTGCAGGCCGATGACCGTCACGGGCGCATCCTTGAAGACCTCCGCGACGCGTTGCGCCTGCGGGATGCCGCGCGCGACGCAGCCGGGGCAGAGCATCTGGAAGGCGTGCAGGAGGACGACCCTTCCGCGCAGGCTCGCCAGGGTGATCGGTTCCGGGGTGTTGAACCAGTCCGTTGTCTGCCACTCGGGGGCTGCCTTCGCTTCCTTCATTCCGTTCCCTGCCTTCGCTGGGCGCGTTTGATCGTCAGGGCAAGCTTAAGCGCGATGCCGGTGCGAGTCAGGAAGGCACTTTTCGGTAAGTACCGGACCCGTGTCCGGAGCCGGCGCTTGTCCGGTCGCAGTCCAGCGCGAGGATGGCGTGGTCCGTCACGGCGCCGGCTGTCCGTACGAGCGGGCGGCGGCTTGCCGGGAGTCGCGGCTCCGGTATGCGCCTTCTCCCTAATTGACGCTTCCGGCCCTCGGGCATAGCTTCGATGGTAGATAAGGAAATCGGCGTAAGGAGGACTTCATGGCGCGTTCACCAGGACATCGGAAGTGGCCGGACCATCAGGTCCGGGAAGAGCATGTGGACGAGCGGGTGGAGGTCGTCTTCAACGGCGAGAAGATCGCCGAATCCCGGGACGTGGTGAAGGTAGTCGAGGACGATCAGCCGGCGCGCTACTATTTCCCGCGCGAAGATGTCGTCATGTCGGCGCTGGAGCGCACCGAGACCACCACGCAATGCCCCTTCAAGGGCACCGCGCACTATTATTCCGTCAGGGTCGGCGAGCGCGTGGCGGACGATGCGGTGTGGACGTACGAGGAACCGTACGAGGAGCACCTGGACCTGCAGGACAGGCTGGCCTTCGACGAAAAGCTGGTGGACCGGATAGACATCCGCGGCTGACCGCGGCTGTACCCGGGGCGGTCCGCCGCAGGCATCGGCCGCAGGCATCGGCGTTGCTCGACGTTCCACGTGCGGTTCCCGGTGTCCTGCGCGGCGCTCATGGCGCATGACTCCGCCCGCGCCCTATGGCCTTCAGCCGACCGCTTCGCCCGCCGCCTGCCTGTCCGCGTGATACGAGGACCGCACCATCGGTCCGCTGGCCACGTTCCTGAAGCCCATCGCCTCCGCCGTCCGGCCCAGGCGTTCGAATTCCTCCGGGGTGACGTAGCGGTCCACCGGCAGGTGGTGCCGGCTCGGCTGGAGGTACTGGCCCAGCGTGAGCATGTCGCAGTCGTGCGCGCGCAGGTCGGCGAGCACGGCCTCGATCTCTTCGATGGTCTCGCCCAGGCCCAGCATCAGGCCCGACTTGGTCGGTACGTCCGGGCACATCTCCTTGAAGCGCTGGATCAGTCGCAGCGACCAAGCGTAGTCCGCGCCGGGACGCGCCTTCCTGTAGAGGCGCGGCACGGTCTCCAGGTTGTGATTGAAGACGTCGGGCGGCGCCTGCTCCATCAGCGCGAGGGCGACGTCCATGCGGCCGCGGAAGTCGGGCACCAGCACCTCGATGCGCGTCTGCGGGCTGAGACGGCGCACGGCGCGGATGCACTCGACGAAGTGTCCGGCGCCGCCGTCGCGCAGGTCGTCACGGTCGACGGAGGTGATGACGACGTACTTCAGCCCCATCGCCGCGATGGTGCGGCCGAGGTTCTCGGGCTCTTCGGCGTCGAGCGGGCCGGGCTTGCCGTGGGCGACGTCGCAGAAGGGACAGCGGCGCGTGCAGATGTCGCCCATGATCATGAAGGTCGCGGTGCCGTGGCCGAAGCATTCGCCGAGGTTCGGGCATGAGGCCTCCTCGCACACGGTGTGCAGGCGGTGCTCGCGCAGGATGGCCTTGAGCCGGCTGACGTTCGGGCTCGCGGGATTGCGCGCGCGGATCCACGGCGGCTTGCGCGCCGGCGTCACCGTGGGCTCGATCTTGACGGGGATGCGGGCGACTTTTTCGGCGCCGCGCAGTTTGTCCGGGGGGCTCATCAGGGGCTCAGACCGTCTTTGTAAAGGACTCCATTGTAACCCAGCCGCCCAGCCAGGGCGGCGACCAGACGCTCGGACACCTCCCGCAGCGCGGCCGCCGGGTCGGTCGCGTCCAATCCGGCGGATTCGGTCAACTGGGTGACGGCCAGCCCGGGATAGCCGCAGGGGTCGATGCGGGCGAAGGGCTCCAGGTCCATGGCGACGTTGAGGCTGAGGCCGTGATAGCTGCAGCCGCGACGCACGCGCAGGCCGAGGGCGCCGATCTTGCGCCCGTCCACGTAGACGCCGGGGGCGCCGGCGCGGCGGGCGGCGGCGATGCCGTATCCGGCCAGCACGCCGATCATGGCCTCCTCGATGTCGTGCACGAAGCGCTTGACGCCCAGGCCGAGGCGCTGCAGGTCGATCAGCAGGTAGACGATGAGCTGTCCCGGCCCGTGGTAGGTCACCTGGCCGCCGCGATCGGTGCGCACCACGGGGATCGGTCCGGGATCCAGCACGTGGGATTCCCGCGCGGCGCGGCCCAGGGTGTAGACCGGGGGGTGTTCCAGCAGCCAGAGCTCGTCGGGGCTGCCGTCGCCGCGCGCCTCGGTGCTGGTGCGCATGGCGTCGACGATGCCGGCGTAGTCCCGCATGCCCAGCCGCCTCGCGATCAGGGCGTCCGGCTGCGGGCCGGCCCGTCCGGGCGTCGTGCTATCCACGCTATCCATTGGAAACGTCCTGCATCTTTCGCATCCCGGCGAGGTCGCCAGCGCGCCGGGATCATCCCCGCCATCGACGGCTCTCTCCGCGGCAAGGTGCGCGCGATGGCGTCACAGCGCCATCAGGACGTGCTCGGAGGCGGTCAGCGCCCGGTAGATATCGTCGAGCTGCGCGCGGCTCTGCGCGGTGATGGTCACCGTTATCGACTGGTAGCGCCCCTGGCTGCTCAGGCGGCTGCGGATCGCGCCCTCGCTGAGGTCGGGCACGTGCGGGCGGATCAGGGCGAAGACGATCGCGTCCAGGTCGGCGCCGGCCCTGCCCATGATCTTGATCGGGAACTCGCAGGGGAATTCCAGCAGGCTTTCGTCGCCGTCAGTCATGAGGGCCATCGCCGTTGGCCTGCCAGCGCGCCTTGTAGTCGCGCTTGTAGTCCTGGTACAGGGCGATCATGCGCGTCCACAGCGGTCCCGGGCGGCCGCCGCCGACCTCGCGTCCGTCCAGGCGCGTCACCGGGAGTATCTCGCGGGTGGAGCTCGTCAGCCAGATCTCCTGCGCGCGCGACAGGTCCGCGGACGTCACCGTGCCCTCGCGGCAGTCGATGCCGTTGCCCGCGGCGATCTCGATGATCAGGTCGCGGGTGATGCCGGGGAGCAGGCGCGGGCCCTTGGGCGGCGTGACCAGCACGCCGTCGAGCACCACGAACAGGTTGCTCGCCGCGCCTTCGGTGACCTCGCCGCGGCGGATCAGGATCGCCTCGGCCGCGCCCTGGTCGAGCGCCTGCTGGCGCAGCAGGATGTTGGGCAGCAGCGAGGTGGTCTTGAGGTGGCAGTACTCCCAGCGGATGTCGTCCAGGGTGATGGCCGTCACGCCGCCGCTCCTGATCTCCGCCGGCACCGGCACCAGCGGCGAGGTCATGGCGAACACCGTCGGCCGCACGCCCTGCGGGAAGGCGTGGTCGCGCTTGGCGACGCCACGCGTCACCTGCAGGTAGATCGACTGGTCGTCCTCGTGGTTGCGCTGCACCAGTTCGTGCAGGATGCCGCTCCACTGCTCGTCGCTGTAGGGCGGCTCGATGCGCACGCCGTCCAGGCTGTGCCTGAGCCGCTCGAGATGCTCGGCGAGGCGGAACGGCCGGCGCCCGTAGGCCGGGATGACCTCGTAGATGCCGTCGCCGAAGATGAAGCCGCGGTCGAGCGGGGAGATCGCGGCGCTGGAGGCGGGCATGAACTCGCCGTTGAGAAAGACGGTACGCATCGCGGCGCCTACTGGAAGAACATCAGCACGCGGTCGGTGAGGCGCTGCGTGAAGCTGCCCTCGCCGATGTCGCGCACCGCGATCAGCGGCCGGCTGGCGATGTCCTCGCCGTCGAGCCGGACCTCGACGCGGCCGAGCTGGTCGCCCTTGTGGATCGGGGCGAGGATGCCGGTGCTTACGCTGAAGCTGCTCTCCAGCTTGTCCCTGCTGTTGCGCGGGATGGTGACGTAGAGGTCCTGCTCGATGCCGAGCGGGATCTCCTGGACCTCGCCCTGCCATATGCGCGTCCGGGTCAGCGGTTCGGCGGCGCTGTGCACCAGGTGGGTCTCGAAGAAGCGGAAGCCGTAGTTGAGCAGCTTCTGCGTCTCCTGCAGGCGCGCCTCCTCCGAGCGCGTGCCGAGTATCACCGAGATCAGCCGCATGCCGTCGCGCACCGCCGAGGTCACCAGACAGTAGCCGGCCGACTCGGTGTGGCCGGTCTTGCCGCCGTCGACGCTGGAGTCGCGCCACAGCAGGCGGTTGCGGTTGGGCTGGGTGATGCCGTTGTGGGTGTATTCCTTGAGCGAGTACCACTCGTAGTAGTCGGGGAACTGCCGGATCATCGCCTGCATCAGCAGCGCGAGGTCGGCGGCGTTGGTGTAGTGGTCGGGATGCGGCAGCCCCGTGCTGTTGACGTAATGCGTGCCGGTCATGTTGAGGGCGCGCGCGTAGTTGTTCATGAGGTCGGCGAAGGCGTCCTCGCTGCCGGCGATGTGCTCGGCGAGCGCCACCGAGGCGTCGTTGCCGGACTGCACGATCACGCCCTTGAGCAGCGTCTCCACGTTCACGCGCGTATTGACCTGGATGAAGCTGCGCGAGCCCGGCATGCGCCACGCCTTCTCGCTGACCGAGACCTGGTCGTCGAGCCTGACATTGCCCAGGCGCAGCTCGTTGAACACGATGTAGGAGGTCATCAGCTTGGTCAGGCTGGCCGGCTCCAGGCGCTCGCGCGCGTTGCCCTCGACCAGGACATGGCCGCTGTTGAAGTCCATCAGCAGGTAGCCGCCGGCGTTCACGGCCGGAGGCGCCGGGATGGGGATCGCCGCCTGCGCCGATGCCGCCAGCAGCAGCGCGAGCGCGAGGAACAGGCCCGCGAACGGCGCAGCGGTGGCGGGGAGCCTGCGCGCCTGGCGCGGGGGACGGGTCGGGAGGGAAGGTGTCACGCGGGTGTCTCTCCTGTGGGCTTGCCGTTCTCGTGGGCGCGGCCGGCGCCCGACGGCTGACAGTTTAACGGTAATTCCATGCGTGAAAAACAGGCAAACCGCTTGCGAAGGAGGAACAAGCGCAGCGGTGTGCGGCATTCTCTCGCGCGCGGTCGCGCATTGGACGTCGATGCGCGGACTTGGTTCGCCTGAAGTGCGTCTGGTGTGGCGTCTCTGCGAAGACGGACTTGCCAGGGCCGCCGCCGTGGAGGACCGGGCTCAGTCGAGCACGACGTGGGTGTCAAGCCCCATGGCGAGCAGCTCGCGGCTCACGCGGTCGGCTTCGCCCACGTCGGAAATGGGGCCGATGCGCACGCGGTACAGCGGCGTGCCGCCGTCGTCGCCGCGCACCACGTGGATGCCGTTGCGGGTCGTCCCTTCCAGGCGCGAGCGCAGGCGGGCCGCGTTCTCCATCTGGCTGAAGGCGCCGATCTGCAGGTAGAGGCCGGGCGCCATACCGCCGCCCGCTTGCGCGGCCACGCGCGTGCCTCCCTGCCACGTCTCGGGGTCGATGGCCCGTACCTCGACCATGCCGGTGCCCTGCTCGGCGATGCCCAGCTTGACCGCCGCCGCGTACGAAAGGTCGATCAGGCGGTTGTGCTTGAACGGCCCGCGGTCGTTGATCTTGACGACGATGGTGAGCCCGTTGGCGAGGTTGGTGACCTCGGCGTAGGTGGGCAGCGGCAGCGAGGTGTGCGCCGCGGTCATCGCGTACATGTCGAAGGGCTCGCCGCTGGAGGTGCGCCGGCCGTGGAACTTGGACCCGTACCAGGAAGCGATGCCGCGCTCGACGTAGCCCTTGCTGCTGGCGAGCACTTCGTAGCGCTTGTCGAACACCACGTAGGACTGGGGATTGCCGTAGCGGCTGAGGGGCTCCGCGCGCGGGACGGCGTCCTGCAGAGAGGCGACGTCGATCGGCCGCGGCGGCGGTCCGTCCGCCGGCTCCAGTATCCGCGACTGCCGCTCCGGCAGTGCGCCGCAGCCGACCGCCAGCGCCACCAGGGCCGAGACGATCAGCCAGCGCGGCTGAGCGGTGATCCAGGGCAGCGCCATCGCAGAGCGGTTCATTGCGCGCCGCTCCCGGATGCCGCGGCCTGGTAATGGCTGCGGATCTCCTGCGAGAGCTGGTGCACGGCCATCGCGTAGAGGGAGCTGCGGTTGTAGCGCGTGATGACGTAGAAGTTGTTGAGCGCGACCCAGTGCTCCTGGCCATCGCTGCCTTCGAGCTCGATCAGCGCGCTCAGCGCCTCGGGCGGCAGCGCGTCCTGCACGCGCACGCCCTGCGAGGAGAGCTCGCCGACGCGCGTGTGGGGCTTGATGCCCTGGGCCAGCAGCGCCTGGTAGCCTTCGCCCTCGACGGTGGCGCGGCTGGTGACCGGCTGCTCCGGCGTCCAGCCGTGCGCCTTGAGATAGTTGGCCACGCTGCCGATGGCGTCGGCGACGTTGTTGAGCAGGTCGCGCTGGTTGTCGCCGTCGAAGTCCACCGCGTAGTGGCGATAGCTGCTGGGGATGAACTGCGCCTTGCCCATGGCGCCGGCGTAGGACCCGGTCACGGTCAGCGGATCGAGCCGCTCCTCCCGCGCCAGCACCAGGTACTGCTCCAGCTCGCCGCGGAAGAAGTCGCCGCGCGGCGGGTAGTCGAAGGCGAGGGTGGCGAGGGAATCCAGCACGCGGTGCCGCCCCGTGCTCCGGCCGTAGAAGGTCTCCACGCCGATGATGGCGGTGACGACCTCGGGCGGCACGCCGAAGGTCTGCTGCGCACGCTCGAGCGTCTCGCGGTGCGCGTTCCAGAACTCCACGCCGCCGCGGATGCGGTTCTGGGTCAGGAAGATGGGGCGGTAGTCGCGCCACGGCTTGCGCTCGGCCGGGCGCTTCATCGCGTCGATGATGTCCTGGCGGAAGGCGGCCTGGCGGAACATCTCGGTGAGCTCGTCGGCGGCGAAGTCGTGCTTGGCGGCCATGGCGCCGATGAACTCGCGCACCTCGTCGCGGTCCGCGTAGTGGGGCGTGGCGGCGCACGCGGGGGCGGCGACGGCGATGAGCGCGGTCGTCACCAGCCTGCCGAGAAGGGATGCGGTTCCGGCCATATCCTCAGTCAAGACGACAGCAGTTTTCGATGGGTGTGGATCGACATGACGATACCGAAGCCCGCCATCACGGTGACCATGGCGCTGCCGCCGTAGCTCACCAGCGGCAGCGGCTGTCCGACCACCGGGAGCAGCCCCGTGACCATGCCGATGTTGACGAAAGTATATACGAAAAACGTCAGGATCAGGCTGCCGGCGACGAGACGCGTGAAGGTGTCGTGCGCCTGGGTCGCGATGTAGAGCCCGCGCGCGATGATGAATACGTACAGGGCCATGAGGAAGAGGGTGCCGATGAGCCCGAACTCCTCGCTGAAGACGGCGAAGATGAAATCCGTGCTGCGCTCCGGCAGGAACTCGAGCTGCGACTGCGTGCCGTTGAGCCAGCCCTTGCCGTACAGCCCGCCCGAGCCGATGGCGATCTTCGACTGGATGATGTGGTAGCCGCTGCCGAGCGGATTGCGCTCGGGGTCGAGGAAGGTGAGCACCCGCGTGCGCTGGTAGTCGTGCATGCCGTACCACACCAGCGGCGCGCAGGCCGCGGCCGTCGCCGCCGCCATGAAGAAGTATTTCCAGCGCATGCCCGCCAGCAGCAGCACGAATACGCCCGAGCCGCCGATCAGCAGCGCGGTGCCGAGGTCGGGCTGCTGGGAGATCAGCGCCACCGGGACGGCGATGATCGCCAGCGCCACCAGCAGCTGCGACCGGGAGGGCGGCAGGGGGCGCTCCGACAGGTACCAGGCCACCATCACCGGCACCGCGATCTTCATCAGCTCCGAGGGCTGGAAGGAGACGAAGCCCAGGTCCAGCCAGCGCTGCGCCCCCTTGCCGGTCTCGCCGAACAGCAGCACGGCGACGAGCAGGAGCAGTCCGGCGACGAAGGTCCACGGGGCCCAGTATTCGATGTGGTGCGGCGGCACCTGGGCGAGGACGAACATCACCGTGAAGGCGATGCCCAGCCGCACGCACTGCCGGAACAGCAGGTCCGTATCCTGTCCGCTGGCGCTGTAGAGGGTGACCAGGCCGAGCAGGGCGAGCAGGACGAGGGCGGCCAGCAGCGGGATGTCCAGGTGCAGGCCGCGCACGAACAGGCGCGATCGGCGGCGCTCGCCCCAGCGCCCGGTCCTGCGCGATAGGGCGGGGATCACAGGCGTAACCTTCCGAGATAGTGGTCGATGACCTGGCGCGCCACCGGCGCCGCCGCGCCCGAGCCGCTGCCGCCGTTCTCCACGATCACCGCGACGACGATCTCCGGGTCTTTCGGCGGCGAGAAGGAGACGAACAGCGCGTGGTCGCGCAGGCGCTCCGCCACCTCGTGCTCCACGTAGCGTTCGTCCTGGCGGATGCCGAATACCTGCGCCGTGCCGGTCTTGCCGGCGATGGGGAAGGGCGCGCCGCGGCCGACGGCGCTCGCCGTGCCGGTGGGGCTGTGCATCACCTTGCGCATCGCCTCGATCACGTCTTCCCAGTCCTGCGGGTCCTTGACCGGCACCGATTCGGTGCGCAGCGGCGCCAGCACCTCGCGTGAGGCGGTCGCGGGGTCCTCGATCGCCTGCACCAGGCGCGGTGCGTGAACGGTGCCGCGCGATCCCAGCACCGCGGTGGCGTGGGCGAGCTGCAGCGGCGTGGCCAGCATGTAGCCCTGGCCGATGCCGGTGATCACCGTCTCGCCGCGGTACCAGGGCTGGTTGTGCTGCGCCCGCTTCCAGTCGCGCGAGGGCAGCAGGCCGGGGCGCTCGTCGCGCAGGTCTATCCCGGTCGGGCGGCCCAGGCCGAACATGCGCAGATAGTCGTGGATGCGGTCGATGCCCAGCGCCAGGGCGAGGTCGTAGAAGTAGACGTCGCAGGATTCGACGATCGCGCTCTCCAGGTTCATCGTGCCGTGCCCGCGCTCCTTCCAGTCGCGGTAGCGGTGGCTGTCGCCCTCCAGGCTGAACCAGCCCGGGCAGAAGGACGAGGTGTTGATCCTGACGCGGCCGCTCTCCAGGCCGGCGAGGCCGATGAAGGGCTTGACGGTGGAGCCGGGCGGATACTGGCCGCGCAGGGCGCGGTTGAAGAGGGGCTTGTCCGGCGAATTCTGCAGCGCGTTGTACGACTGCTGGTCGATGCCGGTGACGAAGGCGTTCGGATCGTATCCCGGCATGCTCACCAGCGCGAGGACGTCGCCGTTGCGCGGGTCGATGGCGACCACGGCGCCGCGCCTGTCGCCGAGCGCCTCCTCCGCCACGCGCTGCAGCCCGGCATCGAGCGTCAGGTGGATGCTCCGCCCCGGCGCCGGCGGGGTCTGCGACAACTCGCGCAGGGAGCGGCCGACCACGTTGGTCTCCACCTGCTTGAAGCCGACCGCGCCGTGCAGCAGGTCTTCGTAGAAGCGCTCCACCCCGGTCTTGCCGATGAACTCGGTCGCGCTGTAGTTCGTGTCGAGCAGGCGCAGCTCCTCCTCGTTGATGCGCCCCACGTAGCCCACCGCGTGCACGGCGAGCTTGCCGAGCGGGTAGTGACGCACCGCCCGGGTCTCGATCTCCACGCCGGGGAAGCGGTGGCGCTCGACGGCGAAGCGCGCCATCTCCACGTCGTTCAGGTTGAAGCGCAGCGGGATGCTGTTGAACGCCCGCTTGCGGCGGAGCTGGCGGTAGAAGCGCCGCACGTCCTCGTCGCTGATGGCGACGACGCCGCGCAGCTGGGCGATGGTCTCGTCGAGGTTGCCGGCCTTCTCCGGGATGACCTCCAGGCTGAAGGAGGGGATGTTCTGCGCCAGCAGCACGCCGTTGCGATCGTAGATGAAGCCGCGCGTGGGCGGCACGGCGACGATGTTGATGCGGTTGCCGTCGGAGAGGGTGGCGAAGTGCTGGTAGTTGACGACCTGCAGGTAGACCAGGCGCGCCCCGATGCAGCCGAGCAGGAGCAGGCTGATGAAGACCGCCCAGGCGGCGCGCTCGTTGAAGAGTCGGGATTCCCGGATGTGGTCCTTGATGGTGGACAGGACCGGCATGGGCGGGCGCTCAGGATACCCCGAAGCGGCGGCGCAGGCCGCGCAGCAGCAGGAAGACCGCGGGCCACAGCAGGGTGCTGCCGAAGGCGGGCAGCAGCCAGTCCCAGGCGCCCGTGGGCTGCCCGCTGATGCCCTTGATCCACAGCTGCAGCATCAGGTGCAGCAGCACCAGCACGAAGACGCTGAACGCCTGCTGCCACAGCGGAAAGACGCGCAGGCGCTGATAGAGCTGCAGGGTGATGTAGGCGATGATCGCGAACGACAGGGCGTGCTGCCCGAGCAGCCCGCCGCGCAGCACGTCGAGCAGCAGGCCGGTCATCCAGCCGACGCCCACGCCCACGCGTTCGGGCAGCGCCATGCACCAGTAGATCAGCACCAGCACCACCCATTCGGGACGCACCGCGGCAAGGAAGGAAGGCAGCGGCACAACGGTGAGCGCCATGGCGGCGATGAGGCTCAGGACGATCACCATCCGCGCCTTTCTCCCCGTTTCATTGCGTGCCGTCGCCGGCTTCTTCCGCGGCGGTTTCGGGCTTGACCAGCAGCACCATACGGGTGCTGTCGAGCTGCG
>OBJA01000893.1_pt1 | contig 23351 bp, 24 predicted proteins | sample 1519751 | NCBI WGS metagenome assembly OBJA01 (sample SAMEA3881238, study PRJEB22517) | soil metagenome | biome: lake sediment; feature: soda lake sediment; material: sediment, water from around vicinity | place: India | collected 2013-12-23 | depth 3 m
TTTAGTACGCGGCGCCGGTCTGCTTGCCCGAATCTGCGGCACTGCTGAACGATTACAGCCAGTTAAGCTGATATCAGTTAATGATCTTGAAAATCGAAAAAGGTCGGCGCTTGCGCCGCTTGCTTCCTTGCCTGGCGGCTTTACTGCTGACCCTGTTGCTGGTTTCACCCTGCGCTGGGCAGGCAGCCGCCACCGACGGCGACCGGAAAAATTTTGCGGGCCGGGACCACCTGGTTTATTTCGGCCTGGGTGCCCAGCGGACGGTGAGCGGTTCGCTGCATATCCTGGAAACCGGGGACGGGCTTTATCTGCTTGATGTCGGTTCCTTCTTCGGTGGCGATGGCGACAATTACCCCTGGCCGCCGGAGTTGCCGGTGGCGGCAATCCGGGCGGTCTTTATCAGCCACGCCCACGCCGACCATGTGGGCCGCCTGCCCCTGCTGCTCCATGAAGGCTACCGGGGGCCCATCTACCTGAGCCGGGCCAGCTACGAGATCATCCGCCGCAACCTGGCGGCCAACCTGCATCTGGCCGATCTGGGGCCTGAATTTTTTTATTATTCCCGCCACAACCAGGGCCGGGAGCGGATTCCGGTTTACCTGGAAAGCTCTGCCGGCCCCCGGCCGGTCCGCCCGGAAAACCGCATCTTTTTCACGGCTTCCCGACCGCAGTTAAACGACTTGGGCTACTACCTGGCCGCCCCCCAGCAGGAGCAACTGGCCGCCGAGTTGCAACGGCGGCTGGCCGAGCAAGCGGTGCTGCTTGATCCGGGTCAGGCCGTGCCGGTTGATGATTTCACGGTAAAAATTTTTACTACTCCCCACATACTGGGCAGTGTGATGATCAAACTGATTTACCGGGACGATTTCACCGTGCTCTTTTCCGGGGATGTGGGAGCCGATGGTTCGGAGCTGCTGTCGGCCAACCCCCGTCAGCAACGGCCGCTGAATCTGCTGCTGGTGGAGGGTGCCAACCCGGCGGCGACCCAGCTTGACCCGGCCGGGGAGCGGCGGGAGTTTCGCCGCCGATTGGCCGGCTGGCTGGCGGAGGGCAAACGGGTGGTGATTCCGGCCTTTGCTCTGGATCGCAGCCAGCAGGTGATTTTCGAGATCGGCCGAGCGGTGGCCGAAGGGTTGCTGCCGGCCGATCAGGTGGTCCGGGTTTGCGGCCCGGCGGCCAATGAAATGCTGGCTCTGTACGCCGATCTGGCGGTGCGCCGGCAAGAGTTTGCCGCTTACTTTCAGCCGGAAGTCCGGGAGCGGGATTTTCTGCCGCCGGGCTACAGCGCTGAATGCCAAAGCGACGACCCGGCCAACCCCCTGGGCTTGCACCACGGCGAGATCGGGGTGATGCCCTCGGGAACCGGAGAGTACGCCGCCGCCCGCCAAGCCCTGGCCGCCTACCTGGAAGACCCCCAAACCGTATTCCACTTTGTCAGCCACCAGCCCCCGGCCAGCCCCGGCGGCCGGCTGACCGCCGGAGCCCGCCGGTTGCAACTGGACGGCCGCCGCCACCAGGTACGGGCGAAAATCTCCCGCACCCACGCCTTCTCCGGCCACGCCGCCGTCACCGAATTACAAAAAATCTTCGCCCCCGGCAACCCGGAGCAAATCTTGCTGGTCCACCTGCCAGCCCACCAGGCCGACAATCTGGTTCAACGCTGGCAGCAAGCCTTCCCCCAAGCCCAAGTCCTGGCCCCGGCCATTGGCGAACGGTTTATGCTGGTCCCGAAGGCTGCCCGGTAAACTTGTGTCGACCCACAGAGGTGGCCCCGGTTGTTCGGACAGCTCGGCGGCGGAAATAAGGTGGAAAGCCGTCATGGTTAAGCCGCCAGTTGCATCGATGGTCCGGCGTAGCCGGGCCGAGGTTTTTGCCAATATACTTCATCCGGCGTTTTACCGTCCAGGCTGGAATGGGGGCGGTAGGCGTTATAGAGGTTGATCCAACGCTGGAGGCCCTGCCGTACCTGGCTGCCGGTCTCAAAAGTGTGCAGATAAATGCATTCATATTTCAAGGAGCGCCAGAGCCGTTCGATTATCACGTTATCCATCCAGCGGCCCTTGCCGTCCATGGAGATCCGGACACCGGCATCCTTGAGGGTGTTGGTAAAAGCTTCACTGGTGAACTGGCTGCCCTGGTCGGTGTTGAAGACCTCCGGTCGGCCATGCTGCTCCAGGGGGCTTCTTCCAGGGCCGCCACGCAAAAATCGGTATCCATGGTGCTGGACAAACGCCAGGAAAGAATCTTGCGGCTGTGCCAGTCCATGATCGCCACCAGGTAGAAAAAGCCCCGCCGCATCGGGATGTAGGTGATGTCGGCGCACCAGACCTGGTTGGGACGATCAATATTCAGATTGCGCAGCAGGTAGGGGTACACCTTGTGCTGCGGTTGGAGTTTCGAGGTATTGGGCTTCTGGTAGATGGCAACAAGCCCCATCAGCCCCATCAAGCGGCCGATGCGCTTGCGGCCGACACAGTACCCTGGCGCCTGAAATGACGCGCCATTTGACGGGCGCCATACCAGGGTGTTTCCAGGTATTGTTGGTCGATCAGGCGCATCAGTTCGATATTCAGCCGGTTCTCCGTTCGGCTGGTAGTAGCACGACGAACAGTTGATTGACAGCAGTTGGCGATCATGCCAGGATGCAGGCCATGGCGACTGGCCAACTCAGCCACCGTCTGTTCACCCTTGATGGCCTCCAGGGCGATTTTGGCTTTGAACTCGGCGGCGTAACGATTACGTTTGGTCTTGCTCATGGGTGGTGATCCTCCTTCGTCAGTGGGTGGCTGTCCACCTTTGCACACTGTCCGAAAATTGGGGACCACCTCTAAACCAAACGCACCTGGAGCCCGGACTGTAGGGCGGCTTCGTGTTGCCTGGCATCGGCGGTCACGAACAGATCCACCTGCAAGGCCAGGGCGCTCCCGATGTGCAGGGCGTCCATGCCGCGCAGGGTGTTGTTTTCAAGGGATAAAATGGCGTGCCTGAGAACATCCGGGGTCAAATCGGCTATGGCGGCATCGACGATGTCGGCCATTAATTCGGCCTTGAGTTGCTGGTACTGGGGCGGTGAAATTCGGCCTTCCCGCCGCAGACGGCAAAAAGACGAAATGATTTCCGCCAAAGCGATGCCGGACAGGCACAACTCCGTTGCCTGGTCACACAGGTCAAGGACCTCCCCGGTACCTTCTTCCCTGATATAGCGTTTGACGAAGGCGGATGAATCGAAAAATATCCGCATCACTCCGAGGCCTCGCGCTCCGCCAGGATAAGCTTGCTAACGGCGCAACCATCGATCACCAAGGGCTGCGCCACCCGGCGTTTCCACGATGGCAGATCCTGCGGCAGCGGAACAATGTCCGCTATCGGCTTGCCTTTACGCACAATCCGCACCGGTTCACCGGATTCGACAAGATCGAAATAGAGTTTGGCGTGGCTACGAAACTCGGAAAAGGTCGCCTGTTTCATGGCATCACCTCTTTGTACATGTTAACGATACTACACTTGTACATTACCTGCCGGCAAAAGTCGAGCATGCTCGCAAAATATATTGGTCTCCCCCGTGACATTCCGACTCCCCCGCCACCGCTCGTGGTCAATCAGGCCGCACAGAGTCTGATGCAATCCCGACCCCGATGGATTCCTTTCAGCCAAAGGCGTTTTGGTAAATGGCCTCGATGGCGGCGGCTTCCGTATCGGTCAGGGCGCTGAATTCTTTCGCGCGGGCGCGGCGGGACAATTTGCCGCCGTTTTGCTGCAGGAGCCGGAACAGCAGGTCGATGGTGCGATCCGGCATGTCGATCAACTCGCCGATCATCACAGTCCTGCCGACACCTGTGTCATTTGGCTGCTGGCCAGCATGTCAGCGGCAAAAGGCGGTGAATGCCGTTTGCCGGCTACTGCACGATAAACTCCACCGCTTCCAGGCGGTTGCCGGCGGCGTCGTGCAGCTCCACCCGCCAGTCGCCGGGGCGGTTGGCCAGGGTGATGGAGGAGAAGGTGCGCCAGCGGTTGCCCTGCCGGATTTCCAGGGGGATCCGGGCTACTTCCCGATCATTGCGCAGCCAGACAAAGGTTACCTCGGTGTCCCGCTCGATCCGGCGGGTTTCGATGAAGGCGAAAACCCTTTCCAGTTGGCGGGAAAAGAGATCGGCCTCCCCCACCGGCTCCCGCTCCTCCACGGCGGCGGCCACCACCATTCGTTGCAACTGAAAACCGGGATCGGCCGCCAGGGCCGCAACGGACAAGGTTGCCATTGCCAGGGTAAGCACCGGGATCATCAGCATTCTTTTCATCATTTCCTCCTTATGTTCCGCTATGTGGGTTCGTTTGCCATTGTAATGGAGGAAGCCCGATAGCTCAATCACCTATTCCGCAACGGTGATCAGCGGCCGCAGGCGTTCCAGGGTGACCGGGCCGATGCCGGGGACGGCCAGCAGTTGTTCGGGGCTGGTGAAGGGGCCGTTGGCTTGGCGATGTTCAATGATGCGGCGGGCCAGGGCGGGACCGATGCCGGGCATGGTGGTCAGCGTTTGGGCATCGGCCCGGTTGAGGGCCAGGGGGGCGAAGGTGAAAAGGGTCAGGTGGGGCGGGTCGGCGCTGGTCAGCAGCCAGCCCTGGGCGGGAACCTTCGCTGCCGACCCGGTTTGGTCGGGTAACTGACCACGGGGGACCGCAAAAACCGGTGGCCCGTGAGCGCCTGCTTCGCCATCGGCGCCGGTGGGCAGGCGGTAGATGCCGGCCGGGCCGGTCGCCGGGGCCAGCCAGCGGTAATAGTGGGCGGGGCCGGCCGACTCCCGGCCCGGCTCCAGCCGGGAGTGGTGGCCGGCTTTCAGCAACGGGCCGGTGGCGGCCAAGCCCAGGGCCAGGCCCAGCACCAGCAACAGTAAGGAGTTATGATTATTGGGCTGCTGAACGGTCGCGTTCATCCTTCATCAGCTTGTAGGTGATGCTGTCCACCAGGGCCTGCCAACTGGCCTCGATAATGTCGTGGGAAACCCCCACCGTGCCCCAGGTGGAATCTTCGTCGCGGGACTCGATCAGTACCCGGACCCGGGCCCCGGTGCCGTGCTCGCTGGCCAGCACCCGAACCTTGTAATCCTGCAACTCCACCGCCTTGAGCTGCGGGTAGTAGTCTTTGAGAGCCTTGCGCAGGGCGTTGTCCAGGGCGTTGACCGGACCGTTGCCCAGGGCGGCGGCATGCACCAACTCGCCGGCGATCTCCAGCAGGATGGTGGCCTCTTCCAGGCCCATCTCCGCCGGCTGGTTGCCGGCCGCCACCTTCTGGCTCAATACCCGGAAGCCCTTGAGCTGAAAATACTCCTTGCGGGTGCCCAGGGCCTGGCGCATCAGCAGTTCAAAGGAAGCCTCGGCCCCTTCGTACTGAAAACCCTGAGTTTCCAGCTCTTTGAGTTTTTTGAGAATCGAGCTGACCAGGGGATCCTTGCTGTCGAGGTCGATCCCGAACTTTTTGGCCTTGTGCAGAATATTGCTGCGGCCGGCCTGGTCGGAGATCAGAATCCGGCGGATATTGCCCACCCGTTCCGGGGCGATATGCTCATAGGTCAGGGGGTTGCGCTTAACGGCGCTGACGTGGATGCCGCCCTTGTGGGCAAAGGCCGCCTGGCCCACATAGGGCTGGTATTTATTGGGCGTAAGATTGCCCAGTTCCGAGACAAATCTGGAAGTTTCGGTGAGCTTTTCCAGGCGCTCGGCGGCGGCAAAATAGTGGCGCATCTTAAGGGCCAGCCCCGGCATGATCGAAGTCAGGTTGGCGTTGCCGCAGCGCTCGCCGATGCCGTTGATGGTGCCCTGGATCTGGGTGATGCCCAGAGAAACGGCGATCAGGGAGTTGGCCACCGCGCATTCGGTGTCGTTGTGGGCGTGAATCCCCAGCTCCACCGGCAGCACCGCCTCCCCTGCCCCGCCGCCGCGTTTAGCGGCCGCCTTGCCCTGGCCCCCGCCCAAGCCGGCCAGATGCTGCTTGACCTCGCTGATGATGCCGGCGATCTCGCCGGGCAAGGTGCCGCCGTTGGTGTCGCAGAGCGCCAGGCATTGAGCGCCGCCGGCAATGGCCTTTTCCAGGGTGGTCAGGGCGTACTGAGGGTTGGCCTTGTAGCCGTCGAAGAAATGTTCGGCGTCGTAGAACAAAAACTCCACGTGGGGCCGCAGGTAGGCCAGGGAGTCTTCGATGATCTGCAGGTTGTCTGCCAGCTCGATGCGCAGGGCATCGCGGACATGGATATCCCAGCTTTTGCCGAAGATGGTGATGGCCCGGGTCTTGGCGGCCAGCAGGGCCGCCAGGTTGGGGTCTTCCTCCGGCGGGTTGTTGAAGTTGCGGGTGCTGCCAAAGGCCGCCACCACGGTGTGCTTGAGGTCGTAGTTGCGGATTTCCTCGAAATAGCGGGTGGAAGCCGGGTTGGCCCCCGGCCAGCCGCCCTCGACGAAATCGATCCCCAGCTCGTCGAGCTTGAGGGTGATCCGCAGCTTGTCCTCCACCGAGAGGTTGAAGTTCTCGGCCTGGGTGCCGTCCCGGAGGGTGGTATCGTAGATGGTGAGCTTTTGCGTCATTTTCAACGTTTACCTTTAACTTGTCGCAGGTTATGGACCCCGGTGAACGGCTGGACAAAAGACGCCGTTTACTGGTTCTGGAGGCCGAAGGCGTCGTGCAGGGAGCGCACGGCCAGCTCGGTGTACTTCTCGTCGATCACGCAGGAAATTTTAATTTCCGAGGTGCTGATCATCTCAATGTTGATCCCTTCCCGAGCCAGCACATCGAACATGGTGGTGGCGATCCCGGGATGATTGCGCATACCGACCCCGACAATGGAAACCTTGCAGATGTTCTCGGAGCCGGTCACCCCTTCGGCCCCGATCTCGGCGGCGGTCTTCTCGATAATCTTCATGGCCCGCTTGTAGTCGGGCTTGGGCACGGTGAAGGTCAGGTCGGTGAGGTTGCCGTCGCGGGTGTTCTGGATGATCATATCCACCACGATCCCCTCCTTGGCCACCGGGGTGAAGAGCCTGGAGGCGATCCCGGGGGTATCGGAGAGCTTGCTGACGGTAATGCGGGCTTCATTGCGGTTATAGGTAACTCCGGATACCGGATTGGCTTCCATGGCTTTATCCTCCTCGACGACCCATGTTCCTTCGGTTTCGGTAAAAGTGGACCGGACATGCACCGGCACCTTGTAACGTTTGGCAATACTGACTGAACGAATATCCAGCACCTTGGCCCCCAGGCTGGCCAGCTCCAGCATCTCCTCGTAAGAGATGCGGTCGACCTTGCGGGCCGAGGTGCAGATGTTGGGGTCGGTGGTATAGACTCCGTCCACATCGGTGAAAATATCGCACTGGTCGGCCTTGAGGGCCGCCGCCAGGGCCACCGCCGTGGTGTCGGAGCCGCCCCGACCCAGGGTGGTGATGTCGCCGTCCTCGGTGACCCCCTGAAAGCCGGCCACCACCACCACCTTGCCCTGCTCCAGATGGCGGTTGATCAGTTCGCTGTCGATGGCGGTGATCCGGGCCCGGGTGTGCATTTTATCGGTGTGGATCCTGACCTGATCCCCCAGCAACGAGACCGCCTCAAAGCCCATTTCCTTCACCGCCATGGCAAAGAGGGAGATCGTGACCTGCTCACCGGTGGCCAGCAGCACGTCCATCTCGCGGGGATCGGGAATATTCTGCATCTGCTGGGCCAGATCGACGAAACGGTTGGTTTCGCCGGCCATGGCCGAAAGCACCACCACCATCCGGTTGCCCGCCCGGTGGCCCTTGAGCACCCGTTCGGCCACCGCCTTGATCTTGTCCGGGTTGGCCACCGAGGTGCCCCCGAATTTCTGCACAATCAATGCCATTGTCTTGTCGCCCTGCCCTGCTTCTTTATTAGTTGATAAATGTCGCGGCGCGCCTGCAGTTTCCCAGCGGGAACGCGCAAAAGTTAAGCATCATAACTCCTGGCCCGGAAAAATCAAGAGTTCGGTAACCGCCCATTAAATTGAAATAAGTTTTAGCGGTCAAATTTTTTTTTGGCAAATTGCTGATATTTTGTCTTGTGCTAACCTGCGAATTTTGGTAGAAAATCCGAGCGTCACCGGCCGCCGGGCCGCGTGAAATAAGGAAAGTTGATTTACTGCGAATTTTCGAGAAAATAAATCGAGTAAGTTAAAGCCTGTCGTTAAGTTGGCCGATTAGTAGCATTGAAAGGCAAGGGAGGTTTAGGAGATATGACAAGAAACATTGCAAGTGTCATCCAAAGCACCAAAAGAACGCTGGTTTTTTTTGTTAACTCCGTCCATTTTTCAACCATTACGGTGACGGTGGTGGCGGTGACCGCCGCCCTCTTTTTTGCCAATATCACCCCCGCCTCGCTCCCCGACAGCCGCACTTTGGTGACCCTTAATGAGAGCGCCGCCGATCACCTGGCCCGGCTGGCGGCCGCCCAACAGGACGGCGAAGAGGCCGGCCTGGAATCCGAAGCCGCCGCCCGGGCCGAGCAGAGCTGGCCGGCGGATTATCAGCGGATCGAAGGCGAGCTGGCTCGCGGCGACAACCTGGCCGCCGCCCTGCGCCGGGTGGGCCTGGATGAAGCCTTGCGCAGCCAGGTGATCACCGGCCTTGCCGGCCTGCTGGATTTTCGTTCCCTGCGCCCCGGCGACCGGTTTTTCGCCATTTTAGACCAGGATGGACAACTGGTGGAGTTTCGCTACCAGTCCGGCCCCCTGGATATCTACCGGCTGGGGCGACTGGGGCATGACCCCGACCAGAAGCTGCAAGCGGAAAAGATGGCCGTCAATCTGGAGCGGCGGACTAAAAAGCTGGCCGGCGAGGTCGGCTCCTCCCTGTTCGCCGCCTTTCAGCCCCTGGGCGAAAGCCCGCGTCTGCTCTACAGCTTTGCCGATATTTTTTCCTCCCATATCGACTTCAATGTGGAAACCCGCAGCGGTGACCGTTTTCAACTGATCTTTGAAAAGTATTACCAGGGCGAGCAGTTCGTCGGCTACGGCCGGATCATAAGCGCCCGCTACGAAATGGCGGCCGGTGAGGTTTACGAAGCCTTCCGCTACGAGTCGGCGGAGACCCCGGTTTCCTACTTCGACCGGGAAGGCAACGAGCTGGGGGCCTCCTTCCTGCGCTCGCCGGTGCCCATGGCCCGGGTGAGCTCGGGCTTTACCTACCGCCGCCTCCATCCCATCCTCAACGTGGTCCGGCCCCACCTGGCGGTGGATCTGGCCGCTCCGGAGGGTACGCCGGTGATGGCCACCGCCGACGGCCGAGTGGTCTTCCGGGCCATGAACGGGGGTAACGGCAACATGGTGACCATCGACCACGGCAACGGCTACCGCTCCTCCTACGCTCATCTTTCCGGCTTCCGCCGGGGGCTTAAAGTCGGCGACCGGGTGCGGCAGAAGGATATTATCGGCTATGTGGGCTCCACCGGCCTGGCCACCGGCCCCCATGTCTGCTACCGGATTCAACATAACGGCCAGTACGTCAACCCCCTGGCCCTCAAGTTCAAGCCCCGCTCGGTGCTGGCAGGGGCCGAGCTGGCCGCCTTCCAAAGCCATGTGAACGACCTGGTGCGGCTGGCCGATGATTTGGGCCGCCGGGGCCGGGTGCTCCAGGTGCGCCAGATCACGGTGGAGCCGGAAGATCGGCTGGTTCTGCTGTAGGGTTTTCGACTTTGGCCGGCCCTGTTCAGCCCTTCAACGTCGTCCTGGTGGAGCCGGAAATTCCGCCCAACACCGGCAGCATCGCCCGGCTCTGCGGGGCCACCGACACCGTGTTGCATCTGGTCCACCCCCTGGGTTTCAGCACCGACGACAAGCATCTCAAACGGGCCGGGCTGGACTACTGGCGCCATGTGCAAATCGTTAACTGGGACAACCTGGAGCAGTTTCTGGCCGCCCAGGATGAAACCCGCCTCCACTTCCTCAGCAAGAAAGCCTCCCAACCCTACACCGCCGTCGGTTTCCGGCCCGGTGATTTCCTGATTTTCGGCCGGGAAACCAAGGGCCTGCCTGAAGAAACCCTGCGCCTCTACCCCGAGCGCTGTCTCACCATCCCCATGCGAAACCCCAATATCCGCAGCCTCAATCTGGCCCAGGCCGCCGCCATTGTCCTTTATGAAGCCATCCGCCAAAATCCCTGGTAACAGCGGGGCGAACTACGACGAGCTGAAAGGGATCGTCCAGGGTGTGACCCATCACAACCCGGTCAACGGTTGGTCGGTGTTGCGGGTGCAGCCCTTTGATCAGCGGCTGGAGCCGGTCAAGGTGGTGGTCCACCAGGCCAGGGTCTTTGCCGGGGCCACCATGCGTTTTCTGGGCAGTTGGGAGGATCATTCCCGCTTCGGTCGCCAGTTCAAGGCCCGGGAGGCCCTGGAACTGAAGCCGGCCACCGCCGCCGCCCTGGAAAAGTACCTGGGCTCGGGCCTGATCAAGGGGGTGGGCCCCAAAACCGCCCGCAAGATCGTGCGCCATTTCGGCGACCAGACCCTGAACATTTTTGAAGAGGAAATCCAGCGCCTCACCGAAGTGCCGGGAATCGCCGCCGGCAAGCTCAAAACCATCAGCGCCGCCTGGAGCGAACACCGGGCCATCCGGGAGGTGATGCTCTTTCTCCAGAGCCAGGGGATCAGCACCCTGTTTGCGGTGCGGATCTACAAGGAGTACGGCGATCAGGCCATCGAGATCGTCAGCCGCGACCCTTACCGGCTGGCCGAAGATATTTTCGGGATCGGCTTCTTTTCCGCCGACCGGATTGCCTTGGACATGGGCTTTGCCAAAGACGGTGCCCCCCGGCTGATGGCCGCCATCCGCCATGTCCTGGCCGCCGGCCGCGAACAGGGCCATTGCTATCTGACCCGCGAACAGGTAACCGAGGAAGTTGGCAAGTTGCTGGAGTTGAAGGCGGACCAGCCGACTGCCGACCTGCCGGAGCTGGACCAGCGGGTGGCCGGGCTGCTGGAACGGATGGCCCTGGAAAAGAAGCTGATGGTGCGTTGGCTGCCGCCCAACGCCCCTGAGCCCCGCCCCTGCTACTATTCCAAAACCCTTTATTACGAAGAAGAGACGGTAGCCCGGCGGGTTAAGGCCCTGCTGGGCCCGGTGGAACTGGACCGCCAACGGGTGGAGGCCTGGCTTGAGCGCTACGGTCGCCGCCACCAACTGCAACTCTCCGCAGAACAGCACCGGGCGGTGGCCGGGATTGCCGGGCAGCGGCTGGCCATTCTCACCGGCGGCCCCGGTTGCGGCAAAACCACCGCCACCAAGGTGCTGGTCCAACTACTGGAGGCCATGGGCCGGCGAGTGCTGCTGGCCGCCCCCACCGGCCGGGCCGCCCAGCGTCTGGGCGAGGTGGTGGGCCGGGAGGCCAGGACCATCCACCGCCTGCTGGAGTGGGCCGGCAGCGGCTTCAAACGGCGGGAAGACAACCCCTTGGAGTGCGAATTTCTCATTGTCGATGAGTGTTCAATGCTGGATGTCAGCCTGGCCGCCGCCCTGCTCGGCGCGGTGCCGGATCGCAGCCAACTGCTGCTGATCGGCGATCCCGACCAGCTGCCGCCGGTGGGGGCCGGCAACGTGCTGCGGGATCTGATAACGGCGGCGGCAATTGTCCGGCGGCCACCTGAGCAGCCCGAGGCTCGAAGTACAAAATTATCTACCACTGATGCAATCGGGGCCGCCGGCCACCATGGGGCCGGCGGCAATATTCCGGTCTTCGCCCTGAACCGGATCTTTCGCCAGGCCGAGGTCTCGGCCATTGTCCGCTTCGCCCACCAGATCAACCGGGGCGAGCTGCCGGCCATCGTTTCTCCCTTTCGCCAGCCCGCCAGTTGGCAGGACGGCAGCGACTGCCTCTTTATCGACACCGCCGAGGCCACCCAGGAACAGCTTCACTTCCTCCACCGGGTGCGTAATCACTTCCAGCAGGCTGCCGCCGGGCTTGAGGCTGGGAGCGGCAGCATTGCGCGGGCTCCAACGGAAGGAATTGGCCTGACCGTGAGAGAGCGCAATGAGGGGGCGAAGCCAGCGGTGCCGGGGGCGGTGGCAACCACGACGGATGACGAACTATACCGTTTCCGGATCAACGAGACCATGGCCCCCTACGAGAGCGAGCTGGCCATTCCGGAAAAATTTCGCCATGTCGACCTTGAACGCCTGCTGCAAGCGGAAAACCGGGCGGCGGAGCTGCGGGCCCTGTTAAAAAAAATTCACCCCTGGTCCTCGCTGAACTACGGGCTGGCGGCGGTGGAGGTGGTGGTAAAACTTTACCGGGAATGGATCCCCAAGTACCGGGGGCGGGAAACGGAAATCCAAATTCTGACCCCCATGACCCGCGGCACCCTGGGCACCCGTAATCTCAACCAAGTGATCCAGGCCCGGAGCAACCCGCCCGGGCCCGGGCGGCCTGAAATCGCGGTGGGCAGCCGGCTCTTCCGCCTGGGCGACCGGGTGATTCATACCCGCAACAACTACGACCTGGAGGTGTTCAACGGCGATATCGGCACCATCAGCGCCATCGACCACCAGCAGGGGGAGTGTGAAGTCACTTTCGCCCCGGACCAGCGCCGGGTGCTGTACCGCCGCGAGCAGTTGCCGGAACTGGATCTGGCCTACGCCATCACCATCCACAAGTCCCAGGGCAGCGAGTTTGCGGCGGTGATCATGCCGGTGCTGACCCAGCACTACAAAATGCTGTTCCGCAACCTGATCTATACCGGCCTGACCCGAGCCCGCCGACTGGCGGTCCTGGTGGGCAGCCGCCAGGCCCTGGCCCAAGCGGTGAGCAATCTGGATACCTCCCGCCGTCAAACCGCCCTGGTGGAGCTGCTGCTCTCGTAAGCGTCCAGCAGTGCCGCACCTTCGGACGATCAGCCAGGCTTAAGTACACGGGGTACGAGGCACCTGGCTGCTTGCCCGTGTCAATCGTCGGCGAAAAGCCGACAATCTGCGGCACTACTGAACGCTTACGTTCCGTTAAATCGGCAGTTTAGTGCCACCTGGTGAACGGTTAGCCAGGATGGTGATGGTTTCCAGGTGGTGGGTCTGGGGGAACATGTCGACAAATTGCATCGCCTTGACCTGGTAACCTTGCCTCAGCAGCAGGACCAGATCGCGGACCATGGTGGCGGGATCGCAGGAAATCATGGCAATCCGGGCGGGAGGCCGCTTGAGCTGGCCCAGCTCCTCCACCAATTGGCGGCAGCCGCCGCGGGGCGGGTCCAGCAGCAGTAGATCGGGCTGGTGGCCGGCGGCCAGCAGGGCCGCCAGGCCATCTTCGGCACTTCGGCGCTGGAAACTGCAGTTGGTAACCCGGTTGACTTCGGCATTGCGCCGGGCGGCCCGGATGGCGGCGGCCTGCAGGTCCACCCCGTGAACCTGGCGGACGCAACGGGCCAGGGGCAGCGAAAAGTTGCCCATGCCGCAGTGTAAATCAAAAACCGTTTCCCCGCCGGTAAGCTGGAGTAATTCCAGGAGGCGGGCCAACAGCCGGCGATTCTGGGCCTCGTTGACCTGACTGAAGGCGGTGGGCTCAACGGTCAGATCCAACTGGTGCGCAGACCGTTCATCGGCGGGCGGCCACTGCCCGGTTAGCTGAACGCTGACCGGAAAATGGAGGAGCAACTGATCCGGCCGCGCGCGGCCGCCGGGTTCGGCTTCCCGGTCGAAAAAGGGTCCGGCCTGATGACCGATCGGCAGAAAACCCAGGCCCAACAGCTCCGGCAGCTCCCGGCAAAGCCGCCAGGCCGCCTGGCGCTGGGCCGGCCTGGGCTGGCGCTCCAGACGCAAAAGAGCAACTACCCGCCGGCTGGCGGGATCAAGGCTCAATTCCAGGGCGGAACAGGCGGCGGCCAGGCGGGGCCAATGGCTGCTGCCGACCAGTTGCCGCCAAACCCGATTCAATTCCGGTTGGGCCAGCAGACAATGCTCCACCGCCGCAAGCTGATGGGTGCCGGGCCGAAAAAATCCCGGCCTCCCCTCCTGGACCTGGAGCCGAATCCGCTGCCGGTAATGAAATTCGGCGGGAGCGGCCAGGGGTTCCAGCAGGGGCACCAAGCCGGCAGCCTGGCCGTCGGGCAACCCTTGGCCGGCGGCCGTAAGCGGTTGCCCCAAGGAGCCATGGACGCCATGATCATGGCCCGGCCGGCCGGCCGGCCGGGGAACCACGCTCAGGCCTTTGCGGGCCAGCAAATCCGTTAAAATTTCCTGCTTGAGTTCAAGTTGGCGGGAATAATCAACATGCTGGAGATCGCAGCCGCCGCAGGCTGCATACCAGGGACAGGGGGGAGCACGCCGGGCCGCCGCCGGCTTGAGGATGGCCAAGGGGGCGGCTTCCAGGTAGCCCGAGCGTTTGCGGGTCACCGCCACCCGCGCCAGTTCCCCCGGCAACACTCCGGGCACCAGCACCACCCGGCCGTCGGCCAGCCGCCCCAAACCCAGGCCGCCGGCCACCATTTTATCGATGAGCAGTTCCATTTCCGGTAGTATTGTCTTAATCGCCGCTTAAATCCGGGCCACCGCCAGGAAGATGCTGTGCAGGGAGATAACCAGGGTGAGGAACAGGCGGCGGGCGTTTTCGGGGGTGAGGCCGAGGAAGCGGTAGTGGATCAGGGTTTGGGGGCAACCGGCCAGGCAGTCGCCGCAGAGGGTGCAGGAGAGGCCGGGCCGGCCCCGTTCCAGATCGGCCGGGGTCATGGCCTGATAGCGGCAGGCCTTGCTGCACAGCTTGCAGTTGCTGCAACCGGCGGCGATCCGCAACCGGAAAGGCGAGATTTTACCCAGCAGGTCGGCCAGCAGGCCCATGGGGCAATAGCCGATGCAGTGGCTCATCATTCCGTTGCGCCGGGAAACCAGCAGCATGATCGCTACCCCCACCAGCCCGAACAGGGCGGCGGCCAGCAGGGCCGACAGCCAGGGCACCGCCAGCAGGCGCAAGCTTAAGGCGGTGGCCGCCACCAGCAACAGAAGCAGCCAGCGCACCGGTGCCCGCCAGCTCGGCAGGGGGCGCGGCTTCTTCACCCGACGAGCGCTCCAACCCTCCCAGGCCCCGATATAGCAGAGATAGCTGCACCAGGCCGGACCCACCAGCACCACCGTAGCCAGAAAGAGAGTGGGCATAAAGAAGTCGGCGCCCCGGTAGAGTGGGCCGGCCATGATCAGGGCCGGTACCGGCAGGTGCAGCTTGCCGGTCATCAGCAGCTCTTCGATTCCGGCCAGACCCAACAGCAGTTGGCCGAAGAAGACCAGGGAGAACAGCCCCCAGATCCGTAGCCGCCACAGCGGCGCTCGGGCAGGATCGAGCAGCTTGCCGGTCAGCCAGCCGGCGTAAATGGCCATCAGCACCACTTGGAGCCAGCCGGCACCGGGCAGAAAACGTTCAGCCAGCAGGATGGGGAAATCGAGCCGGTACTGGAGATGGCCCAGCACGGCGGCGGTGAGCAGGAAGGCGGCGGTCGCCGGGTAAACAGCTTGTCGGGAATCCGGCGGAAAATGTTTCATGTTAAAAACCGTTAACCAGATGTACTTACCCGCTGACTTAACCGGACCGTAAGGTAACTGATCACGGGGTCAACGGGGTAAGCGGTCACGGGGTGCCGCAGGTTGCGGCAAGCGAGACGGCGATGCGTACATCAGTACGTGAGCCGGCTCGATCGCCGCAAGATGCGGTGCCCCGTGATCGCTTACACCGTAAGCGTTCAGCAGTGCCGCTGATTCGGGTAAACGGCCGGTATCAGGAGAGGTAGCCCAACACGCTTTCGCCGGCCTTGACCTTTTGCCCCACCTTCACCTCAAGCTGGGTAGCCAGCGGCAGGTAGAGATCAACCCGCGAGCCGAAGCGGATCATCCCGAAACGCTGGCCCCGGCCCAGGTTGTCACCGGGTTCGGCCCAGCAGACGATGCGGCGGGCGATCAGCCCCGCCAACTGGACCACCGCCAGACGGCGGCCCTTGCCGCCGTCCAGCACCAGGGCGCAGGATTCGTTTTTCAGGGCTCCCCGCTGGGAATCGGCGGAGTAAAAGGCGCCGGGAGTGTAAACAATTCGCTCCACCCGGCCGGGAAAGGGGTTGCGATTGACATGAACATTGAACACGTTCATGAATATGCTGACCTTGTAAACGTGATCCTTAACGAAACGTTCGTCAAAGACCCGCTCGATCAGGATCACCTTGCCGTCGGCCGGGGAAACCAGCACATCGTCCTCGGCCGGCGCCACCCGCTCCGGATCGCGAAAAAACCAGAGGATAAAGGCGGTCAGGGCCAACAGCACCAAGGTCGGGATCGGGTAACCCAGGATGGCCGCCAGCAGGGTGGTAAACCCGGCCAGCATGATAAAGGGCCAGCCCTCCAGGGCCACCGGAATAGCGGGCTTGAGCATCTGTTCGGGCTAGAACTTCTTGCCGCGGGTGATGGCCACCCCGCCGGTGCGGACGATTTCCTGGATCCCGATGGGTCGCAGGATATCGATAATGGCCTGCAGCTTGGTCCGGGAGCCGGTCACTTCCACCACGTAGCTTTTGGGGGAAACGTCCACCACCTTGCCCCGGAAGATGTCGATCACCCGCAGCACCTCGGCCCGGGTGCCGGCCTCGGCCTTGACCCGGATCAGGGCCATCTCCCGCTCCACATGGTCATGCTCCACCATGTCGGTGACCTTGATCACGTCGATCAGCTTGTGGAGCTGCTTGGTGATCTGCTCAATGATGGCCTCGTCCCCGTGGGTGACCAGGGTCAGGCAGGATACGTCCTTCTCCAGGGTTTCAGCCACCGAGAGGCTGTCGATATTGAAGCCTCGGCCGCTGAAAAGCCCGGTCACCCGGGAGAGCACCCCCGGCTTATTCTGCAGCAAAACGGAAATGGTGTGTCTCATGGCAGGTTCCTGTTATTTTTTCCAATCATCCGGGGTCGCCGAAGGACTGTTCTTGATTCAAAAAAATTAAACCAGCAACATTTCGGTGGTGGCCTTACCCGCCGGCACCATGGGGTAAACCCCTTCCTCACGGGCGATGACAAAGTCCATCACCACGGTATTCTTGGTTTTGAGGGCCTCCTTGATCACCGGCTCCACTTCGCTGGGCTTGGTGGCCCGCAGCCCCACCGCCCCGTAGGCCTCGGCCAGCTTGACGAAGTCGGGGGCCACCTCCAGCGGGGTGTGGGCGTAGCGTTTGTCGTAGAACAGTTCCTGCCACTGCCGCACCATGCCCAGATAGTTGTTGTTCAGGATGGCGATCTTAACAGGGCAGTTGTACTGGCGGGCGGTGGCCAACTCCTGGATGTTCATCTGGATGGAGCCGTCACCGGCAATGTCGATAACCGTCTGCTTGGGTGCCGCCATCTGGGCGCCGATGGCGGCGGGGAAGCCGTAGCCCATAACCCCCAGGCCGCCGGAGGTCATAAAGTGGCGCGGCTTGTTGAAATGATAGAACTGGGCCGCCCACATCTGATTCTGCCCCACCTCGGTGGTGATAATGGCGTTGCCGCGGGTCAGCTCATGCAGCTTCTGGACGACGAACTGGGGCTTGATGATCCCGGATTCCTCGACATAGCCCAGGGGATGCTTGTTCTTCCACTCCTTGATCTGCTGATGCCAGGGCTTGTGGCGCTCCTTGGCCTCCTTCCTGCTGAACTCCTTGCTGGCGTCAAACCAGGTGTTCATGGCGGTCAGGGCATGGTTGCAGTCGGCTACGATGGGGATATCCACCCGCACGTTCTTGCTGATGGAGCTGGGGTCGATATCAATATGAATAATCTTGGCGTGGGGGGCAAAGGCGTCGATCCGGCCGGTTACCCGGTCGTCGAAACGGGCGCCCACGGCGATCAGCAGATCGCAGTTGGCCACCGCCATGTTGGCGTAATAGGTGCCGTGCATCCCCAGCATCCCCATGGAGAGGGAGTCGGTGCCGGGGAAGCCGCCCAGGCCCATCAGGGTCATGGTCACCGGAATCTCGAGCTTTTTGGCCAACTCGGTCAGGGCATCGGCGGCATTGGCGTTGATTACCCCGCCGCCCACGTACAGCACCGGCTTTTTGGCCTTGAGAATGGTGCGGCAGGCCTTCTCGATCTGGCCGGGATGGGGCTCGTAGGTGGGCTTGTAGGTCCGCATCTTGATGGGCTGGGGCTCGACATAGTTGACCATGGCCCCGATCACGTCCTTGGGCAAGTCAACCAGTACCGGGCCGGGCCGGCCGCTGCGGGCCAGGTGGAAAGCCTCACGGATGGTGGGAATCAGATCTTCCGGCTTCTTGACCAGATAGTTGTGCTTGGTCACCGGTCGGGTGATCCCGACGATATCCACCTCCTGGAAGGCGTCGTTGCCGATCAGCATGGTGGGCACCTGGCCGGTGAAAACCACCATGGGAATGGAGTCGCAGTAAGCCGAAGCGATCCCGGTAACGGTGTTGGTGGCGCCGGGGCCGGAGGTGACCAGGGCCACCCCGACCTCGCCCCGGACCCGGCCATAGGCGTCGGCGGCGTGAACCGCCGCCTGCTCGTGGCGGACCAGCACGTGGGTCAGCTTGTCGGCTTTGAGCAACTCATCGTAAAGGTCGATGACCGCCCCGCCGGGGAAGCCAAAGATTACCTCAACCCCTTGTTCTTCCAGGCATTTAACAAAAGCCTGCGCTCCTTTCATTTTCATGGTCACGGTTTCCTGTTGCGCTTTACTCTGTTGTGTTTTGCTATGATGACTAACTATTTTGTTGATCCACAAAAAAATGGGCGGCGCTCACTCCGGGCGCCGCCTGGAAAGATGTATTTAAGTATTGTAGTTCTATTTGTCAAGAATCAATGGCATAGCCGAGGGCGGAAAAAGCCCGGCCTGGCGGCCCCGCTCCAGAAACACCGCCACCGCCCGCCGGCCCTCCTCTCCCAAATCAAGAGAAAAATCATTTACATAGAGAGCAATATGGGCCTGCAAGACCTGCTCGTCCAATTCACCGGCGTGGCGGCGGATGTATGCCATGGCCCCTCCGGGGTTGGCTCCGGCCAGTTCCAGGCTGCGGCGGATGGCCTGCTCGATGGCACCGATCCGCTCCGCTCCCAGGCTGCGACGGGCGGCAATCCCCCCCAGGGGAATGGGCAGGCCGCTGCTTTCCTCCCACCAGGCCCCCAGATCGGCCAGCATAACCAGGCCGTGATCCCGGTAGGTGAAGCGACTTTCGTGGATGATCACCCCGGCGTCGATCTCGCCCCGCGCCAGGGCCGGCATGATCCGGTCAAAACGCATCACCAGGGGCTGCTTGCCCCGGGGGGCGTACAGGCCCAGGAGCATGGCGGCGGTGGTATAGCGGCCCGGTACCGCCACCCGCAGGCCCGCCAGTTGGTCCGGCGGCAAAGGGTTACGGGCCACCAGCAGGGGGCCGCAACCCCGGCCCAGGGCGGCTCCGGCCCGTAGTAGCACATAATGGTCGAGGACATGGCCCAGGGCGTGAAAGGAGAGCTTGCAGACATCCAGTTCGGCCCGCAAAGCCCGCTGGTTAAGGGTTTCCACATCCTCCAGTAGGGGCGGAGCAAAAGATGGAGCCTCCGGCACCAGGCCGTGGACCAGGGAATGAAAGATAAAGGTATCGTTGGGACAGGGAGAAAAGCCCAGGGTCAGCATTTTGTCATCGGCCATCAAGGCAACCGTTCAGTAATGTCAGCCTTGCAGCCGACGATTGACGGTGACAGGTTCATAACCGTTCAGCAGAGGCAACAGGGGAGGCAGCACCTCCCCCAGACGTTCCGCCGCTTGAGCCAGGCGCCAGCGGCTTAAATCACGATCCTCCACCAGGTTGCTGATACAACGCAGTTCCAGCAGGGGCAACCGATAACGGCGGCAAACCAGGGCGGCGGCGGCCCCTTCCATATTTTCACACAGGGCCCGGTAATGTCGGGCCAGGATCTGGCCGCGGGCGGCGCTGACGGTGGCGGCGCTCAAGGTCAGAAAGGTGCCGCGATAAAAAGGGATGTCCTGAGTCGTCAGGTAGCCGGCGGCGGCGGTCAACAGGGGGGAGGTCAGGTCGAAGTCACGTTCCCCGTCCAGTTCGGGCCGCCCGAAGGGGTCGGCCCCGTGGGAAGCCTGCAGACCAAAATCGGCCAGAATTTCCCGCTGGGCCAGACAAATGGACAACAAGGAAGGGGCGGCAGCGGCCGGGAGTTGGGATGGCTGAGGATAAAGGCCGGCCACTCCGACCATGATCACCCCGGCATAATCAGGCTGACGGGCCAGGTGGGCAGCCAAGGTCGCGGCGCAGGCGGCGGGGCCGACCCCGGTAAGCAGCAGATCGCAATAGTCGGCAAAGTCGCCATCGGCTTGCCTGAGCGGTCCCAACTCCACCTCGGTGGGAGCCGCCAGCAAGAAGCGGCGGCAGCTTGTCCCCGCACCAGACATCGGTATATCACAACCGCTCACATGTCTCTCCAGACTTCGGCTAAAGCATTGGTTGTGGCCAGGGGGGGGGGCGGGTGGTGATGCAGTCGGCAGCGGCTCATTCTCGGCGGGCATCCATGCCCGCCTCCGAGGTGGCGGCGGCCTCCCGCACGTCCTGTGCCCGGCCGCCGCCAAACCCGCCGCTGCCGACTGCATCACCACCCGGGCAAACGCCCAGCGGTGGCTCTATTGGCAGTGCTATCAAAGTTTACTGCGGTCCCCGGCGCTTGATCCGGTTCTGCTCGTCCAGCACCACGATTTGGGGCTGGTGCTCGGCCAATTCTTCCCGCGAGCAGAGGGCGTAGCTGACGATAATGATCATGTCGCCGACCAATCCCTTGCGGGCCGCCGCTCCCCGCAGGCCGATCATGCCCGACCCGGCCGGAGCCTTGATCACGTAGGTTTCAAAGCGCTCGCCGTTGTTCATATTGTAGACATGAACCCGCTCAAACGGGACCAGCCCCACGGCCTCCATCAACTGGGAGTCAACCGCCAGGCTGCCCTCGTAATGCAGTTCGGCATCAACCACCGTGGCCCGGTGGATTTTGGATTTCAACATGGAGACAAACATCTTTCTTTCACCTTACCGCAAACGTGATAATCTCGTAAAAAACCGCCAAACGCGGCGAGCGGGAGCGAGTAAACAGGTTACAAGCCATGGCCCGTCGGCGACGCGGCTTATTGCGACGCCGCCAAACGTTGTTCAGCTTGTTCCAGCAACAATACGGGGGCGTTTTCCTGCTCCAGCACCTGCTGATATTTCTCTTGGGCCGCCGCCGGATCCCCCTGGCGGGCCAGGATATCGCCGGAGCCCAGCAGACCCCAGGCCTCGAAACCGGCAGTGGTCGCCAGCTCCCGATAGTGCTGGGCGGCCTGCTCCGTTTGGCCCATCTCGGCCAGCAACTGGGCCAGGGTCAAACGAACCATGGCCCGGCGGGGATCGCGGCGGGGAATCGCCCTGAGCAGCTCTTCGTAGGCGGCGACCGCCTGGTTCAACTCACCGGCCTCCCGCGCCAGGTGGGCCAGCTCAATCCGGCTCCAGAGCCCGGCTCCGGTGCGGCCGTAGGCGGCGGCCACCTCTTCCAGGGCGGCCTGACGCCGGGCGTCATCAACCACCCGCATGGCCTGGGCCAGTTGATCGGCGGCCCGTTCCTCCCGCGAACTGATAAACTGCGAACTGAAGCTGTAACCCAAAATCAGCACGATCAGGGCCGCCAGGCCCAGGAGCAGCGGCTTATGCCAGGCCAGCAGAAAATCCTCCGCCGCCGGCGGCAGGTTCAACTCTTCGATGAAACTCTTTTTGGGGCCGTCCACGGCCAGGTTTTCCGGTTTGAAAATTCTTTTGTCGGTCACAGCGTTGATTCCATTATTTTTTATTATGGTTTTTGCTTCCCGCAAAACAGACCGGGAAGTATACTTACAAATCCCTCAAAAATCATCCCGGATTTTCAACCCATGGAAAACCCCTTCGACAACCGGATTCAGACGGTCAGCGAGCTGACCCACTCCATTCGCGGCCTGCTGGAAACCTCCTACTCCATGGTGACGGTCACCGGCGAGATTTCCAATTTGCGCCGGCCCGCCTCCGGCCACCTCTACTTCACCCTCAAGGATACCGAAGCCCAGTTGCGGGCGGTGCTCTTCAAGGGCCAGCAGCGCTATCTGGCCTGCAACCCCGCCGACGGGCTGGAGGTGCTTTGCCGGGGCCGGATCTCGGTTTACGAGCCCCGGGGCGAATACCAGTTGCTTGTCGATTTCATGGACGGCAAGGGGGCCGGCCTGCTGCGCATCGCCTTCGACCAGCTCAAGGCCCGGCTGGAAGCGGAAGGGCTGTTCGACCAGGCCCGCAAGCGGCCCCTGCCCTTTCTGCCCCGCCGGATCGCCCTGGTTACCTCGCCCCAGGGGGCGGCGGTCCGCGATTTTCTGCATCAGGCGGAAAAACTCTGCCCCACCACCGCCATCGAGATCATGCCGGTGCGGGTGCAGGGGGAAGGGGCGGCTGCGGAAATCGCCGCCGCCATCACCACCCTCAACCGGCGGGCAACCAGCGAAGTGATAGTACTCTGCCGGGGCGGCGGCTCCCTGGAGGATCTCTGGGCCTTCAACGAGGAGGTACTGGCCCGAGCCGTCGCCGCCTCGCAAATCCCGGTGGTTTCGGCAGTGGGCCATGAGGTGGATTACACCATTGCCGATTTCGTGGCCGACCTCCGGGCTCCCACCCCCACCGCCGCCGCCCGTCTGGTCCTGCCGGACCGGGATTTGCTGCTGGGCCAGACCCGGGAGCTGAACCGCCGACTGGCCGGCACCATCCAACGGCAACTGGCGGAAGGCCGCCGCCGGTTGATCGCCGAACAACGGCTGCTCCGCGATCCCGGCCGCCTGCTGGCCCAACACGCCCTGCGCCTGGATCATCTCCAGGCCGAACTGGCCCATGCCCTGCAAAATACCATTCACCGCCGGCAATCCCGCCTGCGCAGCCTGGAACAGGACTTGGGCCGCCACGACCCCCGCCGCCGCCTCCAGAGCCACCGCGCCGTCCTGGCGGCCAACCGGCTCAAGCTCTCCTTTCTGGCCCGCCAACTGCTCAGCGCCAAACACCACCAACTGGGCCGACTGGCGGCCACCCTGGACGCGGTCAGCCCCCTGGCGGTCCTGGGCCGGGGCTACAGCATCGCCCGCCTGGCCGACGGCACCGTCCTCCGCTCGATCCGCCAGATAACCCCCGGCGATTCCTACCAGCTCACCCTCAACGACGGTAGCCTGACCAGCCGGGTTGAACAAATCGGCAGTTAAGCAGGGCCGTTGGCTGCGATGTTGCTCAGCCAGGGCAACGCCAAAGTCGCCCGGCACTTGCGCGGGTGGCGCTAAAGCCGGCAGCGGCGGGTTTGGCGGCGGCCGGGCACATGGACGTGCAGGAGGCCGCCGCCACCTCGGAGGCG
>OBJA01000894.1_pt1 | contig 23334 bp, 18 predicted proteins | sample 1519751 | NCBI WGS metagenome assembly OBJA01 (sample SAMEA3881238, study PRJEB22517) | soil metagenome | biome: lake sediment; feature: soda lake sediment; material: sediment, water from around vicinity | place: India | collected 2013-12-23 | depth 3 m
CATCCCCACGGCCAGCAACCCCATTACCTTTATGATGATATCGGCAAAACGCATGGGTAAAGATATAAGAAATTGAGAGGTTGGGGAATTGAAAAAAAAGTTTGGAGGTTTCCTGCAAACAGCCAATGTATTTAATCTGTGAAAATCTGCAGTTGAAGCCAAATCGAATGTGATCATAAGATACCAAGAATCATTGAAAGGCAGATGCGGATATTCGCCTGGGGCATGGAGAATGGAACCGGGAGCAGGGCCACGAACAGGTCTTTGCATATACCACGAGAATAACTGGAAAGGGGGTAAGTCAGAATGTTGTGGGTTAGATTAAGAAACAACTAATTCTTTAATTGCGGATTCCAGTTTGTTGGGTAAGATGCTAAATCCATTATTTTTATATCCAGAACTTAAGGGGGATCCGGCTATAACATCATAATATTCAATTTCCAAAGCATTGGCTAGCCAATAATATTGACAAGCAATTCGATCTTCAGGCATTAATTCCAGGACCCTAATCATTTTATTGGCAAAAATAATATTTGTGAGGCCTGCTCCATGGATGCCGATTAAATGCTTCACTTTGCTGAAAAGTCTAAGCTGTTCTATAAAGCCCATTCCAGCAGTATCAACTATTTCAAAATTATATTTATAAAGAATATTTTCTATTTCAGCCATATTTGTGATAAACCTGCCAGCTTGTGGGGACCGGGCTAAAAAAACATTTTTGATGGGAATTGGACTTTCTATTCTTAACAATTCTCTGGTTTGTTTAATATACTTTTTTTCATATGGCATCGGACTCAATAAGTATAAATGTTTAATCCGCAAATATTCATCAGACTTCTGAACAAACCAACTAAGAGAATTAATTTCAGGAAGGTTCATCAGGAACTTAAAATACGGTCTGTTAAATATTTTTTCATTTACAATAATGGGAATTGTTGCATAACCTGGTATATATTTTAACAACCAAATCTTGTGAAAAACATCTAAAAAAAAATGGAAGTAGTTCAGCCCGACAGTTCCGTCAAATATAATTGCTTTTTCCAGGAATTTGCGTGGTTTAAAATAAGATTGCAAGTAGCGGATAACGGAGGGCTTAACAGAAGGATAAAAAATACTCTCTCTTAATACAAGCCGAAAATCGCATATACATATGGCATAATCAGGTTCAATAATAAAATTCCCATTAAAACATTTCACAAATTCTTCATGGGTTAATTTTTGATTATCATTATGGTAAGAAGCATTAATTAGAGCATCAGCAAAAACAGGTCGCAAATTTTTGAATGGCCTTTCTGATTTATGGATAATAATGTCACAAGGATAATTGAGAGTTATTTTCCAGAATCTATCAAAGTATGGTTTTATTCTGTCTTTTATTTTATAACTAGTCATGGAAGAACGATGGATTTTTTTAATACTTAAAAGAAGCTTTCAGGGAAATATCTTACGTCCATGAATGCAAAAAAGAGAGATTTTGAAAAAGAAATGCAATATTAATTTGTTTTTTTGGATTCATTGTTATACCTGCAAATTCCTTTAAGTTTGCAAAAGCTCAACAAAGGCTGCATTATGAAAGAATTCAATCAATCCCCCCTTTTTATTAAAAAGGCTTTTTCGAGGAATATTTTTTGTTTTGAAACAGATTCAGAAGATAAGCTGAGCCGTGAAGTGGTGAAAGCGTTTGGGGAGGAATGGCAAAAGTTCCATGATTTTGATGATGAAACCATTGAAAGGAACGGGAGGATGTATTTCGACATCATCAACGACAGCATGGTCAATAAGAATACCTACGGTCTGGATGTAGGTTGTGGTAGCGGACGGTACACCAAATACCTGGCAAGCAGAATTGGTTTTATGGAAGCTATTGATCCCAGCCATGCAATATTCTATGCCGACAAACTGCTGGGTGAAATGGAGAACGTAAGGCTGTCGCAGGCAGGGGCTGGCAACATCCCTTTTGAGGACAATACTTTTGATTTTGTCATGAGCATTGGGGTCCTTCATCATATCCCGGATACGCAGAAAGCCATGAATGATTGTGTGAAAAAGCTTAAACCCGAAGGCTATTTCTATACCTATCTTTATTACAATTTTGAAAACAGGAGCTTTTTATTCAAATGGCTATTCAGGCTGGTAAGTCTTGGAAGACAAGTCGTCAGTCGGATGCCCTCCAGACTTAGGAAATTTGTATGTGATTTGATCGCAGTTTTTGTTTATTTGCCGCTTGTAGCTGCAGGCCGGGTATTGAAAAAAACTGGCTTCAGGAAACTGGCAGGCAAGTTGCCCTTAAGTTTTTACCAGGATCAGGATTTTAAAACCATCCGTAATGATGCTCTGGATCGTTTCGGAACCAGGCTGGAGCAACGTTTTTCAAAGCAGGAAGTTATAGATATGATGCGTAATTCAGGACTGGAAGAGATTGTTGTATCTAAAGGGATGCCTTACTGGCATGCGGTGGGCAGAAAAGTCAATGGCGTTCACAAGCAAAATTAAAGAAACCTCTCCGATTTTATGAAAAGACCAAACCTGAACGAAAAGGGAATTTTTTTTATAATAAACCACACTATTAAAAAGAATGCCCAGCCAAACCAGCTAAAAAACCATGTGATTTGCTGAAATAATCGCATATTGGGGGCTGCGAAGGCATTCACTTCACCGTAGCCAACCTTATCAGGCGCAAAAATCCTTTCCAATTGCTCAAAATCAGGATTTATAGATGAGGAATAGGCCGCTTTAAGAATTTCCCTGTTTTTCAAAAGCTCTCTTGCACTCATTCTAGGATTATCCATGAAATTTGGCTTCATATTTACATCATAAAAAAGCCATTGATCATTTACATATACCTCTGTACAAAAATGACCAGGCAATAATACAGATCTGCTTGAAATATTTTTTCTTTTTAACAATTCCTGAAAGACAATAGAACTTTGACTGCAAAACGCATAATTATTTTTAAGAATATCATTCGGGATTACCTTGGCTTTAAAATGAGACCATGAAAACTGAGCCATTAAAAAGGCCATGAAATTGTCAGAATACCTTAAGTTTTGCAAGCCATGATAAAACCGGAGCGAGATAATGCTGTCAACCAATTCTACATATTCAAAAGAATTATGAATGCTATGCGCATTGGCAATGCTGTCAATAAAACCACCTAATTCTTCCAGGCTTGCGAGATTGGTCAGTTTGGGGTCATAAAAGTCGCCTTCCCTCACAGGAGGGGAATTAGGTTCAAGAGATGCATAAACAATCCATTGTGAGATTGTACCCAAGCCCATTAAAACGGCAAGAAACAAAACTATATAATCAATCTTTTTTTTCATGAGGATCAACTTGGGGCTGGTGATTTTAGGTATGCCGAAAATAAAAAAATTAAAAGTAATAGAAAGACGTTAAAAGAGTGACCGAATAATAAATATTTTTGCACATAATCTTGGCATTATGTTTTTTGCAGATCCCTGGACAAAGTCTCTTTTCCCTTCATTGCTCAATTATGTGTTTATTCTATTCTATATAGTGGCAATCCTTATCATTGCCAGGAAGATTCAGAATAAGAATATTGGAAACAAGCCGGAATACCGTTATTATGTGTGGGGCCTCTTTATCCATATCTTTGGGGCCATTGCACTTGGACTGATTTACACCTTGTACTATGAGGGCGGGGGTGATACCACGGCTTACTACCGAAGCTCAGAAATCCTTATCAATCTGTTTCAGAAAGACCCTGTCGCCTATTTTCAAATTCTGCTAGGGGACCGCAGTCCTGAGGTGCTGTCCAGATTTTCTAATGCCACCGGATTTCCCGGTTACTCAGGCAATAAATCGGGTTTTTTTGTGGTGCGTGTCGCCAGCATTTTTACCTTTTTTGGGTTAAAGAATTATTTTTCTTCTACCATTTTGTTTGCAAGTTTCTTTTTTATTGGTTACTGGAAATTATTCTTGTTGTTTACCACTTACTATCCAAGATACCATAAACCATTTGCTTTTGCTGTTCTTTTTTTCCCTTCAGTTGTTTTCTGGGCATCCGGGATTTCCAAAGATGCCATAACCCTATCCATGACCGGCTGGTTTTTGTATTCTTTTTTTAAATGCTTTATAATCAAAGAAAAGGTTTTTATCAACTTCCTGGTAATATTGATTTCAGCCTATGTGATTATTATTGTAAAAGCTTACATACTCGTGGCATTGGTTCCCGGTGTTTTTCTATTATTAGGTTGGAGCAAGCTGAAAAAGTTAAAAAGTGCAGCAGCTCGGGTAATTTTAGCCCCCCTGGCAAGTCTAGGGTTCCTGATGCTTGGACTGCTTATTTTAAATGTTTTCAGTTCACATCTTGGGGATTATGGGAGCTTGGAAAGCATTATTGATAAAGCCATTTTAACTTATGATGATCACACCCGTACGGAACATTATGGAACCAACTACTATTCATTAGGCCATTTTGATGGTACTGCTATGAATTTTTTCAGTAAAACCCCTAAAGCTTTAATGGCGGGGATGTTCCGACCGTTTTTATGGGAGGCTCGAAATCCTGTGATGATTTTAGCGGGATTGGAAAATCTAGCTTTCCTGGTAATGATTATTATCATTCTTTGGAGAACAGGAGTGGTGAAAACAATAAAAATTGCTTTTGATGAACCACTAGTAGTATTTTCCCTTTCCTTTGCCCTGGTATTTGCTTTTGCAGTTGGAGTTTCCACTGCAAACTTTGGAGCACTGGTCCGCCTGAAGACTCCATTAATTCCCTTTCTGGCCAGTGGGCTAATTATTTTATACTACCGCTCTATGGAATTAAAAAAAGAAGCTGAAAACCCAGTCAATAAAAATTTATCTGCTTCTTTATAGTTTTTTTTCAAACCAGGCCTTCAAGGATAGTCCTGTCCCGAAGTAGGTAAAGATTTTGTCAATTGACTCCTTCAATCCTTTGAACACCAGGTTTGATTCCAGGGCAATTCTGAATTTTTCATCAATACTATCGGCCGAAAATGGATTTTGGTTACGCCCCAATAAAGAATTTAACAGCCTGTTAATACTAAAACCTGTTGTGATCATTTTTTTCTGTTTGAACCCGGCATCTTCCAATAATTTTTGCAATGTTAAAGGTGTGAAATAAGCAAGGTGTTCCGGATAAAGGATAACATCATATTTCCCCCTTAGAAGTTTTCGCATCAGGGAGTTGAAGTTGGGGGTGGTAATGTATAATAAACCACCAGGCCGGAGTTTCTGGTGAAATAATCGCACTTCCTTTGCAGGGGTTAAAATATGCTCCAAAACCTCAAAGGAAGTTATTATATCAAAATCGGGAATTTGATCAGTCAATTCTTCCAGAGAACCATGCAGAACATTTAATCCCTTATGTCTGCAAATGGATACAGCAGACTCAGAAAATTCTGTGCCCCAGCAATCCCAGCCTCTGGATTTTGCAACCAGAAGAAAATCACCATTACCGCATCCAACATCTAAGATCCGGTTGTTTTTCCGGAAGGGTTCCATTTTTTCCAGCAGTTGGTTATACCTAAGTTGCGTTAAAGGTGAAGAATAGTAATTTTCAGAATAAGAATATCTTAAATAATAGTTTTCAAGTTCTTCATGGGAAGGTTCTTTTTGAGAAAATATAAAGCTGCATTCCCTGCATTTTCCCAAAAATGCACTGTGATAGCCACGTATTGGATTGATTTTATTGGAATTACAAACAGGACACAGGAATATATAATCATCCACTTTATTATTATTAATAAAGTCAAGAATCATATTTGATAATTCCTGTGCCTGGTACTTACGGCTGAATTTTTTAACCCCTTCTTTTAGTGAAATCTCTTGATTCTCCTTAAATGAGAGATGCGCTGTATCAGCTAAAAAATTTTTTACGTCATCAGCTGTTTTGCAAATATATCCCAATTCATTTTCGATAATCAAATCTTCCATCTCCCCCCCATCAGCACCAACAAGTAGAATGGGTTTACCAACGCTGAGATAGTCGAAAAGTTTCCCTGGAATCATTTTTTTAAAAGAAAATAACAAAAGAAAATCAGATTCAGCATATTTACTCAGCAAATCTTCACGGGGGATTCGTGGAGTAGCCCTAATATTATCTGAAAGTTCTGAAAAATTTAAAATACGTTTTTTTTGGCCCTCATTGAATGCGCCTCCATAAAAAACACATTCAGAATTACCCGAAAATTCTTTTATAAATCCCTTAAAACCAGAGAGAAAAGTTTCCAATGGCTGAAAAGGGTATATTGTTCCCCCATAAGAAATAATTAGCTTATGGCTTTCAGATATAAATTCTGCCAAAGGTGCTTTTTCCTCTTTAAAATACCCATTGTAAATGATTTTGACGGGTTTACCAGGGAAAAGATGGGATATTTTTTCCTTATAAAATACGCCAGGGCAAGTTATTAGGCTTGAATTGTGGACAATTTTCTTTTCAAAGAACCCCAATATTTTACGGCTGATGAGCTTCCTGAAAAAAGGATAATCTTCTGAAATTTCAAAGAAATTTGACCATATATCCCGGTAATCTGCAATCCAGGGAATTTTAAATTCTTTGGATAAAAGATTTGCATACCTGAACAGGATAAAGGGTTCTCCTGTTGCCAATATAAAATCAACCTTATTATCATTCAAATATTCCCGCGCAGCAGAATAAATTCCTCTCTTTCCATCAAACCTAAATGAAAAAAACTGTAAAATGGATTGAGCAAGAGACATTGACTGACGAAAGAAAGAAAACCTTTTTTCACCATGCCTTATCAGGATTTTATCCCGAAAACCTGGATTATATGGGACCTGGATTAGTAATCCATGTTCTGTTTCAATCTGGGTTTTCTTCTGGCACCTGGTTGGGAGAAAAGTATCACTTTGAGTCTCAATTTTTCTGTCCCAATGTCTGGTTACTATTACAGGGAAAATTCCCTGCTCTTTAAAATACAAATACCAACTCCAGGGTCTTTGGGCACCCATTGAGAAATATGGTGGAAAGTCGTATGCAAGAATTAGTACTTTTTTCATATGGCACAAATTTATGCTTATTTTGCACTCTGGAATCAACCTCTTTTCCTCGAAAAATTATTTTATATATGAAATGCTTGATTTTTTTAACAGGGGGCTATCCTTTTGGAAATAATGAAACATTTATTGAAAATGAAATAGAGTTCCTGGCAGAATCTTTTCACAAGATTTTTATCCTTGTTCCCGGCAAACTGAATAAAACCTCTAAAAGAGACACCCCAAAAAATACAGTGATTATTACCCCAAAAAAAGAAAATCAAGTATTCTGTCGGTTAGGGGCTCTCTGTTCCAAAACTTTTTGGCAAGCTTTTTATTCCGATATAAGAAGAACAGACAAGAAAGTATCTCAAATTACTATTTTCCGAAATTGCTGGCATTATTTTTCAAGAGCCTTGAATTTATACAAGGAATTGAAGCGATTATTCAAAATATATAGATTAAGCCCCGGAGAAATCGTAATTTACAGCTATTGGCTTGATGAAAAATCCTTAGCAGGAATATTACTCAAAAGAAACATACCAGGTGTTAAAGTAGTCTCCCGCGCTCACCGATGGGATATTTATGAAGAAATGCAGCCTTCTTCTTTCCTGCCTTTCCGACCATTTCTATATAAAAATCTCGACCTGCTTTCCATTATTTCAAAAGAGGGCCTGAATTACCTGTCCAATAAATTTCCTGAATTAAAAAAAGACATAATCACCCTGGATTATCTTGGCACTTTACCTATTAAAAAAGTTGAAGATAAACAGGAGAAGAAAAGCTTTACCATTATTAGCTGTAGCAGGGTAATCCCCAGAAAGAGACTGGAGCTGATATCTAATGCTATTAGGTTCATAGAATTCCCAATTCATTGGATTCATGTGGGAGGTGGACCACAACTTGAAAAGCTCAAAGCAGAAACACGGGATTTATTAAGAGGAAAAGAAAATATCTCTGTTAATTTTATGGGAGATTTGACCAATCAACAAGTTAAAAATCTTTTGGCAAAGCAAGAGGTCGACTTATTTATTTCTGTGTCTGTTTCTGAAGGGATTCCGGTGAGCATAATGGAGGCACAGAGTGCAGGAATTCCATCCCTGGCAACAGCAGTTGGAGGTGTTGTAGAAATCGTAATAGAAGGAACAACTGGATGGCTTCTTCCGGGGAACCCAACACCTGAAGAAATTGCAAAAAAAATTAAGAAGATAAGAGCTTTAAGTATTGAGGAGATGATTGAATTCAAACGCAATTCCTTAAACCATTGGAGGAATAATTTTAATGCTGAATTAAATTTTCCTGCATTTGCAGAAAAAATTAAAAACCTGTGAAAATCAACTTCCTACGATTACTCCATTTTCTGCAGAAGTATACAGGAAACTTTGAATTTCCTGAACATCTGAGGCAAATAACTAACTGTATTCCACCATATTCTTGGTTTGTAAAACGGGAGGAATGATCTGATAAAAATTATCCTGGCCAGCCGCGGATCATTCTTCAGTTTATTCCAATAGGTTTTATTATCTTCAACGATTTGTTCTGAAAGAATTTCTGTATTGGGGAAAAGTGATGCCAATTCATGAGGATGTGGACGGAACATGGTATCAATTGGATCGCAATGATAAGGATAAAGGAAAGGAACTGAAATCAGGATATATCCTCCTGGTCTGGTTATCTCCAGAATCGCATTTGCTATTTCATGAGGGTTTTCAACATGTTCAAAAAAGTTGTTGCATAAAACTGTCGAAATCGATAGTTCTTTTAACTTTGAAACAAACTTCTTATCCCCGATGTCACCACTTAAATCAATTCCATTACCCTGCTTGATATCTATATGAAAAACTCTCCCCTGTTTTTCAAGAGGTTTAAAAAGAAGTTCCTGAAAGTTGTATGTACTTCCTGTTCGCTCCTCAAGGGTCTGGCTTCCAAGATTCAGAACCGGATGCACTTGTGCAGGGGGCAAGTTTTGAAGTTGAGATAATATCCATTTTGCTTCTGAAACAAACATAGATAGTTAAATAAATTAAGAATTAACATAACTTTCAACCAATCTGTCTACATAAAGTTTTATATCATATTTAGCCGCAAAATTTTTGGCATATCCTGACATTTTTTTATATTCATCTGGATTGTTCATCAGAATAATGATTTTTTCAGCAAACCCTGCAACATCAGGTTTGGCAAACATGAACCCATTTTTACCTTGTTCAATAAGCTCTCTGTTCCCCTTCCCATCCAAACATATGACAGGCAAGCCTGCACTCATAGCTTCAAGCAAAGCAAGGCCAAAAGGCTCATCTAATGCCGAATGAAGGTAAATATGAGAATGCTGGTAAAAGTCTTCAGGGTTCTCAACATTTCCTTTTAAAATAACATCTTCTTCCAATCCCAATTCCTTGAGATTTTGTCTCAATGTATATATAAGGGGGCCTTCTCCCAGAATTATCATTTCAAAAATAATTCCCGCCTCTTTTAAATAAGCCGCCACTTCAAGCAAAAATAAATGATTTTTATTCTTAACCAATCGCCCAACGCTTATAAGTCGTAGGGGGTTCCCAATATTCTTTTCTTCAGGGAAATAAAACAAATGACAGTTAATAGCATTTGGTAGAATAACAATGCTTCCACCTAAATTATTTAAAAGATAATCCTTATAGTAGGTCGAAACCGTGAAGACTTTGGCACCAGCTTTTTTCTGCCTTTTTTTTATGTAATATTTTTCAAGTTGATGGAGTATATAACTTTTAGGGTTCAAAAAGAATTTAAAAACAGGAAGCTTTTCATACTGGGTTGTTCGTCCATGGACATGGCAAAAATACTTTACATCCGGAAGGATCCTGCTTGTTGCTATTAAATCGGCCAGGTAAAGGTGCGAATGTATAATGTCGGGTTTAAATTCTTCTAGTATTTTATCCCAGGCCGTGAGGTCATTCTTTAAATCATCCATTTTAAACGACCTTATTTTTACCTCACAATGAACGATCTTTATTCCTTTTGAAAGCTCCTTATATTCGTTTGTGGCCTCGAGAATTACAATTAAATACTCAAAGCCTTTTCGGTTTCCAAGTTCTTTGCATATATCAAGCAATAATCGCTGCGCTCCCCCTTTGGCCAGGGAAGGAATAACATACAGGACCCTTAGTTCCTGGTTCGTGACATTATTCCTGATTATTTCCATCCCTTTCATGGATAAATGAGAGTCTCTTGTGATCATTGTAATAATCATCCGGATTAGGCATCCATTGAAGATCCTCCTTGCTGGGGGAATAACCTTTCATTTCACCATCCCCATGATAATGCATTATATAAGGAACTCCATCCTGATATTCAATTTCAAAGTTACATTCAAAATTCTCCTGAAGGAATTTGACAGGTTTTTCAATGCCATAATTATCAGGTACTGCAGGTGCTACCATTTCAGCAACTAGCCTGCCTGCCCGAAACTTAATGGAATGTTCATCAAGGCTCTTAAAATTATGAAATAACCAGAGTTTTTTAAAATCATGATAATTTTTAAAATTTTCTTTGTGCGGAAATTTATTAGTTGTTTCCCGCCAATCTAAATATATAGTCCTTTCAATAATTCTAAATGGGGGGCGCAAATCAGAAAAGTGAATACTGAAAGGTTTTTTGCGCTTCAAATAAACCAGACTATAATAAATAGGAATCACAGCGTGCTCCAGCCGGCCAAATTCTTCCTTAAAAACGAATCGGTTGTTAAATCGCCTCAAAAATGGCTCACCAGCATCAACTGGATTTCTCCCTTTCCTGACATGAAACAAATCACCACAAAAATTAAAACGTGGCAAAATAAAAGCTTTTGGCTTAATTCCTTTCAAATTTTTATTAATAAAAGGTAAAAATACATCCTGGTTTGCAATCATATCACCATCCCACTTAAGCACCCACTGCCTGTCAACATATGAAAGGGCCTCCTGTACAATTTCTACCAGAAGGGCAGTCGGTCTTTGAATGGCAATAATGTTAATTATGGTTTTGTTTTTTTCCTTGAATTCCTGAATCTTAGTCCATGTTTGGTCGGATGATCCGTTATCAATAATAATAAATTGATCAGCAATCCCTACCAAACTTTCAAGACAAGGAGTTATCCAAGATTCTTCATTTTTTACCGGGACATAAACAGAAATGCCACTTTTCAATTTATTCCCTGAAAATGTCCTTTCATTCTTTTTAAAAATAAATATAAAATAGCCAAAAAAGAAAATAAATGAAACCACAGGTCTAACTACTCTGCATTTTATATAGGCTAAAACCCTTAATGTTTTTACAAGGTTTTTATTGGTTTGATGCCTTATGTTAAAAAAGAACATTTGTATATTATTAAAAATCGACTGAATTTTCAACATTTTGCCTCAAAAAAACCCGATCTAACAAGGGCAGTTGCGATAGTAGAGAATAAACCCGAAACTTGGTTTGTTTATGCAGAGGCTTGTATATTATTGATAAAAGAAAATAGCCAACAGATTTCGTTTTTTTTCTTGTTAAAAAATAATGAACTCCGATTGCTGCAAAAGCATTTGATAATAGTTCTCTTTTTTTCTTTCCTTTAATCTGTTTTTGATATCTGTTATTCTTAAATATAACCCGATAGGATTGAAGCTGACCACGGCCAGGATTAAATACTAATTTATTGACGGACCTTCCAGAATGAACCCTAGCAACCACACCTACAATTGGATTATAACACAATGGATAGGCATTACAAATTCTTGTAAATAATTCCAGATCTTCACCAATACTGAGTTTTGAATCAAAATTAAATTGTCTGGCTATTTGAACAGGAAGGCAAACCTGAATGGTGCCAATAGTATTTTGCAAAAGATATTCGATAACCTTGTTATCTGGTTTCGGGTAGGTTATGGTTTTCTGGTGACCTTCTTTTTCCAGGATAAGGTTGGAAAAAATCAATGCCTTGGGATAGTTATTGCCCACAATAAATTGACGTAATCGCTCAAGATAAAGAGCAAGATAATAATCATCACTGTCCAGAAAGCATATATATTCGCCATTGGCAAGTTCAATTCCTTTATTTCGTGCTGCGCTCCTGCCATGGTTTTCCTGGTAGTAGTAACGGATCCTTGGATCTTTATAATTTTTCAGCAGTTCAGCAGTATCATCCGTGGATCCGTCATCAACCACAATCAACTCCCAGTCAGGGAAGCTTTGCGAAAAAACGCTATCCAACGCCTTTGGCAATAAATGTCTCCTGTTAAAGCTTGGAAGAACTACGGAGAAAAAGGGAGCGCCTGGCATAAACTATCGGATTTTTCAGCCACCACCTGTATGTATTTCTTATGAAGGAACCAACAACAGGAGTGGAATAAATGAGCATTACAAAAATGGAGAAATTTCTTTTTACGTCAGAAAAAGCAGGATGATAAAAAAAGGCTCTCAGAGAATGAACAAATACTTTTCTTGCCGAGTTCAGTTCAAAATATTTAGCAGCCAGATGATAGTGCGTTTTACTGATTAGGCGCGAACGTGAAAAAAGAGGCAGACGGTTTTTTAATTCAGATTTATTAAACACATAATGAAAATAGTTTAATTCCTTTTCATACCTAAGCGAATCGCCATAGGAATAAGATTCTGGATGTATCGAATATACGCTGGTTAAAACCGGTAAGTGTATTAATGGATATTTTAAAGCGATCCTTAACCACAGGTCAAGATCTTCAATCCCCGGAATGGCAGGATCGAACTGTATCTCTTCCAGTATCTCCCTTGAAATACACACCCTGGCCGGGTTGGGCGTATATCTCAGCAAATAGGCAAATTTATTCTTTCCCGGATATAAAGGTACTTCCTTTTCTTCCCTTACACCGATTTCATTTTCCAGATAACAATTGGAAAAAAACATGGCTTTGGGAAGCTGGTTCTTCAAAATGAAATGATAGAAGTTTTCAAGGTGATTGGGCAGAAATAAATCGTCACTGTCCAGGAAACAAATATATTTTCCTTTAGCTGCTTTGATGCCAAGGTTCCTGCTTCCACAACGCTCCCTGTTTTCAGAGTTTTTCAGCAGGAGCTTGTTGGTTAAAGGATGTTTTGAGGCTACTTCATAAGTATTGTCAGTGGATGCATCATCAATGATGATGGTTTCGAAGTCATGAAAACTTTGATTGGCAAGAGAATCCAAAACATTGGCCAGTCTGCCGGCACGATTGAAAACTGGAATAATAACAGAAAAAAAAGGCATGACTACTTTTTTACCAGGCAATAAACAATAGAATCAGGCTTTTCTTCATAATAATAATCAATGATGGTTTTGTCAAATACACTCAGCTTGCGTACTAACCAGGCAATATCGCGCCGGGCATCAAAAAACAGTTCAGGATGTCCCCTCTGTTGAGGAAGCAAGACAAAGTCCGATTTGAAATGCTTAAGCACCCAACTGCACCAATTGATAAAACCCTTGTGCAGGAAAGAGTATTTTGCAGGGAACAATTCAATTTTCAACAAAATACTGTCTCCGGTGCTGGCAGTGTTAAGAAGTTCCATGATTTCAAGATAATATCCCCTGCGTTTCATCGTCCCCCCTCCCTCATCTATCAGCAGCTCCTTGTTAAAACTCTTATCCAGAAAAGCCATATAGGCAGGCCGTTGAACAGAAGTTAAAAGTTTACCAGTCGCATTTTTCGGCTTGGTTCGCTTTTTATTTATAGAAAAATAAAGGACTTCTTCATCAAACCATTTAGGAATTGCAAAAACCATGGAAGAGGGATGCCATTGATGAAAAACTGGATTCCGTGAATAATCAATCCATTCATCCTTCAGACCCAAAGCATTCAGGCGGAAAAAAATATCATTGTCCTCAATACCCCAGTCCAGGTAAAATTCATCAAATCCTCCGATTTGCAAAAAATATTCTTTGAGGATGTAAAGCATTCCCCTGCCACTTTCATGGGTTATGGGGAACTGCTGAAAATCAAGGGACTCTAGTAAGTTCCATTTGTAAAAGTGCTGCGGCAGATCCCTGGGCCTTGCATAGTAATGTTTTCCTTTCAGGTCAAGGCCTTTGATGGCATCAAAAAAGCCCGGGGAGAAAATTAGGTCAATATCTGCGAAAAAAAGGCGGTCGGATTGTGCAAACGGAACCCCGGTGTTCAATGCATGGCTTGAATTCCAGGGTAATCCCCTGGTTTCGTTGTAAACATATTTACAAAAAGAATAGGATTCGACCAGGGGTTTGATTACCTCGCTTATTTCAGGGTCGCTTCCGTAATCCACGAAAATAGCCTCCAACTCCACGCCACTTTGACTGGCCAGTGAATCAAGAGAACGTTTAACTCTTTCGTATTCACGATTGCGGTAGGAGTATATAATGGAAATCATTTATTCAAAGTTTGTCCTTTTCAGCAGCCGTAAAATTAATGAACAATGGAAGATAATGGCAATGTTTTAGTGTTCTGTCTCAACTATTTATTTAACGAACTGTTATTAATGCCAGGGAAATCTTAGCTCAGGATCATTTTATACAGGTTTTTAATGTTTTTAAGGTTGTTAGCATAGCCCAGGAAAGACAAGAAAAGCCTGAGGCGTTTTGCTTTACTGTAATTCCTGTTTTCAATCAGATGCACCTGCCTGTCCAGGTATTGATCAAGCTGCTTTTTTATCCATTGCCTTTCCTGTTTTCCTGCTATTTTTTTTGAAAATTTCAGCAGCCATTTGTTAAACGCTGCATTTCCCTGTGTCTTCAGAATTTCATATTCCCTGCTGTGGGTATTTGAAATATTCAGGCCGCTTTCGTTGAAAACAATGTATTCATCCAAGTTAATAATGTAAGCCAAGGCTGAGGCAAACTGTAAAAAGCTTGCCTTATCGGTTCCCCAGGCGAGCGGCAAATTAACCAGGCCAAACTTTTCAAAAAGGCTGCGGCTAAAGATAAATTCCGGCAGGGTAACTGCTGCTTTTTTCAGTTCCAGAACCTCATCCGTAAAATCTTCAAACAGGGTAGTGGGTGAATGATGCTGAATCACAAATTTGATCTTCCCATTTTCATTTACGTGGGTTTTATTGAAACGCAGCAATCCCGCATCCGGATATTTTTTAAGTGCTTTGTAAAATACCTTGACACAGTCCAGCCCCATCAAATCATCATCTGTAAACAGCCAGATCCACTCCTCGCCCCGGGTCATTTCGATGCAGCGCTCCCAGTGCCCCACCAAATATTTCGCCCCCAGGTTTTTGTCAAAGCGCTTATAGGTGAGATCAAGCTTATCTTTAAATTCTTCAACAATTTCAGCTATAGGATGTGGACTGGCGTCGTCTCCTATATATAAATGGAAATCTATACAAGTTTGACTGGAAATAGAATGAAGTGTTTCGCGAAGAAACTGCTGCTTGAAAGCGGGGATAACTATGGCGAGGTTTTTTTCTGGACCGCTATGCTTTTCCATTATCTGTTAATGTCTATAATTTACAATGCGGCTTAACCCTGAATAATTCATTGTCCCGGCTGTCGACATTTATTGGAAGTATTTCCAGTTTTGTCTTCCAAAGAGAATAAGTAAAGCTAAGCTGGTCCCGGTGACTGAATTCCAAAACTTGTTTCCACCAGAGTTCCATGGCTTCCATAACTTTTTGGTCATAATGTTTTCGGACCAATACCCTACATTCAAAGAGACCCAAATTTTCAGGAAAACCTTCCTGGCGGTAGAATTCCATTTGGTTTAATACAACTTCCTCCTTATCCAGTCCCAGTTTGATTACTTCAGCTCCTTCCTGATACAAGCAATTCCGACTGTCCGGGTGAATAAATCCGGCAATTTTTTGATTATTCAAAAGATTAAGCAATATCGAGAAATCGCCTAAAACCTCGGTGTTTCCATCAACATAAATACTTGAATCGTAGTCAGGTAAAAACCTATGCGGCAAAATTTTGGGCAATCTTGATAATCGGGCAAAATCAAAATTATTTATGTTTTCCAGAAATACAGTTTTCCATCCACTTACCGATAATGAAGGGTCATCCGTAAAAATCAGGTAATCCATATTTGGATTTAAAAAAACCGGGGAGATAAGTTTGTCGTACCCATTAGTGATACAGGTATAGACTACCGATTTCTTAATGGGTTTAACGGTCCTATTTTGAGAAAACTTGATTTTCGGAGGGGTAAACAACGTCTGGGGATGGTTTAAAAGAATAGGATGAACATCTGACTTTGTTAAAACCTTTTTCAAGAATTTTAACTCATGAATATAATACTTGGCTAAAACCCAACGGAGAAAAAGGAAAGCTTTTCCTGCAAAAAAGTCGAGAACTTTATTTTTTAAAAATCTAAAATACTTCATTTAAAAGATTCTTTTACATCTTCAAAGCAAGGCTTCTGAAAAACTCTCCCGTTAAAATGAAAATATTGCCTGTCTTGTAAAAACTTTTTGAAACAACGCCTGGAGTGGTCCTGGAACGACTTTGTATCTTATGGTAAAAGATCCTATTCCTTAAGTTTAACGGCATCATTAAGCATTGTAAGTTTTGGAAATCAGTTGAGATTCCCTCCTGAATTAGCCTTTTAATAAAATCTTTTCTAACATTGCAATCATTGTCTTTTTCAGCAATTCCTTGTCGAGATATGATCTGATTTGCCTCATCCCTTTTAAACCCTTTATCGACTTTGACAATGTCATTAAAACTCATTCCATACATTAAGCCCAGCAATGCCACCTTAAAATCATTATCTTTTAAGGATTGTTCTAACCAGAAATCAATAACATGTGGTATAATGGATTTGTGTTTATGGGCTTGCAAAAAACACTTCCTGAAAATATCAATATAAAATTGTTCAAAATCATGAACCCCTACCACAGCATCGCATTGCATCCAGGGAAAACCAATAGCAGCCATACTATTCAAAAGCTCAGATTCTGGCCGTGTTGTAGAGCCCTCTTCAGGTTTTAAAGTTAAAGCTTTTTCAGCATATTTTGTTTTGTATAAATGAATGCCTGCAGGTCTGAAAACGGGAAAGAATTTATCAAGGATTAATCCTTGAACTTCAAAAACCTCTACAGGTGCATTAGAAGCCATTTTGATCAGGTCGTATACTCCCTCTTTGTTAATTAACACATCAGCATCCACGCACGCAATCCAGGGGCGTTTTTCTTCTAAGCCTATTTCCAGGCTGCGTCTCAGTGCCTTGCTGAAAGGTGCCTCTTCAATGATGTGTATTTGGTCAGCCGGGAAAACTTCTTCCAGCAAAACCTTGCAGGCCTGCACGGTGCGTTCGCCGGCAGAGCGGATAATAACGGTTATTTCGGGAATTGGAATCATTATTTCAAGTCATTTCTTCATTTTGTAAACAATTCCAGTCCAATTAACAAAGCCAATTTCATTTTTCACTTCAAATTCTCTTTCAACCTTAAAATACTTTTCAGCAATAGCAAGAATAGGAAAATGGTTTTGAGTATCAATTACTTCAAATTTGCTGGGCTTTTCATTTCCTAACTCGGCAATTAAAGAACCATCAGGTTTAAGAATCCTATTAGCTTCAGAGAAAAAAGCATCCAGGTCCAGAACATGATCTATCGCATTACAAAATGCAAAATCAAAAACTCCATCAGGAAAATTTATATTGTGAAAATCACCATGAATTACATCCTGATTTTTTTCACCAGGTTCAATATCAATTCCAATTGCAAGCGCCCCTAATTCTTTAAAAGCCCGAACTTCACCACCTAATCTGGCAGCCAAACAAATAATACTTTTCTTCTCAAAACATTGAAGATTCATATAACGTTCTTTTACCACCTTCTGATAAAAATGATCATATTCTTTGATTTCATCTATTCTTAAATGAAGTTTGGATGATTGATGCTTCAGATATTCTTCATAATTATCATAGTTCCTTTTAAGAACATTAAACTCATCAGCAATAAAAGGCTTAGAAAATTCTTTACTTTTCTGCTTCCAATTATTTGGACGTATTAGATTCTTAACCAAGTTAATTATTTTTGACCTCATGGTTTGAATGTTTTATGATAATCGGAGCTGGACCATAAAAAGTATCTCTAGCAACAGAAAATTGTAATGCATTTCTGAGTCCCCAAAGTATTTCATTTCTTTTTTTATTTTTGAAGTCAATCAAATGAATCGAAAGATTGTATCTACCAGAATTTAAATAATGTAAATCAAGATTAAAATTTTGAACAAAAAAGTTGTTAAAATAGGGGCCGGAATATAGCTGAAGCACCACCTTCTGTTCAAAATCCTCCACCGAAAATAGTACTAAAAATTCTGCCCCCTGGATATTCATTTCAGCTTCTAAAAAAATTGATAACTCGCTTTTTTCACCTAAAAAAAGAGCAGCGGCTTCAGCCTCATTTAATACGTTTTTTTGCTTGTTATTGTCCTGAATGACAACTTTCTTGACTCTTATTCTGTCACTACCCTCAATTCTTTTATTCTCCCCATCAAACAATTGGAAATAGTTGTTGATGACATCAGAAACATTTTTTGATGCAAGTTGAACTTTAGCATTTTCCAGAAGAATTGCGCTATTGCAAATTTTTGCAACCTGTGGCATTGAGTGGGTTACAAACACAATAGCTGTTTTATTCATCATTTTATATATTTCATTATAGCATTTTATTTTAAACCCAGCATCTCCTACAGCCAATACTTCATCAATGAGTAAAATATCAGGGCGCAATTGAGATGCAATAGAAAATCCTAAACGAACCTTCATACCAGTACTATAATACTGAACAGGGGTATCAATAAATTCTTCTAATTCTGAAAATGCAACAATCTGGTTAAACAACCCATTCATTTCCGTTTTTGTAAATCCCAGAACAGCACCATTTACATAAATATTTTCTCGCCCCGTCAGAATAGGATTAAATCCGGCACCCAGTTCAATTAATGCTCCAACACGGCCTTTCATTTGGATACGACCTTTATCAGGCTTAATTAGTCCATTTAGCATTTTAAGAAGAGTACTTTTTCCTGCTCCATTTCTGCCGATCAACGCAAGGCAATCCCCTCTTTTAACATGAAAACTAATGTTATCAACTGCCCAGAACTCATTCTTCCGAAGTTTTTTCTTTTCTATAGCTGAAATACCACAAATTTCATTGCATAAATCCTTGAATCCATAAAAAAGTGATTGCTTAAAATCGCGACAAAATTTTTTAGAAACATTTTCGATATTGATTAAGGTTTCGCTCATTTAGTTCTATGTATTCATACGTTCAACAAGAATGGGTATTGCCAGTTTATAAACCATCCATGCCAGAAACAGTAATAAAGAAAAACCAATGGTGACATGGAATAGTTCAGAATTCAAACCTTGAAATCCTGTAAGCCAATTTCGGGTCGAAATAATCAAAGGGGTTAATGGATTCATACGGATTATTTTCGCGGGCAGGCCTTGTTCCGGCAGGGGAAAAACTATTGGGGAAAGATACATCAGAAATTGCATCATTATCGGGATAACCTTTCCAACATCTGAATATAGCAAACCCAAGGGTGTAAAAAGCAAACCTAAAGCAGTACCTGCCAAAATAAGGGAAATCAAGCCAAGGGGAAAAAGAAAAATATACCAGGTGGGAACAAATCCCATTAATAATAATACAGCAAAAAGGATAATCAACTTAATTACTGCATTAAAAAGGGTTTGTAACAACCCTGATATAATCAATGATTCGCGGGGGAAATTTATTTTAGAGAGCATTTGCTTAGCGCCAGTAGTAACTTTTAATGGAGCATTAAAAGCCTCTGAAAAAATGGCCCACAATATTGTTCCAGAGAGAACATAAACCGGATAAGGCAAAAATGTATCCTTCATTTGGACAATTCCGCTACCTTGCAGAAATATCCAAATTAAAGTATTTAACAGTGGAATGATAAATGCCCACAAAAAACCCAATGCAGCTTGTCGATATTGTGAACTTATATCACGAATTGCCAGTCGCCAACCAAGTTCTCGGCTTTGGGCAAGATCTAAAAACATATTTCTAAAGAAAACTCCAGGACGTTTCAGAGGAGAATCTGAAGTGTATGTCTTAAAAGACGAGACATCCGGTGTTTTCATTAATACCATATAAGAGAATGAATAGATGAACGCTAAGATACTTATTAATAAAAACAGGGTAGAAACTTTTTCGAAATTCTTCAGCGAAATTATTACACCCAGACATCTAACAAATCAGAAACACACTCCTTCGTAATATTTTTTTTCAGTAACTTTAGCACCTCAACAAATTGACATGAAATCTGATTTGTTAAAAATAGTCGTTGCTATTTTAACCTCCTTTTTTTCATTTTTCACATCCTCTTCTCAGGAACTTTCTCCTGTTTTTCCAAAAAACCATCAGATGGTTGTGGATTCAGTTTTAGAATTGTGGTGGAATCCTGATAATTATGTAATTAATTACAACTTAAGAGTTTTTTATAATGAAAATCTTGAAAAGTCAATTATTGATACCATAGTAAATGATAACAAACTCCTGATTAATTTATCAAAAACGGGCAATTATTCCTGGACCTTTAAAGCAAATTATAGCGATTCTGTTTCAGATTGGAAAGGTTTGTACCATTTTGAATTTTTTCTTCCAAATGTTATAAATGGATTGGGAGGATGGTATAACGCCAGCATAATTGATAAAAAAATTATTCAAATATCCCGATGGCAGGATTCCAGTGGCAATTCACATGATCTTTTACAGAATAATATTTCTTTTCAGCCTATTTTAAATTCTAATCATCCTAAGCTTAATAATCATTCTACAGTAATTTTTAATGGAGTTAATAATTTTTTGCAAGCAAATTATAATTCGGTAATTAATCAGCCAAGAACATTTTTTATTTTATGGAAAACAAATACCTCCACTAGTAGCAATTACCTGTTTGATGGCCTCAGTACCACTCAGCGGAATATACTGTTTTGGAATGGCGGCAATGTGAATATTTTTGCGGGTAATTTATTATCTTACCCAAAACCTGACCCCACGAATGCTTTTATTTTAACAACAGGTTTTTTTAATACTTCGAATAGCAGGGTATATGATAATGGGATTTTAAAAGCCAATGGTAATGCAGGAACCCAATCTGTTTCAGGTTTAACAATTGGTTCAAGACATAATGGGGCTCAGGATTTTTTAAATGGAGAAATTGCAGAAATAATTTTTTTTAACCGGGCTATTTCCCTGGAAGATCAAATTTCCATTGAAAAATATTATCGAGAGAAATATGCACCTCGGGTTAATATTGGGCAAGATATAAAGAATAATTTTTGCGAATTAACACTCGATGCAGGGGAACATTTTGTTTCTTATAATTGGTCAACTGGGGCAACTACTTCAAAAATATATCCTAAAGTTTCCGGAAGGTATTTTGTGGAGGTCGTGGATATATTTGGAAATACATCATCCGACACCGTTTATGTTAGCATTCCGAATACAAAATTAAATATTGCTGATCAATCAATTTGCCTGGGGGAAACTATAACCCTTTTCCCATTAATTGAGAATCCTTCGCAATTTTCATTTGAATGGAGTAACGGACATAAAAGCCACCAAATCGAGGTTAGTGAAAGCGGGGAGTACTGGGTTAAAATCATGGATAATTTTGGTTGTTATACCTACTCTGACAGTATTTTGATAACTGTTGATTCTTTTTCAACAAATTTTTCCCTTGGACCTGACATAGAATTATGTGAGGGAAATAAATTAGATCCTTTCCAGAGTGATGATGTTAACTATTCTTTTCTTTGGAGTAACGGAAGTACAGATCCCTATTTAGTAGTTCAAGAAACAGGTGTTTATGGTTTGGAAGTTATAAATCCTAATGGCTGCATTGCATTTGATGAAGTATTTGTGGAAATTATTGGGGTTGCTCCAATTGTTTTCTTTGAATCAACAACTGAAGCTTGTGCACTGGATCCCATTCATTTTACAGATTTAACTACCACTACTGGTGACGATTCTATTTTGTCTTGGAATTGGGATTTTGGTGATGGTACTATAAGTAATAATCAGAATCCTCTCCATTCTTTTTCCGAAAAGGGCACCTACGACGTCAATCTTTTTGTCTGGACAGCAACAGGGTGTTTCAATACATTTCACTCCCAAATTAATGTAAAACAAACTCCCAATGTTTATTTTTCCACTCCTCAGATTTGTGCTGGCCATGCTGTTCAATTTTTTGATGAAAGCATGTCTCCAGCTGAAAATAATATTATCACTTGGTCCTGGTCTTTTGGCGATGGATTCATCAGTGAATTACCAAATCCATATCACACATATTCAAGTTCAGGTAATTTCGCAGTTGAACTAGTTGCAATTTTAGATAATGGTTGTTCTGGCTTATTTCAATCAGATATTTTGGTGCCAGACAAATCTCCTGGCTTGGATGATTTTTCATTAGTATCTCCCAAGATTAATCAATTAGTTCATTTTGATCAAGTAAAGTTTTCTTGGAATATCCCTGAGAATAGTTATGGTTTCTTGTTTGAACTTGCCCTAAATAAGGAAATGGAAAATCCTTTAGTAAAAAAATTAACAACCCATAATGAAATAAATATTGGACTGGAAAATTTTGGAGAACACTTTTGGAGAATCAAAGCATGGAACGTTTGTAGGGATACAATCGAAAGCAGTATTTCATCATTTTGGCATTTTTCCCCATCCTCCAGAGATGACATCTTTGCTTGGTATAATGGATCAGAAGTAGTTCTTAGTGAAAATAACCTTATCGAATGGCCGGATTTAGGTGGAAACGACCTTAATGCTTATCAGGTTAATCCTGTTAGCCAACCTATTGTTCTTAATGATTTTGCTTTAAATAATTTGCCTGTTATTCATTTCGACGGGATTAATGATTTTTTATTATCACCTGTATCTTCTGTTGTTGACCACCCAATTACAGCTTTTGCTATTTGGAATATTAATAAACCAGGATTGACAAACCAATTTCTGTTTGATGGTTTAGAGTCTGATAAAAGAATGTCTCTGTATTATTCAGGCTCCAATCAACAGGTTAGAGTTCTTTCCAACCCAAATAATTTTTTTGGTTATAACAAAATTCTTCCATTTTCAAATTATATTCTCTCTCAAGCTATTTTTAATTCTTCCTCAAGTTCAGTATATGAAAATGGAGTATTAAAAAATGCAGGGAATACTGGCGATTGGCCACTTTCTGGTTTAACAATTGGCGCTGCGACTGGTGCCACATCTGGTTTTCTAAGCGGTCGGGTGGCTGAAATTATATTAATTAAAAAAGCGCTTACACAAGAAGAATCTGATTTGTTTTTGCAATATTTAAGGTTCAAATATGCTCCCCCCGTAAACCTCTCCTTCGACCACCGCATTACCTACGGCTTCCGCCCCGTAACC
>OBJA01000895.1_pt1 | contig 23302 bp, 17 predicted proteins | sample 1519751 | NCBI WGS metagenome assembly OBJA01 (sample SAMEA3881238, study PRJEB22517) | soil metagenome | biome: lake sediment; feature: soda lake sediment; material: sediment, water from around vicinity | place: India | collected 2013-12-23 | depth 3 m
GATACGGCGAAGTTGTGCAGGTTATTCACCGCATCCACCTTTTTTTGAAGGCACGAGGCATTCAAAAAGGCGATAAAGTGGCGCTGTTCGGGCGGAATTCTTCCAACTGGGGCATTTCGTTTTTGGCAATTGTCAGCTACGGCGCCGTAGCAGTTCCCGTTTTGCCCGATTTCAATCCGGCCGACGTCCACCATATTGTCAACCATTCCGGTTCCAAACTGCTTTTTGCGGCCGACCTGTTATTCGAAAAGCTCGACATTAAAGCAATGCCACAATTGGAAGCAGTGGTGAGCCTTGTTAATTTCAGCCTTTTGGAAGCGCCAAACCCGGAAAGTTTAAATAGCTGGGAAACGACTTTAAAACCAGGCGCTGCCGGGGATATCGGAGAAAACGAATTTACGCTGCAAGAGCTAAACGAAGATGAAGTTTGCATTATTTCCTACACCAGCGGAACATCGGGTTTTACCAAAGGTGTTATGATCCCGGTGCGCAGTTTGGAGTCAAACATCCTGTTTGCCCGGGAACATATGCCGCTGAAAAGTGGCGAAAAAATTGTTTCCTTTCTTCCAATGGCGCATGTTTTTGGTTTATTGTTCGAATTTTTATTTCCCGCGACTTTAGGCTGCCACATCACCTTTTTGACCAAAGCGCCAACTCCACAGGTAATTATCAAAGCTTTTTCAGAGATAAAACCCCACCTGATTTTATCAGTTCCACTGGTGATCGAAAAAATTTACCGGAAACGCATCCTGCCAACGCTCGAAAAACCGGTGATGAAACTTTTGATGAAAATTCCGGGAATTTCTTCGCTTCTTCAAAAAAAGGTAAGGGAAAAACTCGTTGAGACGTTTGGCGGACGCTTTTATGAAATTGTTATTGGCGGAGCCCCGCTCAACAGCGATGTAGAGAGCTTTTTCAGGAAGATCGGCTTCCCGTTTACCATCGGCTACGGCATGACCGAATGTGGCCCGTTAATTTCGTACGACGCATGGGGCACCACCCATCCCGGTTCGGCCGGCAAACTGGTAGACCGTATGGAGGTGCGCATTGACTCGTCCGACCCATTCCGCGAAGTTGGCGAAATACAGGTGAAAGGGCAAAATGTGATGTTGGGCTACTTCAACAATGAAGAAGCAACAAGGCAAGCTTTTACCGCCGACGGCTGGTTGAAAACCGGCGACCTGGGGGTGATCGATTCCAAAAACTACATTTACATCAGGGGACGGAGCAAAAACATGCTGCTGGGCCCCTCGGGACAAAATATTTATCCTGAAGAGATTGAAGCCAAATTAACCAACCTGCACGCAGTGTTGGAAACCGTGGTGGTTGACCGCGGCGGGAAGTTGGTGGCGCTGGTTTATCCTGACCCTGAAATAGTAGAAACTGAAAAACTCGACGAACATTCACTGGCTGCCATCATGGAACATAACAGGTTGCAAACCAACCGCGAGTTGCCAAAGTACAGCCAAATCAGCGAGATTGTGCTTGTGAAAGAAGAATTTGAAAAAACGCCGAAGCGGAATATCAAACGATACCTGTACACCAAATAGAAAGAAAGCCGGAAATACGCAATTTTCCGGCTTCTTTACAAAATAGGTTGATTGGGAAGAAACTATTCTATCACTTAATCCCTTTTTTGGCGAAATAGTAACCCTCATTTCTGAAAAAAAAATCGCTGTCCGGCTATTATTCTCCCAAAAATTTGTCCAGCGAGCCGTTCAAAAAACGGTTGGCTTTGTGCAATTCCCTGAAAGCATCCACAGCCACGCTGACAAAATCGCTGCTTAAAACAGTGCTGTCATCCACCTGAAAACCAAAGGCGTAGGACTTATATCGCAACAAGTCGATATCTTCAAAATCTTTAGGAAAACCTTTGGGTGCGGTTTTGAGTTTTTCACCCTCAATAGCGTGGTAATATTTTTTGAAATTTTTATCCCCGATCACTTCTTTAAAACCTTCGGTGTTGTCGAAAATTTCGCTGCGGATGGCCCTCAACGGTTCGGGTGCCGGATGCCAGATTCCGCCTCCCAAAAACGAATTACCCGGTTCGATGTGGATGTAATACCCGGCGCGTTCGCTTTTTCTGCCTTCGCGGGCAATAAAGCTGCCCATGTGGGTCTTGTAGGGAGTTTTGTCGTTCGAAAACCGCACGTCGCGGAAAATCCGGAAGAGGCAATCTTTGGCATCGATCAATGGGATGTCGCTGTCAAACTTATTAATTTCGCTGATCATCAATTCAGTAAAAAAAAGCATCTGTTCCCTGCCGGCTTCGTACCGTTCGCGGTTTTCATTGAACCACTCTTTGTTGTTGTTGTGTTTCAGGTCCTTAAAAAAATCCAGTAAAATTTTCATGTGGATAATCGTTTTTAGTTTTGTTGAACTTCACCAAGTACTCATCGAATAGCCATTTATATATTTTCGGTTGGGATGAGCTTCAACTTTTATGGCTATTTCATCGGTCTGTTTTTGGAAGATTATTATTTCGTTTTGACTATTTATATCCCACCAATCTTCATTCAACAAATTTGAGCATAAAAACCGGAAAAGGTTGTCGGGAAACAGCCAAAGGAATTAAATTTTGAATTGTTACTTTTGCCATTAACATTTACACCATGAAAAAGGTTGCCTTAATTGTAGCGGGAGGAAAGGGCTCGAGGATGAATTCGCCGGTTCCGAAACAGTTTCTCGAAATCGCCGGGAAACCGATTTTGTTACGCACCATTGAGCAATTTTTGGGTTTTGATGCGGAAACTGAAATTGTGCTGGTACTGCCCGAAGATCAGTTTGCCACCTGGAAGCGTTTGTGCGAACAACACCGGTTCTTTCAACCGGTTACGCTGGCACAAGGAGGCGTAACCCGCTTTCAGTCAGTCAAAAACGGACTGGACAAAATTGAAGGTGAAGGTATTGTTTTTATTCATGATGGTGTTCGTCCGCTGGTGTCGCTTGAAACGTTGGAAAGATGCTGGCAAACAGCCAGAGAAAAAGGCAACGCGCTTCCGGTTTCGCCGGTGGTGGAGTCGATTCGTGAAATAACGGCGGCGGGAAGCCGGCATGTCAACCGCGATCAATTCCGGCTGGTACAAACTCCGCAGACCTTCCGGTTCGACATTATTAAACAAGCTTACCGGCAACCCGAAAGCGACTTATTCACCGACGACGCTTCGGTGTACGAAGCATGCGGCGGGAAAATCAACCTGGTGGCGGGCAATCCCGAAAACATCAAAATTACCACTTCCGTGGACTTGGTGATTGCCGATACACTTCTAAAAAACGGCTTCGTTTAGCACCGGCTTCTCAACCGGACCCGCCAAATATCTCCATTCCTCGATTTATTTCTTCGTTCACCGATTCTTTGCACCCTGTTTTTGTCCGATAAAATAGTTTTGTGTCCGAAATTCAGAACAATCCTCGCTGGTCATTGTTAAATTCCCGTAAACTATGGAAACTTTTTTTGTGATCTGAGTTTCCTGACAACAACAAGGGTTTATATTTGCACTGGTTATGGAAGACAGAAAAAAGATTATACTGGAACAGGCCGCTCAGCTTTACCAGCGTCATGGAATCAGGAGTGTTACGATGGACGATGTAGCTGGCGAATTGGGCATATCAAAAAAAACCCTGTATCAGTATTTCAAAGATAAAGAAGATTTGGTGGGTCAGGTAGTCAACACCTGTTTCCTGGACAATCCAAATTTGAGGCTATCTAACAACGAACATTTAAATGCGATTGACAAAGTTCTAACGATCAGGCAGCACATCCTGAACATGTTCCGGCTGGTGCGAAACAACCTGGAGTATGATTTATTGAAAAGTTATCCGAAACTGCACCGGCAGATTATTCAGTTTAAGCGTGAGCAGATTTACGAAGACAATTTTGCGGTGATGGAGCAGGGAAAAAAAGAAGGTCTGTTCAGGGAAGATGTCGACAGCGATTTTATAGCGCGACTGATCGTTGGGCGGTTTCTGCTGGTGTTTAATCCTGACAACGGGATTTTTTCGGACGAGGAAATCCGCGATATCAGCCTGTTTGACCGGATCGTTGATTACCACTTTCATGGAATTTGTACTGAAAAAGGCTTGAAATACTTTAAACAACAATTAAACAACGTTCAGAATGAAAACTAGGATGCAAAAGCTAATTACCCTGCTGTTATTTTTAATGGCAGCGGGGGCGATGCAAGCCCAGGACAACCTTAAGTTTACTTTAGCCGAAGCGCAGGAATACGCGCTGAAGAATTCTTATGTGGTCCAAAACAGCGGGCTTGATGTGATGGCAGCGCGGAAAAAAGTGTGGGAAACCATTGCCATGGGTTTGCCGCAGGTTTCCGGAAATGCCAACTACACGAAAAATATTTCTGCTGCAAAAAGCCCAATGCCGGTTGCCATTATTCCAAAAGAATATTGGCCTTTTCTCGGTATTCCTGAGGATACGCCGCTTGATGGAACTTTCCCGATTTCTTTTGCCCAGAAATATAATTCGGATTTTGGATTTAAGATTGATCAACTAATTTTTGATGGTTCTTATATTGTTGGCGTTGGTTCGGCAAAGATTTTTCTGCAGTTGGCAACTCAAACAAAAGAGAAGACCGATATTGATATTAAACAGGCTGTTGCACAATCCTATTTTATGGTTTTAGCTGCCGAAGAAAACCTGAAAATCCAAAAGGAAAACCTGAGCAATTCGAAGAAGCTGGAAAATGACACCAAAGCGCTTTATGAAAACGGCTTTTCCGAAGAACAGGATGTTGACCAAATGCGCCTGCTGGTACAGAAAGCCGAAAACGAGATCACCAAAGCCGAGCGCGAAATCAGGGTGGCAAGCATGGTACTGAAGTACACGATGGGTGTTGAGATGGATGAACGTATTCAGCTGACACAGTCGCTGGATGAATTCCTCAACCCGCTGTTGGCCCGCAAGGAATTTACCGCCGGCCTCGACTATTCTTCCCATATCGATTACCGCCTGCTGGACACCCAGCGGCAGTTGAGTATGAAAGAACTGAAACTGGAGCAATCGGCCTACCTGCCAAGGATCAGCGGATTTTATAACTGGTCGAAAATGGCTTTTGGTGACAATGCGAATTTGTTTAAAAACAGTGTGTCATGGTTCAACTCATCTATGCTTGGGGTGAATATCACCATTCCGATTTTTACGGCAGGACAACAAATGGCGAAAGTAAAACAAGCCAAATTTGCTTACGAACAGGCTGAAAACAACCAGAAGCTCGCCGTTCAAACTTTACAAAAAGATTACCTCTCGGCTGTGGCCGATATTGAAAGCGCGGTTGACCAGCTCGAAAACGATGTGGACAACAGGCAACTGGCCCGTAAAATTTACGACAAAACAACCGTCAAATACAACAATGGGATCAGCAGCAGCATCGAACTTTCGCAAACCGAAACACAATACATCCAGGCACAGGCTGCATGGGTTGCGTCGGTCATTCAACTTCTGAATACCAAAATTACACTTGACAAAGCAATAGGAAAACTTTAAAAACTAATAACAATGAACTGGAAATTAACAAGCAGAAAATTAACCAATCAGTTGGTAGCCGTTGTGATGGCTGTTGCCATTGTTTCCTGCTCATCGGGAAATGCCGGAAACGATGATGAAAAGTCGAAGCAGGCACAACTGACCGAATATAAGCAGCAGGCCCACGACCTGAAACAGAAAATCGACGAGTTGGAGAAAGAAGTAAAAGCCAACTCCAGGCTTGAATACGCCGAGGTTGTGCTTTCGGACATAAAATCGCAAAAGTTTGAACATTTCATCGAAGTTACCGGGCGCGTTGAAGCCGATGAGGAAGTTGACATCAGCGCGGAAAGTTCGGGACAAATCCTGGAGATTAAGGTGACTGAAGGGCAACAGGTATCAAAAGGCACGGTCCTTGCAACCATGAATACCGCGCCAATCGACCGTACCATCGAAGAAGTGGAAGTTAACCTGCAAATGGCCAATACCACCTTCGAACGCCAAAAAAACCTTTGGGGACAAAACATCGGCTCCGAAATGCAGTACCTTCAGGCTAAATCAAACAAAGAGGCCCTCGAAAAACAACTGGAAAACTTACGTTCGCAAAAAGACATGTCGATTATCAAAGCCCCGCTGGATGGTATCATCGACATCATCTACCAGAAAAAAGGGCAAATCGCAAATCCGCAAACACCATTCGCCAAGCTGGTAAACATCAGCAAGGTGAAAGTTTATGCCGACGTGGCTGAACCTTACCTCACGAAAATTAAAAAAGGCGACGAGGTTCTTGTAAGCTTCCCGGCCATTGGCGTCAGCAGCGTCACCAACATCCAGATGATTGGCAACTACATTAACCCGAACAACCGGACCTTCCGCGTTCGTCTCGACTTGCCAAACAAGGGCAACGCCATTAAACCCAACCTGGATGCGGTTGTGAAAATAAGGGATTATGCAGCCGATGACGCGGTGGTTGTTCCTTCCTTGCTGATTAAAGAAGATTTTAAAGGAAAGTACACCTTTATCGCCCAATCATCGGATAACGACAGACTGATTGCCAAAAAAGTGTATGTAAAAACCGGCGTTTCCGATAACAACATGACGGAAGTGCGCGAAGGCCTTGCCCCGGGTATGAAAATCATTTCCAGCGGTTTCAGCCAGGTGGTTGACGGCTCCCCCATCAGGGCGAATTAATTTTCAGTAGTTTTTAGCTGTAAAAAAACAATATTACATGGTTAAAGAAAAAGTAAGCGATGATTCGCAAAGCATGACGCGAAAATTTAAACCGACTTACCTGGCGCTCAAGAATAAAACCACGGTTTATATTCTTACCCTGATGCTGGTTTTTTTCGGTTTCTATTCGTACAACCAAATGCCCCGGGAGTCGTTTCCCGAAATAGTGGTGCCGATGATTTTCGTGCAGACCATTTATCCGGGAAACTCGCCGGTTGACATTGAAAACCTGATTACACGCCCCATTGAAAAAGAACTGAAAGGAATGGACGGCGTTAAAAAGATCTCTTCGGCTTCATACCAGGATGTCAGTACAATTATTGTTGAGTTTGACACCAACGTAGAAGTAAAACAGGCATTGCAGGACACCAAAGACAACGTGGACAAAGCACGTTCGGAACTGCCCGGCGACCTGGAAGACGACCCGCTGGTGCTCGACCTCGATTTTTCTGAATTTCCGATCCTGAATGTCAATATTTCAGGTGATTTTAGCATGCGTGATTTGAAAGCCTACGCCGAAATACTTCAGGATGAATTCGAAAGTCTAAGCGAAATATCCGAAGCTGCCATCCGCGGGATTGATGACCGCGAAATCCAGATCAACGTCGATCCGTATAAGCTGGAAGCCCGCGGCATGAGTTTCGAGGACATTGCTACCGCGCTTCGGTTGGAAAACGTGACCATCGGCGCCGGCAATTTCACAGCTGACAATACCCGCCGGGTGGTCCGCACCGAGGCCGAATATACCAACATGGATGAGATCCGGAATACAATCATCAAACTGAATGAAGGCAAACCCGTTTATGTCAGGGATGTAGCCGATGTTGTTGACGGGTATAAAGAAAAATCAACCATTTCAAGGTTGAACAACAAACCGGTGGTGAGCCTGGCTGTCACCAAAAAAAGCGGCGCTAACATTCTGGATGCCACCGAAAAAATCAACCGCATTCTGAAAGAACAGGTTGAGCAGGGTTATTTGCCCAAGAACCTGGAGATCGTTGTTACCGACGACATGTCTACCTATGTAAAAAACGACATCGCCAACCTTGAAAACAGCATCATCCTGGGGATGATCCTGGTGATCTTCGTGTTGTTCCTTTTCCTGGGATTCCGCAACGCCTTGTTTTCGGGCCTTGCCATTCCCATGTCGATGTTCCTGTCGTTTATGATCCTCGACAGTTCCGGTACCACGCTGAACTCGATGGTGCTTTACGCCCTTATTTTGGCCTTGGGGATGTTGGTGGACAACGCAATCGTGGTTGTTGAAAACGTTTACCGGCTTTACGGTAGCGGATACAACCGCCTGACAGCGACCAAAAAGGGTGTGAGCGAAATCGCGTTCCCCATCATTTCATCTACGCTCACCACTTTGGCAGCTTTCACCCCGCTGCTGTTCTGGGAAGGCATCGTGGGCGAATTTATGAGCATTCTGCCAAAGACCTTGATCATCGTGCTGGCCTCATCGTTATTTGTTGCGCTGGTACTGACTCCGCCGTTTATCGCCAGCTTCATGAAAATTGACGATATCAGGGAGAAAGTGAACTGGAGAAAAACGGTGAAAGTAGCGGGCGTTCTGGCCGTCATTGCCATTATCTTCTACATCGCCCGCATCTACCTGCTCGGGAATATTTTTGCAACCATCGCCCTTTTAATGGCCCTCAATGTGGTTGCGTTCCGTCCGCTGGCACGCTGGTTCCAGACCCGCTTCCTGGTTTGGCTCGAGAACTTCTACGAGCGGCAGTTGCGCGGGGCACTGACAGGTAAAGCACCGCTCTTCTATTTTATCGGCACGTTCATCTTATTAATTGTCTCAATCATCTTCTATGGAATCCGCCAGCCGAGTGTGGTGTTTTTCCCCGAAACCGACCCGCAAACCATCTTTGTGACCATGGAACTTCCTTTGGGAACGTCAATCGACAAAACCGACGAAGTTTCGCGCGAGGTGGAAGCAATCGTAAACAGAACGATTGAGCCGTATCAAAGCATCATTAAATCGGTAACAACTTCGGTTGGTACCGGCAAAGCCGAAATGTTTGCCAACCCAGAAAGCGCCAACAAGTCATTAACCTCAATTTCATTTGAGGAATACAAACTGCGCGGCGACTTTAACACCTCCAAAATCATGCAGGAACTGTCGGCAAACCTGGAAGGTTTCGTGGGAGCAAAAATTTACGTTGAAAAAGAAGAAAACGGACCGCCGGTGGGCGCCCCGATCAACATTGAAGTTACCGGACAGGATTTTTCGAAGCTGATTGAGATCACCGACGATTTTATCAACATGATTAACGACGACCACATTCCGGGGATTGACGAACTGAAGCTCGATATTAATGTGCATCAGCCTGAAATGCTGGTCAGGGTTGACCGCGAACGGGCACGCCGTTACGAACTGTCAACACAGGAAGTAGCCTGGGCGTTGCGAAACTCTTTGTACGGCTACGATGTGGGCGACTTTAAAGAAGGCGAAGACAAGTACGACATTTTCATCCGTTTACAGGAAGACTACCGGAACAATGTTGCCACTTTGATGAACCAAAAGCTGTTGGTTGAAGGAAACCGGATTCCGATTTCAGCTGTGGCTGATTTTGAATACTCTTCAACCTACGACAAGGTGAACCGCATCGACCACAAACGGGTGTTGACCATTTCGTCGAACGTGGTTGAAGGCTACAACGCCAACGTCATCAACGACCGGATCCGCCAGGTGTTAGCCGATTATGAGATGCCAAACGGCTACGATTACGCCTTCACCGGCGAACAGCAGGAACAGGACGAAAGCAGCTCCTTCCTCATGTTTGCCTTGCTGGTGGCTGTTGCACTGATTGGGCTGATCCTGGTTACACAATTTAACTCGTTCATCAGGCCCGCAATCATTATGATCACGGTGTTGTTTAGCACCATTGGTGTATTCCTTGGCCTGGCTACCTTTAAAATGGAGTTCGTCATTATCATGACCGGTATCGGGATCATCTCGCTGGCTGGTATTGTGGTGAACAACGGGATTGTATTGATCGACTACATCGACCTGACCCGCAAAAGAAGGCGCGCCGAACTGGGTTACAGCGAAGGTGCATTTTTACCGGTGAAAGATGAGATTGAATGTTTGGTACTTGCCGGAAAAACCAGGCTCCGCCCGGTACTGCTTACGGCCATAACCACCGTGCTGGGGCTGGTACCACTGGCAATCGGGCTTAACTTCGACTTCATTTCACTCTACACCCATTTCGATCCCGACTTTTCGCTCGGTGGTGAAAGCACAGCGTTCTGGGGACCGATGTCGTGGACGGTGATCTTCGGCTTGACCTTTGCCACCTTCCTGACCTTGCTGATCGCGCCGGTCATGTACATGCTGACCATCCGCATCAACTTCAGGATTAAAAAGATGATGGGTATTTTACCCGAAGAAAACAGGCCGCATCCCGAAACAGGTGTTGCCGAAAGTTAATGACTTGCTTCGCGGGGATAAATTTCCACGATTTTGCCAGTTGGCAGTTAATAAAAAAGCAGTTGGCCCCTGGGCCGACTGCTTTTTTATTAACTGCCCATTTTGGGGACGAAGTAGCAGCATTGATCCCCTCCAGGTAAATTTTCAAAACTCTTCTTCCAGAATATCGCAGGCCGAAGCGATAAAACGCGGACAAAATTGGTTAAAAGCGTCCTTTTCTTTGGCTTTTGCATGTCCTTCGGGGTTGGAAACATCGCATCCAAGCAATTCCTTGCAAGTGAGCGACCCATGTATTGAAATGAAACGCTCGTTAAATTTGCGGATCAGCATTTTTGTATTTTCCTTGGCCTCCGGATCGGGAATTGAATGCCCGTGTTTCAGGCCGATCACCAGGTAGGAGGCTGTCACTGCGCCGCATGTTTCGCCGCGGGCCATCCCGCTGCCAAAACCACTTGCCAGCTTCAACGCGGTGTTTTCATCCAGGTTTAAGTCTTCGGAAAAAGCCGAAAACACGGCCTGCGCGCAATTAAACCCGTGGAACTTTTCGAGTGCAGATATTGATTTTTTCATGGTTACCTTTTTAGCATTAAACCTTTTTTGCCTGATTGTCGCGTCTTTCTTTTTCTTTCTTGAAGGGGTTTTCTTCAATATCCCAAATATTCAGGAATGGCAAAATGGTGGGCACCAAATCTTTGATTGGTTCGTACATGTGCGATTCCGCTTTTTGGTCTTGGGGCAGGATGTGGGCGTCTTCATCAAATTCGTCAAAAATCAGCAACAACACGCTTAAAATAATGGCCGATTTGATGATGCCAAAAAGGATGCCCGCCAATTTATTCAGGAAACCGAGGGCAATGGCGTACAACAAAGTTTCAACGGCTTTGCCGATCAGGTAAATGATGACAACAATGATCAGAAATGTGATCAGGAAGGCGATCAGCCCCAGATGTTTTGGCTGATAATCAAACGTATCTACAATAAACCCGGCCATTAAATGGGAAAAATGAATGGCGCCCCAGATGCCAAGGATCAGCGCCAAAAGCGAGGCAAGTTCGGCTACAAAACCATTGGAAAAACCCCGGAAAGCGGCCAGCAAAAGCAAAATGCCCAAAACCAAATCGATATAGTTCATTGTTATTCTTTTGAAAGGAATGCGGAAGTAAAATTAGGAAATTATTTTCGCACTGAAAGAAGACCGGAATATCCGGCAAAAAAAGATATTTTTGGATGGGCCGGAAATTGAAGGCGGCGAAGTTTCACAAAAATGAAAATCATTTAACATGCCATTTATCAATTCGATCGTCAACTGGGTGAACTTTAAGCGTATCTATCAGATTGAACTGTTTAAAAAACATCCTTACGATGTTCAGCTTGAGGTTTTGTTTGACCTTTTGAAAGAAGCCCGGGACACGGAACTGGGAAAAGAATATAATTTTAGCAGCATCCATTCAGAAAAAGAATTTAAAGAACGGCTTCCGGTGCGCCGTTACGAAGATTTTGCACCCTACATCGACCGTTTGAGGCAAGGCGAAAAAAACCTGCTGTGGCCTGGCGAAATCAAGTGGTTTGCCAAGTCGTCGGGCACCACCAACGACAAAAGCAAGTTCATCCCGGTCAGCAAACAATCGCTGGAAGATGTGCACTACCGTGGCGCGAAGGACGTGTTTGCACTTTACCTGAAAAATAACCCCGACTCCAAAGTTTTGTACGGCAAATCGCTGACACTGGGCGGAAGCCACCGGGTGAATAACTTCAGCAACAACTCTTATTTTGGCGATCTTTCGGCTATTTTAATTGAGAACACCCCGTTTTGGTCTGAGTTTATCCGAACTCCCTCGGTTGAAGTGGCGCTGATTGAAGAATTTGAAGAAAAGGTGGCCAAAATTATAGAAGAGGCGCTTGACGAAAATGTGACTTCATTGGCCGGTGTTCCTTCGTGGTACCTGGTTTTGCTGAAAAAAGTGCTTGAGCACACGGGCAAAAACAACATCCTCGAAGTATGGCCAAACCTCGAAGTTTTTTTTCATGGCGGCATTAAATTTGACCCGTATCGTGCGCAATACAAAAAAATGATTCCTTCGGAATCCATGCATTACATGGAAACCTACAACGCTTCGGAAGGCTTTTTTGCCATCCAGGACGATCCGGAAAGTAACGACCTATTGCTAATGCTCGACTACGGCATTTACTACGAATTCATCCCGATGGAAAACTACAACGATGAAAATCCGCGGGCGCTGGGGCTTCACGAGGTTGAACTAGGACAGAATTACGCGTTGGTGATCAGTACCAACGGCGGCTTGTGGCGTTACGTCATTGGCGACACGGTACAGTTCACTTCAAAGAAACCATTCAAAATAAAAATTACCGGGCGGACCAAACATTTTATCAATGCTTTTGGTGAAGAACTGATTGTTGACAATGCTGAACAAGCGCTGAACATCGCGACTTCGCGTACCGGCGCTATCATCAAAGAATATACTGCCGGCCCTATTTTTATGGGCGAAAACCAGAAAGGCGCGCATCAATGGGTCATCGAATTTGACAAAGCGCCGCAAGACCTGGAGTATTTTATGGAAGTGCTGGACGACGCGCTGAAAACATTAAATTCAGACTATGAAGCCAAACGTCATAAAAACCTCACCCTCGAAAAACCCCACCTGGAGGTGGCCAAGGAAGGTTTGTTTTACGAATGGATGAAGCAGCGTGGGAAAGTTGGCGGGCAAAACAAGATCCCGCGCCTCGCAAACGACCGGAAATACCTGGACGAACTGCTTGCCCTTCAAAAAAGATTGTAATTTGTGTCGCCAATTAGGAGAGCTCCATTAAATTTGCAACAACAATTGAAAAAACAACAAACCATGCACATCGCGCTTGCCGGAAACATTGGTGCCGGAAAAACCACCTTGACCGAACTTTTGGCGAAACACTACGGCTGGAGGCCACACTACGAAGATGTAGATGAAAATCCTTATCTGAACGACTTTTACGAGGACATGCAGCGCTGGTCGTTTAACCTGCAAATCTACTTCCTGAACAGCCGCTTCAGCCAGGTGATGGATATTCAGAACTCGGGCAAGACTGTCATTCAAGACCGGACCATTTACGAGGATGCCGAAATTTTTGCACCCAACCTGCACGCGATGGGGCTGATGTCAACCCGCGACTTCAACAACTACTCCACCCTTTTTCAACTGATGAGCAAGCTGGTAAAACCACCCGATTTGCTGATCTACCTGCGTGCCAGTGTACCAACGCTTGTCAACCAGATTCAGCAACGCGGCCGCGAATACGAAAATTCAATCAGGCTCGACTATCTCAAACAACTCAACGAACGCTACGAAGCCTGGATTAACCGCTACAAAGACGGCAAGTTGTTAATTATCAATGTTGATAAAGTAAATATCCCTAACAGCCCTGAAGATTTGAGCAGCGTGATCGATAAAATTGACGCGCAGATACATGGGTTGTTTTAATGGGTTGGATCCGGTTTTAGCGACTTGTAACCATTCCTCAGTTGTTTCTTTCATCAATAACAGTACCGGTATTTAATATTTCATTTTTAAACCCGCTGTTTTTTAGTAGGAACTTTTGATGCATCGCCCGGGGATGAATGATCAAGTCAATTCTGCCTTTTCCCTCAGTTTTCCAAGAGCATCAGCCACCTTCAGTTTCACTTCCATTTTTTGAGAGAAGGTTTGAGGGATAAAGTCATCATTGGTGACTTGGATCTGTTTCAACCTCACCAATCATTTGTTGAACTTCTTCCGATATTTCAGGCCAATCTTCATCCGGTATTCTGGCGCCTGCAACCTGGATCACCCGACTGGCCAATAATGAGCCTAATTTTCCGCAGTTTTCCAACGAAAAATTGTTGGCTAGCCCATACAAAAACCCGGAAGCGTAAACATCGCCGGCTCCGGTTGTGTCGATGCTGGTTACTTTTGGAGTGCTGATTTTTACAAACTGATCGCCCGACCGGACCAGCGAGCCTTCTTCTCCTATTTTTACCACGGCAACTTCACATTGCCCGGCAATGGCTTTCAAAGCTGCCTCCGGCGCCAGGCCGGTGTATGACCGGGCCTCTTCTTCATTGGCAAAAACAACATCTACGTAGCTTACAATCAGGTGGTTCAGAAAATCTAGATTTGCCTCCACCACATTGTAACTGGCCATATCCAGCGAAACTTTCAGCCCTTGTTTTTTAGCGAACCTTAAAATACCTTCAATCAATTCATGGTTAAAAACCAGATAGCCTTCAATATGCAAATAATCGTAATGAGAGAAAATGTCTTCGCTGATTTCAGCCACGTTCAGTTCGCTGGCGGCGCCCAGGTAGGTGCCGAAGGTACGTTCGGCGTCGGGAGAAATGAGAGTTGCCGCTTTCCCAGTTGGTATCCCGCTGTAATACAGATGGGTGGCGGTTTTAACATTTTCGAACTCGGTTTTAAAAAACTTGCCGGGTTCGTCGTTGCCTATTTTGCCGATAAATCCTGTTGTTCCTCCCAGTTGGGCAATACCCCTGATTGTATTTGCTGCCGATCCACCTGTTTCCATGGTCCATTCAAGCCCGGTGGTGAAATCCATTATTTTTTGTGAAAGGGCGGCATCAACCAGGGTCATACTTCCTTTGGGCAACTGCAAAACTTCCAGTAATTGGTCATCTTCCAAATGGACAAGGATGTCGACCAGCGCACTACCGATTCCAACGATTGATTTTTGTTTCTTCATAAGCGGCAAAAATAAAGAAAAAAGCAATCGGTCATTGGTCATTTGTCATTGGTGACGATTGTCCTTTGATTAGATTTTTCAACCAATCTTTCCTCAATCTCTTTCAATCCCTTCAATCCCTTCAACCAATTTTACAAATCCGACTCAATGTAATAGTGAAGGTTCTCCCAGGTGATCACATCCAGTGGAAGGTATTTGATCGGGCTCACTTTTTTCTTAAAAATCAGATGGTCAATCAGCAGGTTAATGCCAAAATAGCCCTGTTTTCGGGGGTTTTGGTTGATCAGGAAGTTAATCACTCCTTTTTCGAGGAATGACAGATTTTTTTTCAGCAAATCGTATCCCACCAGCCGGATGTGTTTCAGATTGCGTGTATACAAATACGACGCGATGGTATTTGCTTTCGACGTGGTTACAAAAAAACCGGCGGTGGCCGGATTACCAGCCAGCAAGCCATCAAGTTGTTTTGCGAATACCGCTTCGTTGGCGCTTTCATTCAATTCAGCATGAACCAATTGAAATTCGCCACTCGTATGCTGGTCAAAATAATCCAGGAAACCTTGTTCTTTCTTCAACAGGTGAGACGAGTTTGGCACGTCCTCATCAATATGCGCGACAACAAAAACCGCCGGCGATTTCTGACCGTAATGCAACAGCTTGGCCGCCAGCACTCCGCTTTGGTACGAATCCTGACCGATGTATGCAAGCGGCTCATAATCCGGAATATGTGTATTGAAGAGGTTGAAAGGAATGCCCTGTCTTTTCCAGCGGCTCAGGTAGCTCAACGATTCGCGGTAAAAGACCGGCGCCATCAGGATGCCGTCGTATCCAACTGCTGAAACTTCTTCAGCGGCTTCTTTAAAAGACTCAACATTAAACTGGTTGAACAAATGTTGGGTGACGAAAACACCGTATTGCTGCAGCTCCTTTTCCGCCTTTTCAATCCCATCCCGCGGGGCGCTCCAGTAGCTGTCAACCGAAGGATCCGGGATCAGGGCTGCAATGCGAAACTCCCTCTTCGAAACCAGCGCCCGTGCCAGCATGTTTGGCTCGTAGCTCAGTTCTTTCGCAATGTGCAACACGCGTTCCTTAACCGCTTCAGAAACCCTCCCCCTGTTGTGCAATACCCGGTCAACTGTGCCAGTCGAAACGCCGGCTTTGGCCGCAATATCTTTTATACGGACGGCGTTTCGATCCTTATTGGGCCCTTTAATGGTCATTCTTTATTCTGTTCAATTCTGAAATAGAAATACAGCTTTTAAAGCCGTATTTCTAATTTTAATTTATGCTTTCGATCTGATTTTGTGTCCGTACTGTGCATAATACAAAATGAACAGGTAGGCAGGCACGGCAATCCAATAGGCGTCCTGTGGGTTGAAAACATCGGCCAGATAGCCATATAAAAGCGGAATGATGGCGCCCCCCGCGATGGCCATAATCAGGAACGAAGAGCCAATTTTGGTGAAACGTCCCAGCCCGCTGATGGCTAACGGCCAGATAGCAGGGAAAACCAAAGCATTGGCAATACCGAGCAGCGACACGAACAACACCGAAACAAAGCCGTCGGTGAAAAGCACGATCAATGTAAAAATCACGCCAATAATGGCTGAAAGTTTCAGCGCTTTATCCTGTGAAATGTATTTTGGAATGGTCACAATTCCGACTAAATAACCAATAATCATCGAGACCAGGGTGGTGGTGGCGAAAAATTTGGCCGACGACAGCGGAATGCCTTGTTCGGCACCGTAGCTGATCACCGAATCGCCTGCAAGTACCTCAACCCCAACATACAGGAACATGGCAGCTGTTCCCAGCAATAACTGCGGAAATTGGAAGATGCTTGTTTTATTCGAGTTTTTGGCGGCAACCGCTTCGTCTTCATGGTCGGTATCAATTTCGGGTAGTGTCGATTTGTAAATCAGAAATGCCAATACTACCAAAACCGCGGTAATAATCAGGTATGGGTTGATTACCCGTAAGGCCAGTTCGTTCAGCTCGGCAGTTTTATCGGCTTCCGACAGGTGGTGCAAACGGTCAACCAGCGAATCAACATTTTTCAGGGCCACAGCACCCAGCACGATAGGCGCAATGGCGCCCGCCAGCTTGTTGCAAACCCCCATGATACTGATCCTTTTGGCAGCGCTTTCAACAGGGCCAAGAATGGTTATATAAGGGTTGGCTGCTGTTTGAAGTACTGCCAATCCGGTTCCCTGGATAAACAAACCCAACAAAAACAGGACGAAGTTCCGGGTGAATGCTGCAGGAATGAACACAATCGCGCCGATTGCCATCACCAGCAAGCCCATTGACATGCCCTTTTTGAATCCTACTGCTTTTAACACTGCTGCCGAAGGAACCGCCATCACCAGGTACGAAATGTAAAAAGAGAAAGCCACCAGGTATGATTCGAGGTTGTTCAGCTCGCAGGCGATTTTCAGATAAGGAATTAAAACGGAGTTCAGCCAGGTCACAAATCCGAAGATAAAAAACAGGGCTCCGATAATCAGGATTGAACGGGTATTGCTTTTCATGTGTTTATTTTTAAAGTTTAGGATATCGCTTTGTTGAATACAGATTCAAATATGCTTATAAAAATTTTAATTCTCCAAAAAATGTTGGTTGATGAAAGTCCGGCTCCGGCGTACCCACTCTTTGCCAGCTTAAAAAATGAGGCTCGGAAAGATCGTCGCCGCATTTGTAAAAATTTGCCGTTGCCAATTGTCCCGACAACTGTTTTAGTTGATTGAACCGGAAAACCTGCACCGGAATAACCAATGCCAATTGCCAATTGATCAGCGACAACTCGCCGTCAACAATCCGTTTGATTTTCGTTTGGCTTTGGATTTGGTTGATCAGGCTGACCGGCAATTGCTGGCGGTTGCCGCGGCCGGGCCCGTAAGCCGAAAGGCAGGCGCCAAGGCTGTTAAATTCGAAATTGTAATAGTTTTTGTCGCCTTCAAAAGAAACAAAAAATTCTACACAACTATCTTTGTAAACCGGGTCGTGGTGTGCGGAATAAACAGCGCGCGTTTCTTTTTCAACTACATCGTACTGCAGCAAAACCGACTGGTTATCGTGAACAATGCTGAATTTCGCAGAGAGCTTTTCGTCTGCTTTTCCCCATGACGATTGGTCAATCTGGTTTTTTGACATCTGATCAAAAACCTTCAAAAAATCTTCTTTGGTGCCCGTTGGGACACGTACAAACGGTACTTCGAGTCGCATCAGTTAATTTTAAGTTTTGCTTTTTCTACTTCGCCCACTTTCCTGATTATTTCCTGCATGTTTTGAAACTGTTCTTCCAGTTTTTCCACCAGGCGAAACTGCGCCCTTGCGCGTTGCAGGTTGTGCCCTGCAAAATGAATTTTATAATAGTTGTCGCCGTCAAGGTGATCGGTTAAAAAGCGGAGGCCAATGATAAAAGGCAGCAACAAACAACCATGTGCGAGCGATTCCAGCTCCCTCTCATTCAACCCGTTAATTGATTCACTGATAAAACCGCTGGCAAAACTTTCGAACAATGGCATGTTCACCCCGATCTTTCCAAGGTCTTTTTCATCCTCCTCTGCCGTGTTCACGATGGTGCGGATGGCGTCTCCAAAGTCGTAGGCCACATAACCCGGCATCACCGTGTCGAGGTCGATCACACATTGGGCTTTGTTGTTTTCATCCAGCAAAACATTGTTGAATTTGGTGTCGTTGTGCGTTGTTTTCACCGGAAGTAAACCTGCTCTGCCCCAATTGAGGATCGTCGTCATTTTTTCCTGTTTTTCACGCACAAAAGCAATCTCCCGGGCACATTCCGGCACCCGTTTCACTGGATCGTTTTTCAGGGCATCATCAAACAAATTCAGTCGGTATTCGATGTTGTGAAAATTGGGAAGCACCTCAAAAAGCCGGGCCGCATCCAAATCGGCCAGCAATGATTGGAAACGTCCGTAGGCCCTGCCGCCCTCGAAGGCCAAATCGGGATTTTCAACCAAATCGTAACTTTTCGTTTTTTTCAGAAACAAATAAACCCGCCAGTAACTGCCGTCATCATGTTTGTAATAACTAGTTCCTGAGATAGTTGAAACCAGCGTCAATACATTGTCGCTGGAATTGCCGCCGGGAGTTCCAGCCACTTTTGCGCGTAAATGCCGGGTTACCAATTCGATGTTTTCCATCAGCTTCTCCACATTTTTAAACACGCTGTGGTTAATCTTTTGCAGGATGTAATCATCCGCATCCGGGTTTTCATTTTTCAGGTGAAAAGTTTCGTGAATGTGCCCCGAACCGTGAGGCGCTATTTCAATGATATTACCTTCAAGCTGAAAAACTGAAATGATCTGTCTTATTTCACTGGTAGTCACAGGCGTAGTTTTTATGTTCTGTATCGGTTGTCTTGTTAAAAGAAATATCGTTTGAAAGCTTCAATCGCCTCATATTCAGTCAACCCAAGTTCATCATACAACTTCGCGGTAGTGCGGTTACGGTCCTCAGCCCGTTGCCAGAATTCGCGTTTGTCTTTTCCAGGATAAACCGGTGAATCTTTCTGGGATTGGTGTTTAAAAATAGCTTTCCGCTTTTTCATCAGTTCTTCCGGGCTGATTGGCACGGCCATTTCAATGTCTTCGATGTCCCATTCCTGCCATGCGCCGCGGTACAACCACACGTAACAATCTTTCATCCACGCGTCGTTTTTGATACGGTCAATGGCTTCCATGATGGCATGGAGGCAAACGGCATGTGTGCCATGCGGGTCCTGCAAATCGCCGGCAGCAAAAATCTGGTGTGGCTGAACCTCACGCAACAGATTGATGATGATTTGGATATCTTCTTCACCCAATGGTTTTTTCACCACGCTTCCGGTTTCATAAAAAGGCATATCGAGAAAGTGGATGTTGCGGTCGGCAACATTGCAAAACCGGCAGGCTGCCGAAGCTTCGCCTTGTCTGATCAGCCCTTTTATCTTCAGAACCTGCTCATTGTCAACCGAATCTTCTTCTTTTTGTTTCAAAAAATCAACCACTTCATTGTGCAGTTTTAGTATCGGCTCCTGCGCCACATCAAACTTTTTGGAGAAAGCCAGCGCAAAATCGGCAAAACGTCGGGCGTCGTCGTCAAAAACAGCGATATTTCCTGAAGTTTGGTAAGCAACGTGCACATCATGTCCCTGTTCCACCAAACGAAGCAAAGTGCCACCCATCGAAATCACGTCATCATCGGGGTGCGGACTGAACACAATCACCCGTTTTGGGTGCGGCGCCGAACGTTCGGGCCTGAGGGTATCGTCGGAGTTTGGTTTGCCGCCGGGCCAGCCGGTAATGGTACGTTGAATCTGGTTATAAACGCTGATGTTCAGGTTGTAGGCAGATCCCTCTGTTTTCACCAGATTGGCCAGCCCAAACTTTTTGTACTCCTGATCGGTGAGTTTAAGAATCGGCTTTTTTGCTTTACGGCTAAGCCAGATCACCGCTCTTTTTTTCATCTTTTCATCCCACTCGCACACCCCTGTCAGCCAAGGCGTTTTGAACCGGCTGAGTTTTGAGGCCGCCGCCTCGTCGATCAGAAAATGTACGTTGGGGTGATTTTGCAGGAAGGACGCGGGCACGCTTCGTTGTACCGGGCCTTCAATGGCCTTTTGCAATACATCGCTTTTTCCTTCGCCCCAGGCCACAAACAAAATTTTGCGCGCTTTCAGGATGGTTTTAATTCCCATGGTCAAAGCATTCACAGGCACATTTTCTTCACCGCCAAATTCTTTGGCTGCGTCTTCGATGGTCAGCTCATCCAGTTGCACCAGCCGTGTAACGGTTGAAACCGTTGATCCCGGCTCATTAAAACCAATATGACCTGACCGGCCGATACCCAGCAACTGGAGATCGATACCGCCAACCGACTCAATTTTATGCTCATATGCCAGGCAATGCTGTTCAATCTCGTTCGACGCAATACTACCGTCAGGAATAAATACATTCTCAGGTTTAATATCGATATGATTAAATAAGTGTTCGTACATGAAGTGGTGGTAGCTGTGTTTGCTACTTGCCTCCATCGGGTAGTATTCGTCTAAATTAAAGGTAATTACATTAGAAAAACTCAAGCCTTCTTCCTGATGCATTCTTACTAATTCGCGGTAAATAAGCAAAGGTGAAGAACCGGTAGCCAAACCCAAAACCGCCGGCTGACCCTGTTCGTTTTTACTCCTGATAACAGCAGCTATCTGGCGGGCTACCAACTGCGATGCCTCCTCTTTTCCTTTAAATATCGTGAGGGGTATTTTTTCAACTGTAGATTCCAATGTATTGTTTAACATGTCTTTAAATGTTTAATTAATCTATTTTTTTCAGAAGCACATTTTTTCTTCCTTTTAAGTATCTCTAACTATCAGGTGGCTAAAATAGATCATATTTTCAAACTAAAAAAGAAAATAAAAATAAAATGTGTTCGAACACGCAAAATTTAAATATATTTGTGCAAAGCGTGAATTTTTCAACGTTTCGTATGGAAAGAGAAACTAAACTATAAATCCAAACAATATGGGAAAAAGTAACCGTCGGCTATTCATCAAACAGGCGTCAATCAGCGCAGGGCTGGCATTCACAGGCTTTTCAGCATTTTCGGGGGAATTAACAGCCTCAGGCGAAAAGAAAAAGAATCCTTCAGTAAACAAACAAAAGCAAATCTTTAACATGTGCGGCTATGCTGCTCCAAAAATTCCGTTGGTCAGGGTTGGCTTTATCGGGATGGGGAGCAGGGGAAGCGGCGCACCCGTACGCATCTCGCACATTGAGGGAGCTGAAATTGCCGCTTTCTGCGATATTGACGAAGAACCGGTAAGGAAAGCCCAGCAAAAGTTAAAAGAATCGGGATTGCCTGAAGCAAAATTGTATTTTGGCAAGGAAGATTCGTGGAAAGAGATGTGCCAAAGTGCTGATATCGATTTGGTTTATATCTGTACACCCTGGCACCTGCACACGCCGATGGCCGTTTACGCCATGAAACAGGGCAAACATGTGGCGGTGGAAGTTCCTGCCGCGGTGACGGTTGAAGAAGCCTGGGAACTGGTGGAAACATCGGAAAGCACCAAAAAGCACTGCATGATGCTTGAAAACTGCTGCTATGATTTTTTTGAACTGCTGACACTGAACATGGCGCGGCAGGGATTGTTCGGCGAACTGGTGCACGGCGAAGGCGCGTATATCCACAATTTGCTGGATCAAAACTTTGATAAAGATGCTTATTGGAACATGTGGCGGTTGAAAGAAAATTACCGAAACGGGAATCTGTATCCGACCCACGGCTTGGGGCCGGTTTGCCAGGCAATGAATATCAACCGGGGCGACAAAATGGAATACCTCGTTGCCATGTCGTCCAATGATTTTCAGATGGCTGACCGGGCAAATGAACTGGCTGCCGAAGACCCGTTTTATGGCGAGTTTAAAGGAAAGCAGTTCCGCGGTAACATGAACACGACCACCATCCGGACCAACAAAGGAAGAACCATCCTGGTGCAGCACGACGTCACCTCAACCCGCCCCTATTCACGCATCCACCTGTTGAGCGGGACCAAAGGTATCGCCCGCAAATATCCTTCGCCTGAAAGAATATCCTTTGGGCATGAATGGGTGAAAGATGATGAAATGAAACGTTTGCAGGAGGAATACACCCCGGAAATTGTGCGGAAAGTTGGCGAGATGGCCAAAAAAGTTGGCGGACACGGCGGCATGGACTTTATCATGGACTGGCGACTGATTGATTGCCTGCGCAACGGACTGGCGCTTGACCAGGATGTTTACGATGCCGCTTTGTGGAGCGTGATCGCCCCGTTGAGCGAATGGTCGGTAGCAAACCGGTCAAATTCAATTGATGTGCCTGATTTCACCCGTGGTTCGTGGCAAAAAAACCCACAGGTGGAACTGACTTTGAAAGGCGGAGGCACAACGGGAGTAAGAAAGATAAACGGATAAAATCAACAGAAAAGGAGAGCCGAAAAATCAGTTCTCCTTTTTTTATTCTCTTTTGCGGGACGCATCTTCATTTTAAACGAAAAAAGGAGAGTTGATGATTCAACCCTCCTCCTTTTTATAGAACATGTTTCTTTTCCTGATTTATTCGCCACGAACGGCAGCAACACCAGGAAGTGTTTTTCCTTCAAGGTATTCCAGTAAGGCGCCACCGGCAGTCGAAATATAAGAAACTTCGTCGGCCAGCCCGAATTTGTTGATACAAGCCACCGAGTCGCCGCCACCGATCAGCGAGAAAGCGCCTTTTTTGGTTGCAGCGGCAATGGCTTCTGCCACAGCACGCGAGCCGACCGCAAATTTGTCAAACTCGAACACGCCAACCGGACCGTTCCAAAGAATTGTGCCTGAATTTTCAATCACTTCTTTAAATACACGGATACTTTCCGGACCAGCGTCCAAACCTTGCCA
>OBJA01000896.1_pt1 | contig 23298 bp, 20 predicted proteins | sample 1519751 | NCBI WGS metagenome assembly OBJA01 (sample SAMEA3881238, study PRJEB22517) | soil metagenome | biome: lake sediment; feature: soda lake sediment; material: sediment, water from around vicinity | place: India | collected 2013-12-23 | depth 3 m
CGAAGGAATGCTTTTTTCCGGCAAGCTGCTGGGGGTCATCTCCACCTCGGCCCTGGAGCTGGGTATCGATATCGGCGACCTCGATCTCTGCATCCTCGTGGGATATCCCGGGTCGATCATGGCCACCTGGCAGCGGGGCGGCCGGGTGGGGCGGGGGGGAAGGGCATCGGCCACCATCCTGATCGGCCAGGAGGATGCCCTGGACCAGCATTTCATGAAGCAGCCCGATGATTTTTTCCGGCGCTCGCCGGAGTCGGCGGTGCTCAACCCGGACAACGTCTCGATCATGGACAGCCATCTCCACTGCTGCGGGGCGGAACTGCCGTTATCCGCGGACGAAAAGCTCCTGCAGTCCCGGACGGTACGGCAGAGGGTGGAGAATCTGACCCAATCCGGAATGCTGCTGCAGACCGCCTCCGGCGACCAGTGGGTCTCCGCCAGGAAATACCCCCAGCGCCAAGTCAGCCTGCGCGGGGGCGGGGGGCAGATGGCCATCATCGACGGGGAATCCGGAGAAATCATCGGCGAGATCGACAACCTGCGCGGGATGAAGGAGTGCCATCCCGGCGCGGTGTACCTGCACCGGGCAAGCATCTGGGTGGTCGAGCGTTTCGACCTGGAGGCGAGCGAGGTGGTGGTCCGCCGCGAATCTCCCAGCTACTTCACCCGGCCCACCACGGAAAAGAGGACGGAGATCCTCGAGGTCCTCGACACCAAGACCACCTTCTCCGCCCGGGTCACCTTCGGCAGGGTGAGGGTCACCGAGAAGGTGACCGGCTACCAGAAGCGCAACAACCATACCCAGAAACTGGTATCGACCGTGAGCCTCGAGCTGCCGGAGCAAACCATCGAAACCGAAGGTCTGTGGCTCGATATTCCTCCCCCCCTGGTCGCCCTCTTCGAGCAGGAGAAGCTCCACTTCATGGGTGGCATCCACGCCCTGGAACACGCGATGATCGCCCTTTTCCCGCTGCTCGTGCTCTGCGACCGCAACGATATCGGCGGCATTTCCTGCCCCTTCCATGCTCAGACGGAACAGGCTTCCATTTTCGTCTACGACGGGTATCCCGGCGGTGTCGGCCTGGCCAGGGAGGCCTTCCGGCAGATCGACCTCCTTCTCACCCAGACCGGGAATACCATCGCCTCCTGCGGCTGCGAGACCGGCTGCCCGTCCTGCGTGCATTCGCCGAGATGCGGCTCCGGCAACAGGCCCATCGACAAGCAGGCCTGTCGCCGTCTGCTGGAGGAAATGCTGAATGCGACAGGCAAGGCGGCCGATCCACAGGATTCGGCGCAGAAATTGTCTTTCCTGCAGATCTCCCCTTCGCCCGCCCCCCCTGCGGGCCTGCCATTCCCGCCGGTTCGCCTGGGACTCGAGGCCCTGCCGGCGAACTACGGGGTATTCGACCTGGAAACCATCCGCTCGGCGGAGGAGGTCGGAGGCTGGGGCCAGGCCCACCGCATGGGGATATCGGTGGCGGTGGTGTACGACTCGTCAATGAACGACTATGTCACCTACCTGGAACATGAAATCGATCAACTCGTCGAACACCTGAAGAGTTTCGAGCTGGTGGTCGGCTTCAACAACAAGCGGTTCGACAACCGGGTCCTGTCAGGCTATACGGATCACGACCTGAACCGGCTGCCCGCTCTCGACCTGCTCGAGGAAGTCCAGAAATACCTCGGTTACCGGCTGCGCCTCGACAGTCTGGCCGAACATACCCTTGGCACCTCCAAAACCGCCGACGGCTTACAGGCCCTGCGGTGGTACAAGGAGGGCCGCCTCGATCTCATTCGCCAATATTGCAGGAAAGATGTGGAAATAACCAGAAACCTGCTCCTGCATGGTTTGGGGGAAGGCTATTTTCTCTTCGCCAACAAGTCGAAAAAAAAGGTGCGCCTGCCGCTGACGCTGGACAGGACGATCTGCAGCATCCTCAATCAGGGCCAGAGCAGGGGTGAATAGATCCAGCCGGTCGTGCCGCTCGCGTGGCGCACCTGCGTCCATTTGCCCCTGGTTGCCAGTACCGTCACTACCACCCCGCGCTCGACGTCGGCGATTATGGCGCTGTCGGTGGAGGGTTCGCTACGCATGTTCACACTCTTATCTGCATTCACTATTGCGGAATCACCCTTTTTGACGACGCTTTGGTGAATCCAGCCGGAGTCGTTCTCGAAATCGACGATCTGGAACCAGTCTCCAGTCTTTTTCAGTACCTTGAGCGGATAGCCCTGGAAAAGCTCCATCGAGGCGGGGTAGTTGGTGCCGGCACCGGTTCGCACATTGGCATTGTCTGTGTTTACGGTGAGATATTCGGCGGCGTGGACAGAAGTGGCAAGAAAGAGACTGAAGATTCCGGTTCTCAGGATTGTTGGGATTGGGTGTTTCATGCGTTCAACGTTTAATTAAAGATTATCGTGATTAATAAACCATTTACGTAGCATTTTCCGGTATGCTCCCTTTCTATAGCATGTATCGCCACGCAAGTCAAACAAGTTAGCCCCCGATGCTGCGGGGCGGGACGAAGGAGAGCAGCGGCCTGTCACCCTCCATCTCGGCGACCGCTCCAAGGGGGATGGTCAGGTTCCGGGGGCAATGGCCTGACGGAAAATTCCCCCAGACCGGGAAGTTCCGGCCATCGAGGAGCTCCAGCGTCCGGGCCCAGATCCTCTCCAGGTAACGTAATCTTTCGGCATGAGAATGGTGGGAGGTGGAGAAATCGCCGAGGATGAGGCCGGCGATCCCGTCGAATTTGCCGGCCAGCCGCAATTGCGTGAGCATGCGGTCGATCTTGTAAGCAGGCTCGTTCACGTCTTCCAGGAAGACTATCTTTTCGTCCCAGTCGAAGTCGTAGGGAGTCCCGAGGAGGGTGACCAGACTTGCCAGATTGCCACCTACGATAGGGGCTGTAGCCTTCGGTCCCTTTTTCAGGATCTCCACTTCCTTCGCGACGATGGGCTGGGACCATTGCCCGGTGAGGGAAATATGCAGCCGTTCCAGTGTCTCCCGGCTGGAGTCTCCCAGCGAGGCGGCAACCGGCCCATGGAAGGAAACCAGGCCGGTTTTAGCGAAGAGATAGTTCTGCAGGACGGTAATGTCGGAAAAACCGATGATCGGCTTGGGATTGCTCCGGATCATGCCCAGGTCTATCCTGTCGATCATCCGGATGCAGCCGTAGCCTCCCCTCAAGGCGATAAGCGCCTTGACCTTCGGGTCGCGGTACAGGGCATTGAATTCCCGGCCGCGGTTGTCGTCGGAGTCGGCGAGATAGTCGTGGCCGGGCCAGAAGTTCCTCGGGAACTTCACCTCGAAGCCCATTTCGTGCAGGATTTGGACACCGCGGGTAAAACGGTCCCGTTCGGCCAGATGGCCGGCCGGCGCGATCACGCCGATGGTGTCGCCCTTCTCGAGGACAGGCGGGTAGAGAAATATGTTCATCGCTGGGTAAGTTTCCGGAAAATGATCGCCAGACCGTTCAGGGTCAGCAGGGGGTCGATAACGTCGATGGTCGTGGCGAAGGGGGCGATCAATCCCGACATTCCGCCCGTGGCCACCACCCGGAAGGGTTCATCCGAACCCTCCACCATCTCCTTTCTTATTCCGTTGACCAGACCATCGATCATCGCCCCGTACCCGTACAGGATGCCGCTCTTCATCGCCTGAACCGTGGATTTGCCGATGATCTGGGCGGGAGCCTCGGAGACGTCGATATGGGGCAGCTTGGCGGTCCTCTTGGCCAGGGCCTCGAGGGAGATGGCGATGCCGGGGAGGATGGTGCCGCCCAGATATTCGCATTTTTCGGTGACGCAGTCAAAGGTGATGGCCGTACCGAAGTCGATGACCACCTGCTTGCAGTGAGCCGTATCCCAGGCGGCGATGGCATTGACCAGGCGGTCGGCCCCCACTTCCTGGGGATTGTCGAGCTTGACCTGGATGAGTCCGTTCAGGCGGTCCACGGCGACGACCACGATGTCATGCTCCAGAGATGTGGAAAAATGTTTCCGGCAGCAGGATACCCAGGCCGTTTCCAGGGTCGGCACGACACTTGCGATAATGATCCCCCGGATTTTTTCCTTCGCGATGCCGACCATGCCGAACAGCGTATGGTAGCGTATCGCCAGCTCGTCGACCGTACTCTTCGGATCCGACTTCAGCCGCCATTGACCGAGGAGCACATCGTTCTCATACATCCCCGTCACCGTATGCGAGTTCCCGATGTCAACCACTAGAAACATATTGCACCTATTTGATTTTTTTTGGTTTTAGATGTTTCGCCTTGAATTGCCGGACAAGAGATTATAATAGATGCTATGAAGAATCGCATGGAAAACAGGCATGCATCGACGGCGGCCCCGCTGTCACTGCCAGACAATTTTTGCTTACTCCCCTTGAAAGGAGATAATCCATGGGCACTCTCGTTGTGATCTCCACCACATTCAGCAACAAGGAAGACGCAGCGCGTATCGCGGAGCTGCTGCTCGACCGCCGCCTGATCGCCTGCGCCCATATTTCGGGCCCCATCACCAGCGTCTATCGCTGGCAGGGCAAGGTCAATACCGCGACGGAATACACCCTGAGCGTCAAAACCACCCCCGGGCACTGGCCTACTCTCCAGGAACTCATCCGGCAGGAGCATCCCTACGAACTGCCGGAAATCATCGGGCAGGAACTTTCCCAGGTGAGCGAGGCCTACTATGGGTGGGTGTGCGGGGAGGTGCAATGAGCGGCAAGGATACCCAGAAGGGCTACCGCAGGCGAAAAAGCGGGGAATATGTGTGCCACTGCTGCAAAAAACCCCAGCAATTCTGCTGGAGCTGCCCCTGCGGCTTCATGATCTGCAAGGACTGTTTCGAAGAAAACAAGTGGGGCATCAGCAACGGCCCCACCTGGGTTTGTCCCGACTGCGAGCGGATCCGGATGATGTAGTGCCTCGCCACCGACTTGATTCCCTCTTTTTCCTCCCGGATACCTCACCCGGCGGAACGAATGATCCGGAGGACAGGATACAAGTGGAGTCTCGCCTGTTGCTTCTTCCCGGGAAATGCAATAATATGCCCTGTCAGCAACGAACTCCACTTTCCGGGTGTCCTGAAATATGAACGTATCTACGATTACTTACGATGAAAGCAAGATAAAAACCCTGAGCTCTCTCGACCACATCCGCAAGCGACCGGGGATGTACATCGGTCGGCTGGGGGACGGCTCGAACCACGATGACGGCATCTATATCCTCCTCAAAGAGGTGGTCGACAATGCCATCGACGAGTTCATCATGGGGGCCGGCAAACGGGTCAACATCGCCATCAGCCCCATGGGGCAGGTGACGGTGAGGGATTTCGGCCGGGGCATCCCCCTCGGCAAGGTCGTCGACTGCGTATCCACCATCAACACCGGGGCCAAATACAACACCGAGGTCTTTCAGTTTTCCGTCGGCCTGAACGGCGTGGGCACCAAGGCCGTCAATGCCTTGTCCGAACTCTTCATCGTCACCTCCTATCGTGACGGCAGATTCGTCTCGGCCACCTTCAACGACGGCAAGCTGGCCGACCGGCAGGAAGGGGAGACCGAGGAGAAGAACGGCACCCGCATCGAATTCCTGCCGTCGAGGGAAATGTTTCCCGACTTCGCCTTCGATCCGGCTTTTGTGGAAAAACGCCTTTGGCGCTACGCCTATCTGAACGCCGGGCTGAAGATATATTTCGACAAAAAGATCTTCCATTCCGCCAACGGTCTGCTCGATCTGCTCAACAAGGAGCTGGACGGCGCCGAGCTGTACCCGCCCATCTACTACCGCGACGCCACCCTGGAGTTCGCCTTTTCCCATACCGACACCTTCAGCGACTGCTACTTCACCTTCGTCAACGGCACCTACACCAGCGAAGGGGGCACCCACCTCTCCGCCTTCCGCGAAGGCATCCTGAAGGGCATCAACGAGTTTTCCGGCAAGAAGTTCATCAACACCGACGTGCGCGACGGCATCGTCGGCACCCTGGCCATCAAGATCAAGGATCCGGTCTTCGAGTCCCAGACCAAGAACAAGCTGGGCAACACCGAAATCAGGTCGTGGATCGCCGGCCAGGTGCGGGAGGCGGTGTCGAGCGCGCTGTACAAGGATACGGAGTCCGCCCAGCGGCTGATCGACAAGATCCTTCGTAATGAAAACGTCCGGAAGGAATTGCAGAGCGTCCGGTCGGAGGCGCGGGCCAACGCCAAAAAGGTCGCGCTGAAGATCGACCAGCTCAAGGACTGCAAGTACCATCCGTCCAAGGACAAGCCGACCGAGCCCGGCAAGGAGAGCATGATCTTCATCACCGAGGGCCAGTCGGCGGCCGGCTCGATCGTCTCCTCCCGGGATCCCCTGACCCAGGCGGTCTTCTCGCTGAAGGGAAAACCGATGAACGTCTACGGCCAGAAGATGGCGCTGCTGTACAAGAACGAGGAACTCTACGCCCTGATGAGAGCCCTCAATATCGAGGAATCCATCTCCGACATCCGCTACGACAAGGTCATCCTGGCGACCGACGCCGACGTCGACGGCCTGCACATCCGGAACCTGCTGCTCACCTTTTTTCTCCACTATTTCGAACCTCTGGTCAAGCTGGGCTATATTTACGTCCTGGAAACCCCGATCTTCCGTGTCCGCAACAAGCAGGAGACCATCTACTGCTACACCGAGTCGGAAAAGCAGCAAGCGACCAGGAAACTGCAGGGCAGGGGCAAGACCATGGTCGAGACCACGCGATTCAAGGGGCTTGGCGAGATTTCACCGAAAGAGTTCAAGCAGTTCATCGGCCCGGATATCCGCCTGAAAGAGGTCACCCTCGATTCCCTCAGCGAGGTAGCCAAGGTGCTCTCCTTCTACATGGGAAAGAACACCCCGTTTCGTCGGAAATACATAATGGAGCACCTTGTCGTGGTCAATTAGTTACACTCCAGAAAATTCTTGTTTGAAATTTGTTTCGAAAAGTTACTTGCCCAGTTCATCGAGGTTGGGAATTCGTTTCCTGGTTTTAAGAAAGATTTTCATGAAGCCCGCAACTCCCTAAAAATAGAAATCTGAGAAAAAGACAGGTCGTTCACACTACCTAATAAGACAATGGAACCCTCCCACCCAGGCAAGCTGCATCAGTTATTTGACAAGAATTTCATCGAATACACCTCGTATGTCATCCGGGAAAGAGCCATCCCGGCCCTGGAGGACGGATTGAAGCCGGTCCAGCGACGCCTGCTCCAGACCCTGCACAACATGGACGACGGCCGGTTCCACAAGGTGGCCAACGTAGTGGGGGAGACCATGAAGCTGCATCCCCATGGCGACCAGTCCATCTTCGCCGCTCTCGTCAACCTGAGCAACAAGCAGTACCTCATCGAGCAGCAGGGCAATTTCGGCAATATCTTCACCGGAGACCGGGCCTCGGCGGCGCGCTATATCGAATGCCGGCTTTCGCCGCTCGGTAAGGAGGTCCTGTTCAACAAGGACCTCACCGAATACATCGAATCGTACGACGGCAGGATGCTCGAGCCGGTGACCCTGCCGGCGAAGATCCCCTTGCTGCTGCTCCTTGGCGCCGAAGGCATCGCCGTCGGCATGGCCACCAAAATCCTGCCCCATAACTTTTGCGAACTGCTCGAGGCCCAGAAGAATATCCTGAAGGGCGAGAATTTCACGCTGTATCCTGATTTCCAGCAGAAAGGCATGATCGATGTCGGCAGCTACGAAGATGGCAACGGCAAGGTCAGGTGTCGGGCAAGGATCGAGGAAGCCAACGAAAAAACCATAATTATCCGGGAAATCCCCTATTCGACCACCACCCAGTCCCTGACCGATTCCATTGAAAAGGCGGCGAAGGCGGGGAAGATCAAGATCGTCTCCATCAACGACTATACCGCCGAAAACATCGAGATCGAGATCAAGCTGGCGAGGGGCATCTACGCCAGGGACACCATTGAGGCCCTCTACGCCTTCACCGACTGCGAGGTTTCCATCGTCCCGAACCTCACCCTGATCAACGGCCTGACCCCGGAAACCTCGACGGTCAGCGAGGTATTACGACATAATACCGACAAATTAAAGAGAGATCTTCAGAAAGAGCTTGAGATCGAACTGGGGCGACTGGAAGAGAAGCTGCACGCCAAGATCCTCGAACAGATCTTCATCGAGGAGCGCCTCTACAAAAACATCGAAGAGCAGACCAGCTACCCGGCCGTCGTCAAGACGGTCGAACAGTCGCTGGCGGCGTACCGCGAACAGCTGATCAAGCCGGTCACCAAAGAGGATATCGAGCGGCTCCTCGAGATCAAAATCAAACGCATCTCCCGCCACGATATCAACAAACACCAGCAGGAAATCAAGGAGATCCGCAAGAGGATGAAGGAAATCGTGAGATCCCTCAAGGATATGGTGGCCTTCACCATTTCCTTCCTCGATGACCTGCTGAAGAAATACGGCCATCTCTATCCGCGACAGACGGAAATCACCAGTTTCTCGGAAATCAGCGTCCGCGACGTGGCTCTCTCCAATCTCGTGGTCGGCTACAACCGGAAATCGGGTTTTCTGGGGCATCAGATCAAGGAAGAAGATCCGGACGATCTGGGCGTAACCTGTTCCGAATACGACAAGTTGCTGCTGATCTTTGCCGACGGTCTCTACAAAGTCATCCCGGTGGCGGAAAAACTCTACGTAGGACCGGACCTTCACTGGCTCGGCATCGTCGAAAAAGACATCGTCTTCAACGTCATCTACAGGGACGGCTCCGAAAACTATGCCTACCTGAAACGATTCACGACCCCCAGCTTCATCCTGGAAAAGGAATACCGGCTCTTTCCTGAACACAAGAGATCGCGGATCCTGCATATGGATTTCGGAGAGAACAAGCGCGTGAAGGTCGTCCTTGCCCCATCCTCAAGAGCACGAACCAACAGCATGGAGGTGGCGTTCGATGATTTCCTGATGAAAAACGTCGCCGCCAAGGGAAAACGCCTCTCCAATCGTGCGGTCAGGAAAATCGTGCCTTCCACGGGCGATAACCGATCAACCGAGAAGCAGATCCTCCCCTTGCCCTTCGACCGGCAGAAGCAGGAGAGGGGGGAGGAAACGGAAAACGAGGAATAAAAGACCAGAACCCAGCCGCCCCGGAGCGACAGGCGGCTGATTTGTATGTAAGATCCAATACATGGCAGCTATTGTAGAGCCATTTTCCCGATCTCGCCCCTCAGGGAATGCTGGCCGGCATGGACGATTTTCATATCGATGATATCCCCTGCCGCACACCCGCAGCAATCCGGAAAATGGACAATATGGTTGGTGCCGGTACGGCCTCTTCCGCCATTTTCGCCGCACTCTTCAAGCATTACCGACTGCACCAGACCGACGTATTCCATATTGCGCGCAAGACTTATCTCATCCTGTCGTTTCTGGAATACCATCAACCGCTCCGCCTTGACCTCCTCGGCGACCTTGTCGGTCAGCCGACTTGCCTGCGTGCCCGGCCGATCGGAATACTTGAATGAGAAGGAACCGTGAAAACGGACTTTCTCGAGCAGATTCATGGTCTGCTGGAAGTCCCCGTCACTTTCGCCGGGAAAACCAACAATAATATCGGTGGTAAGCGCAATTGACGGTAAAAATTCATGCAATTTGTGAACTTTTTCCAGGTATTGTTCCACGGTATATTTCCGGTTCATCCTTTGGAGGATCCGGTTCGAGCCCGATTGCACGGGAAGGTGAAACTGCGGACAGAGATTTTTTATATCATGGAAACTCCTCATTAAATCATCGGTGAGATCCTTGGGATTCGACGTGGTGAAACGCAGGCGGGCCAAGCCGCCGATACCTGAAACCTCTCGCAGAAGGTCGGCAAAACTATACGGCCTCCCGTCCGAGCTTACCGAGTTGGCTTTCCCATAACTGTTGACATTCTGGCCAAGAAGGGTGATTTCTTTTACACCGGCCTTCACCAATGTCTGAACTTCTTCGACTATATCTTCAACTTTTCGTGAGATTTCCCTACCACGGGTATACGGGACAACACAGTAGGTACAGTAATTGTTGCACCCCTGCATGATGGTGACGAATTTGCTGAACTGCCCGAAAGAGGGGGGAGCGCAATCATTACCGGCGCTGCCCGCCGTTACCGAAGCAATGTCGGGCAAGAATTTGGGAATGTCATAGTCATCCTTCAGGTCGGTTACAACCCGCTTGCCATCCCTCTCGGCGTCTTGCAGCAGGGCCCCGATATTATAGATATTCTGCGTACCTATCACCAGATCGATATGGGGCATGCGATCGAGAAGGCGATCGCCTTCCTGTTGGGCGACGCAGCCGGCAACGCAGATTTTCATTGCCGGCTTCTTCAGCTTGGCCTTCCGGAGGTGCCCCAGCAGGCTCAACACCTTCTGTTCCGCCTTTGCGCGAATGGAACAGGTATTAAGGATCACCAGATCCGCCTCGTCCATCTCCATGCCTTCGATATATCCATAGCCTGAAAGAGACTGGGCCATGATCTCGGAGTCCCTTTCGTTCATCTGGCAGCCGAACGTCTTTATGTAAAAAATCTTGTCTTCCATTCAATTCACTGCTTCTGCGCTGGTTTTCCGGACAGTCTTCCGGCTATCTCACCCAACAACCGGAACAATTCACCGACCATGTCCCCGGGATACCTGATCACGACCAGACCGGCGGAACAGTCGTAACTGGAAAGGATGGCAAGGTTGTCATATCCCTCCAGGATGAACTTCAGGAAATGGAACCTGCCGGGGGAGATCCTCAGGTACAGCTCATTCAGCCTCTTTTCCGTCATCGCCTATACCGCGAGAGTGGCATCAACATCCATCATATTATGAGCATTTGCGGCAAGAAGGGGAGAAATCACTTCACTCAGGAACTCCTCGGTCTGCTCCTTGGCCCGGCCGGTGAATCTGGAGTAGTCGGAGACCAGCGCCACGAGTTCGGCCGCCGAGAAGGGGATGCGTTCATCCCCGGCAAGACGCTCCAGCAGGTCGTTTTCCTCCCCCTCCTCCTTGACCCTTTTGCCGGCGGCAAGGGAGTGCTCCTTGACAACCTCGTGCATCTCCTGCCTGCTCTTGCCTTTCCCGACCGCATCCATGAGGATCTTTTCGGTGGCCATAAAGGGCAGTTCCGCCTGCAGGTATTTATTGATTTGCGACGGAAAAACAACCATATCAGAGGTGATATTCACAAGAAGCTTAAGAATCGCATCAGTGAGCAGGAAGGCCTGGGGGATATCCATTCTCCTGATCGCCGAGTCGTCCAGCGTTCGTTCAAACCACTGATTGGCATAAGTTGCTGCGAAATTCTGCGGCAAATTCATGAGCTTTCGCGCCAGGCCGGTCAATCGCTCGGATCTCATGGGATTCCTTTTATAGGCCATGGCCGAAGAACCGGTCTGGTTCTTCTCAAAGGGTTCTTCCTGCACCTTGAGGTTCGAGAGCAGACGCAGGTCGACGGCAAATTTGTGGGCTGTGGCGCCGATCCCGGCAAGGGTCTCGGCCAGTTTCATATCCAGCTTGCGGGTATAGGTTTGGCCGGTGACAGGGAAAGTGGCGTCAAATCCGAGCTTTTGGGCAACGAGTTGATCCAGTTTGCGAACCTTTTCATGGTCACCCTTGAAGAGTTCGATAAAGGTTGCCTGGGTGCCGACCGTGCCCTTGGCGCCTCTGGCCTTGACCTGCTTCAGGTAGTTGTCGATGTACTCAAGATCCATCACGAGATCCTGAAGATATAAGGTATTTCTTTTACCGACGGTAGTCGGTTGGGCAGGCTGATAGTGGGTGAAACCAAGGGTGGCAAGGGATTTATGCCTTTCACAAAATGCAGCGAGATTCTTTATGACCTGGAGCAGGGAAGCGCGCACCAGATGCATGGCCTTCTTGTGGATGATGAGATCGCTGTTGCACACGACAAACTGGGAGGTGGCGCCGAGATGGATAACACCAGCGGCTTTCGGGCACTTTAAACCGAATTCGTAGACATGGGCCATGACATCGTGCCTGATTTCTTGCTCCTTGCGGGCGGCCACCTCATAGTCGATGTTCTCGACATTGGCCCGCATCTCATCAAGCATTTCCCGCGTAACGATATCCGTCAGCCCCAGTTCGTGTTGGGCTTCAGCGAGCGCGAGCCAGCATTTTCGCCACAAGGTGAACTTGGTTTTTTCGGAAAACAGTTGCTGCATGGCCCGGCTCGTGTAGCGGCTCACGAGGGGTTCCTGATAGATATCACGAGGCATAAGGGGCTCCGTTCGACTTGAGATATTTTTACGATGTCGCTGTATTGCCGATCGTATTGTAAGTAGCTTGACTTGAAATTGAGATCAGGGAAATGCTCCTGGAGCGATGAAGAGCGTATTTATAGCACCTTTGGCCGAAGAAAGAAACCCAAGTCATCGCCGACAACGCTTCTTCAGCAATGGAAATACACCCTGCACAATGTCGCATAATGTATATTATGTATAGTAAACCATTTTTGCTGTAATAACAGTAAATTGAAAGCGGGACATTCACCCGCCAATCTTCTGCAACGTAAGCTTTTTCCCTTCAGCCGTCTTGTCTCGCCACAGACAAAAGGAACCCCGATAAGCGGATAAGCACCTTTCGCGAAAATTCGTTTCTAAAAAAGGAGCAACCCTAAAGGTACTTATCTTTCCTTTTACGAAGACACAAAGAGTCGCATGCGGAGGCTTTGCCAAACAAAGCGCATGCCGCGGCCGTCAAGGCTACGCCATAATATCAATCACCCTCACCTGCCAGCTGACATTGCCGCGATATCGGTTGAGGGTTGGCGCAAAGAGAATGCTTCGACGCGGGTCTTGCTGAATTTCATCGATCCGCCCGCCCAGACAGAACCCGATTCCTTTCAGGTTCGAATATTTGCCCCGAATGGTCAGGTGCAGATGCTCCGCGTCCTTGCCGACCGTCCTCGAATCGATTATCCAGGCGGAATTATCGCAGAAGATCGGCTGCAGATTGCCAGGCCCGAAGGGTTCCAGCAGTTTAAAAAATTCGATGTGGTCCGCTGCCATCAGCTGTTCGATCGAGCATTCGACGTCGAAGCGCCTTTTTATCGGAGGAGATCGCTTTTCCCACATTTTCTGCGCGACCTGCGCAATAGCTGCTTGAAAATCGGCCATTTTCCCCTGGCTTACCGAAAGACCCGCGGCCATCTCATGCCCGCCGTACCGATCGACCCATCTCGAACAAGAGGATATCATTTCAAGAATGTGCATTCCCTCGACCGACCTGGCCGACCCGACAAAGCTTATCGTACCATCCGGCATCTTCTTTATGGCGAATACAATGGCCGGCACCCCGTACAACTCCACGAGCCTTGCGGCAACAATTCCGGCCACGCCTTGATGCAATTCTCCCTTGACAACAAGACATTTATTGCTATTAATCGTAGGCTTATCAACAATACTTAAAGCTATTTCGAGATTATTGGCGCTTATTGTCCGTCGCAGATCGTTGAGTTCAGCGAGCTTTGAAGTGAGGGACCTGGCTTCCTTTCGGCTTCCGGCGGTGAGAATCTTGACGACCAGGTCGCTCTCCCCCAGCCTGCCCGCGGCATTTATTCGAGGACCAAGGAGATATCCAATGTCCTCGGAGCTTATATCTCCCGAGCAGATATCACAGGAAGCTAGCAACTCCTGGAGACCCGGGAACGATGGCTTGGCCAGGGCCTCGAGCCCCGCCCTTACCAGTATCCTGTTGGTCGCTGTCAAATCAACGACATCGGCAATAGTTCCCAGAGCCACAAGGGCCAGATATTTTTTGAGATTGACCGTTGCCGGCGAGGTTCCCGAAGCAGCCCGCGAGAAATACTCCGTCCTTATGCCTGCCGCCAGATAGAACACCACTCCCACTCCCGCCAGGTGCTCCTGATGAAATCCGCAGGCCGGCTGTGCAGGATTGAGGATCAGGCAGGCCGGCAGGTCGTGTTCGGGGAGGCTGTGGTGATCGGTGACAATGACTTTCCCGCCCATCTTTTGAACGTATTCTATCTGCCGGGCATTCGATATGCCGCAATCAACCGTAATGAGCAGGAAGTCGCTGGCCAGGTCGATCCTTTTCCGGGCAAGGAACCAATCGATATTCAGGCCGTATCCCTCGGTCAGCCTGTTGGGGATATGCCACAGAACCTCCACCCCCAGTTCCCTGAAGAAGTTCACTAAAAGAGCGGTTCCCGTAGTGCCGTCTACATCGTAGTCGCCCCACACGACGATCTGCTTCCCTGAGGACAGGTAGTGAATCACCAGGTCCACCGCCTCGGGAAGGTTCTTCATTGCCTGTGGCTGCGGGAGATCGGCGAGTCGAGGGTAGAGAAACCTGCGGACCATTTTCTCGCCCACCACTCCGCGTTTCCTGAGCAACTCCTTGAAGACTTGCGGTATTTGTACCGGCTCGCCATCCTCTTCCGTACGCCTTTCCAGTCCCATTCACCTTCCCCGATTCTGTTGTGCAAGCCAGGTGTCGACCGCTGCCAGTATGTCTCCCTCCTCCTCCGCCTCGTGCCACTGCAAATCCAAAGCACGGAACCAGGTATACTGTCTCTTGGCATATCGGCGGGTGTCCCTGGCCAGAAGGTCGGCCATCTCCTGCCAGGAGTACTCCCTACGCAGATAACCGACGACATGACGGTAGCCGATCGCCCCCATCGATTTCAAGCTCCAGTGGTATCCTCTCTCCATCAGTGTTTTCACTTCATCCTCCAGGCCTTCTTCCAGCATTCTTTCGCATCGGCGGTTTATCCTCTCGTAGAGAACGCTTCGCTCGCAGGTCAGGCCGATCTGGAGGGTATTGGCAAAGCGCATCGGCACGGACTCGTGGGCCTCGAGGTGTTTCGACCAGGGGACGCCCGAACAGTAGAAGACTTCCAGAGCCCGTAACAGGCGCCGAGAGTCGTTCACGTGGATTCTTTCCGCGGAAATCCGGTCGACTGCAGCAAGTTCTTCATAAAGTTTCGAGGACCCTTCCGTTTCCAGGCGCAGCCGCAATCCGGCCCTCACCTGTTCGTCCCTCGGGGCGCCCGGAAAGATGCCTTCCAGCAGGGCCCGCAGGTAGAGCCCGGTGCCGCCGGTCAAAAGAGGCAATCTACCTCGAACGCATATGTCCCGGATGGCATCCAGCGCGTCTTCGGCGAAACGGGCCGCGTCGTAATCTTCATCCGGATTGACAATATCTATGAGGTGATGCGGAATTTCCTGCCGCTCCTTTAGCGAAGCCTTGGCGGTCCCGATATCCATGTAGCGGTAAACCTGCATCGAATCGACGCTGACGATCTCGCAATCGTATTCCCTTGCGAGACGCAGGGACAGAGCGGTCTTGCCGATGGCTGTCGGCCCGACCAGCACCAGAAGCGGTTTATCGAAAAGGTTGCCTGGTGTCACGGGGCCTCGTCAAAAAGCAGAAACGGGGCCAGGGATGCCGCCCGCCTGACCCCCACCCCGGGGATGGCGGTTAAATCTTCCAGCCTCTGCAAGGGGCCGACATTCTCTCGGTAGGCAAGAATGGAGTCGGCCAGGGCGGGGCCGATACCTTTGACCGTCATCAACATCTCCTTGTCGGCGCTGTTGATGGGGAGAGCTTGAAAGAAAAACGGCGTATGGACTGCCGGCATAGCATTACCGCTGCTCTCACGATCATGGACGGGAATGTCGTCTAAAAGAAGCTTCTTGTCCGGCACTGAATGGAGGTACGCCGTCCTGATGGATGAAGAAGACGAGAACGAGAACCCGCCGAAGAATCCCTGGGCCAGATAGAGAAGCGCTAGTGCCAGAATGAGTTGTACCCGCCCGTCATACATGAGTTTGCGCGTTGCCCGGATAGAGAGTGAATCACGAATGCGGCCTTTCCTCACGGAACCTCCACCTTTTGACGCTGAAATCTATCCGGTCATGGCAAAAATGCAACCGCATTTGGCCGGCCAGGGGGAACAAAGCGATTTTTGATTGTCTCGCCGGAGGATTGGCGGTATATACCTTGTTCTTGACCTCATTCCTCCTGCAGTCGAATATTCGATGGTGAATACGGATCTCAATATCGTCCTGGTAGAACCGGAAATCCCGCCCAACACCGGTTCCGTCGCCAGGCTGTGCGGCGCGACAAATTCCATGCTGCATCTCGTCCACCCCTTAGGTTTTTCCACCGACGACAAGCACCTGATCCGCGCCGGTCTCGATTACTGGCAGTATGTCAAGATCCGTCACTGGGCAAGTCTGGACGAATTCTTGCGGGCCCAGCAGGAGCTGCAGCTGTTCTTCTTTACCACCAAGGTCGAGAGAACGTATACCTCGGCCAGGTACACCCCGGGATGCTATCTGATTTTCGGCAAGGAAACCAAGGGCTTGCCGGAGGATATCCTGAATCTGTACCATGACAGGTGCTACACCCTGCCGATGCAAAACCCCAATATCAGAAGTTTGAATCTTGCCATGACTGCAGGTATTGTCTTATATGAAGCGCTACGGCAATGTACATCGGACCAAGCCCCATATTTATAAGATCAGGGAATTCATATTTCGTCTCGAACAATAACAATCACCCACCACATTCATCACAGGAGAAGGATTCAATGGCTGATCGCGTATTCAATTTCAGTCCCGGGCCGGCAACACTTCCCTACGAAGTGTTGCAGCAGGCAGGCAAGGATGTCGTCGATTATCAGGAAACGGGAATCGGTCTCATCGAAATGAGCCACCGTTCCAAGGAATTCATTGCCATCACCGATGCGACTGAAGCAGCTCTTCGCGACCTGATGGGGATTCCCGAGAACTATAAGGTCCTGTTCCTCCAGGGCGGAGCCTCGTCGCAGTTTTTCATGGTTCCCATGAACCTGCTGGGACCGGGGAAAAAGGGATCTTACCTCAATACCGGAACGTGGTCCAAGAAAGCGATCAAGGAAGCGCAGCTCTTCGGCGCGGTCGAGGTGCCCTTCTCCAGCGAGGAAACCGGTTTCAAGCGGGTGCCGCGGGCGGGAGAATACCAGGTCTCCCCGGATTCCGAGTACTTGTACTATGTCTCCAACAACACCATTTACGGCACCCAGTTTCCGCAGATCCCGGTAAGCGAGAAGATGCTGATCAGCGATATGAGCTCCGACATCCTCTCCCGTCCGGTGGACGTCGCCAAGCATGGGCTGATCTTCGCCGGCGCCCAGAAGAATCTCGGACCGGCCGGGGTGACCATCGTCATCATCCGCGAAGACCTGCTGGACAGGACTCCTCCCAGGATCCCCACCATGCTTTCCTACAAGACGCATGCCGATAAGGGATCCATGTTCAACACCCCGCCCTGCTTCGCCCTCTATGTGGTCGGCGAGGTCCTGAAATGGCTCAAGAAGCTGGGCGGCGTGAAGGTTATCCAGGAGATGAATATCGAGAAGGCCGCAATGCTCTACGACACCATGGACAGCAGCGATTATTACCGGGGACACGCCGACCGGGATTCGCGGTCGCTGATGAACGTCACCTTCACCCTGCCCACCAAGGAGCTCGAGGCGAAATTCATCGCCGAGGCGACGGCGTTGGGCCTCAACGGGCTCAAGGGGCACCGCTCGGTGGGCGGCTGCCGCGCTTCCATCTACAACGCCTTCCCCAAAGAAGGCGTGGTGAAGCTCGTCCGGTTCATGAGGGAATTCCAGGCGAACAACCCGGCCTGATGCAGTATGTCGGCAATGTCATCCGACCGCCCAGCGAGGCGGATTCCATCATCCTCCAGGTGACGGTCGGATGTTCCTATAATAAATGCACCTTCTGCGGCGCCTATAAAGGCGTCGCATTTGCCCAGAAGGACGACAAGGCGATAGCAGAAGACCTCCTCTTCGCCCGCAAGTACTGCAAGAACGCCACCCGCCTCTTTCTCGCCGACGGCGATGTGCTTATCCTCTCCCAACACAGGTTGCTGAGAATCTTCCGCATGATCCGCGAACACCTGCCATGGATCGGCCGCATCTCCTTATATGGCAATGCCCGGGCGATACGCAGCAAGAGCCGCGAGCAACTCCTCGAACTGAAGGCCCACGGCCTCAGCCGTGTCTATATGGGCCTGGAGAGCGGCTCCGACGAGGTCTTGCGGGCCGTGAAGAAAGGGGAAACGGCGGAGACTATGCAAGCCGCCGCGGCGAAGGTGAACGAGGCTGGTATCTTTCTCTCCGTCACCGCCCTTCTCGGGCTTGGGGGAATCGCCCTGTCCGCTCGCCATGCCCGCGAGACGGGCAAGGCCCTGGCAGCCATGGCCCCGAGGCAGATCGCCCTGCTGACCCTGATCCCTCTCGAGAATACCGCACTGGGACAGGGCGTGCTGGCAGGACGGTTTGTCGTTCCGGGGCCGCAGACCATACTGAAGGAACTTTATGAACTTCTATCCCAACTCGACGGCATCCGGTGTCAATTTCACGCCAACCACGCGTCGACCTATCTGCCTCTCGTCGGCAGGCTGCCGAAGGATCGGGATGATCTTTTACGAAGAGTAGCAGACGCCATGACCGGCGCCGTCCCCCTGGTGCCGGAGTTCAGGAGAGCCCTGTGAGCAGTATCGATAACAAAACAGATCTGAAGAATCTAACCCAGGAAAGGCTCGTCGCCTACGTGGAGAGTCTCGGTCAACCGGCCTTCCGCGGCAGGCAGATCATGGGGTGGCTGTACCGGCCGGGGATCACGGATTTCTCCCAGATGACTGATCTGGCCAAGGAATTCCGGAAGATCCTGGCGGAACACGCCTACATTTCCAGTTTCACCGAGCCCTTTATCGAGAAATCGGAGGATGGCTGCGTCAAGTTCGGCTTCACGCTCGACGACGGGCACCTGATCGAGTCGGTCCTTATTCCGGAACCGGACCGGAACACCCTGTGCATCTCGTCCCAGGTCGGCTGCGCCATGGGCTGCTCCTTCTGCCTCACCGGCACCATGGGTTTCAAAAGGAATCTCACCCCCGCGGAAATCATCAACCAGATCTGCGGCGTTCGAGACTACCTTCTCGCCCAGCCCCGGGAGCAGCTGATCGGTCCGGACCGGGTGACCAATGTCGTCTTCATGGGCATGGGTGAACCGCTCAACAACCTGGAAAACGTCCTCGCCTCCCTGTCGATCATCACCGAGCAGAAGGGGCTGGATCTCACCCCCCGCCGGATCACCGTCTCCACCTGCGGCATCGTGCCGAAACTGCGGGAGCTGGGAGAGAAATCCTCGGTGAACCTCGCCATCTCCCTGCACGCCGTGGACGACGAGACCCGGCGCAGGCTGATGCCGATCAACGACCGCTACTCCATCGACGAACTGCTGGCCGCCTGCCGGGACTTCCCCATGCCGAGAAGAAAAAGGATCATGTTCGAGTACATCCTGCTGAAAGGCATCAATGATTCCGATCGGGACGCCAGGGAACTGGCCCGGAAACTGGCGGGAATCCCCTGCAAGATCAATCTCCTGCCCTACAACGAAGCCGCCGGGCTTCCTTACCGGAGCCCCGGCATGGATCGGCTCATGGCCTTCCAGAAAATCCTCCTCGAGGCGCATTACACCGTCTTCATCAGAAACAGTCGCGGCGCGGACATTTCCGCCGCCTGCGGCCAGCTTGCCACGGAAAAATCCGGTTCCTGAATTCTCGGGGAGGCGGCACCGATTTTCTGTCCTGTCTTCCCCCTCCTAACCGGCTTTGGCAAAGGGTGAAATGACTTGATGTTTTACCAATTTACAAGAACAAGAGATTGGCGCAGCCGATCAAAAAGCCGAGCAGCGCTCCGAACAGGTTGATGTATTTGAACTGTTCCTCCATGATGGAGAGGAGCAGGCCTTCCAGCTTCAGGATATCGAGGCCGTCGATCTTCTCGGTCACCATCTTTCTGATATTGAGCGACTGCACCAGGCCGGGCACCTCGGTCTCCAGCATGTCGGTCGCCATTTTCTGCAGGGACTGCGCCATGCCCTGCCGCACTCCCGCCGGAATGAGCTTGGCGAGCTTGCCCAGCCTCTTCTCCAGCAGGGAGGAGAGCAGCAGGTCCACCAGGGAGTCGATGGTTTCCATGGTGGCCGGTGACTGGAGGATCTCACCGATTTCTCCGACCAGCCAGATCCTGGCCGAGTCCATGGCCTGATCGCCGACGAAGGCGGAGCCCAGCTGCCGCAGGCTCAGATCGGGCTGAAAATGATCCTCGAGGTTGTTTTTCACCATTGCCGTCAGCATTGCGTGCACTTCCTCGTTTCTCAGCAGGGATAAAACCTGCAGGGTGCACTGGTCGCAAAAAGCCGCGACGAAGCCTTCTTCCGTCTTCACCCATTCGGCGATGGGCCTGTGGAGAAAACTTTTGCTGCGCTCGCTGAGGATGGCGACCAGCCGGACCTGAACTTCCTCGGACTGCAGCCACCTGGCGATATCGTCTTCCTTGTCGATGAGATAGGTGCGGATCTTCGCTTCCACCGTATCCATCCGCAGGAAACCTCTGACCATATCGGCCATGCCGCCGAGGGAGCCGATGAAGTTGTCGATGCCGTCACAGGCCCCTTTGACGATCCTGTCCCTCACCTCTGGTTCGCGGACCAGCGCCGCCAGCCTGTTAAGGAGCGCCGGAGTCTGGTTGACGATGGTCGCTGCCAGCAGTTCCGTAAGCGAGGCGGGAAGAATGTCGGCGAGGGATTTTCCCTGCTGCAGAATGTTCGCAACCTTCCCGTTGACGGTATCGCCGACCCACTGTTCCATGGTCTGCCCGGTCAGCATGGCGGCGATATTCTTCTCGATATACGCGTAGAGGGCCTCCCTTCTCTCCAGGGTGAAAATCAGGTCCGCATCGTTTTCCAGAAAAAGATCGAGACGATCGCCGATAACCTGCTCTACCGTTGAGCGAAACTGCGACGAGGCGATGAAATCGTTGATCTGTTCCTTGATCTGATAGCTCAAGGTTTTCCTGCCGACCTCGAAATACACCTGATACTTCTCCGGAACGACAGATGCAAGCGTCCCCAGATCCCTGTGCAACACCCCTTCCAGCCGCTCATGGATGAGGTTGTAGAGATGGCGCTGAAAAGCTTCCTGCTGCAGGCCTCTGGCGATATCTTTACCGGTGAGAAGATGATCGCCCACCACCTCTCCCATATTTTTTGCCAGTTCCTTTCTTTTGGCAGGAATGACGCCGGGGGTCATCGGCACCCGCAGCCCCAGAAACTTCCAGGTCGTGAGGGGACGGAACAACATCCGGATCGCGACCCTGTTGGTAAAATAGCCTATGAACGCGCCGACCAGCGGCGGCGCCAGATATTTCGAATAGACCAGCAACTCAGGTGGAAGGGACAACATGCTGCAACAACTCCATTGGCGTATTGATTATTATATCTGCTTGACTCTCCAAGAGCTCTTCCCTGCCTCGAAATCCCCAGGCAACGCCGATCGTGAGCATCCCGGCTGCTTTGCCGGTTTGGATATCCACCCCCGAATCCCCGACGAAGACCGTTTCCACGGGGTTCGAACCCAGGGTGGCGGCAATTTCCAGGGCGACCGCGGGGTCGGGTTTTCTGGCGCGCCCCTCTCTTTGCCCATAGACCAGCGAGAAAAGAGTGCCAGGGAAAAAATCTTCAACAATGAGAGTGGCGAATGCATGCGGTTTATTGGAAAGCACGGCAAGGCGGAAGGGATGCTTCCGCAAGGCCTCCAGCATCTCGGGAACCCCGTGATAGAGCGTGCAGGAGTTCTTCCAGTTTTTGGCATACAATTCGGTAAAAAGCCCGCAACACTCATCCCGGGTCTGCCTGTCCGTCCCGGCAGGGGTTATTCTCTCCATCAGGGTCGTCAAGCCGTCACCGACGAAATAACGATAGCTTTCGCTCACATGGAGGGGGAAACCGTATCTGGCAAGCACTGCATTGCAGGTGCCGGCAAGTCCTTCGAGCGTATCAAGAAGAGTGCCATCCAAATCAAATATTATTGATGTGTACACCATGACTCCGATAGGTCCTGGAAATAAAAGGGAGTTTTTCCTTCTGTCCGGAAAGAGACGGAAGAGATACATAAACAATTCCCTGGAGCAACGCCAGGAAAAAACTTTATTTCCCTTCCCTTTTTCAGATTTTTTTATATTATCAGCTCATAAAAAAGCAGCTTCACCAACTCATAATCCTTCTCTCGGGGTGCGCTTATGTGGTTCGTCAGGTTCTTAACCTCATCGCTCGGCAAGAAACTCATCATGGCAACCACGGGGTTGCTGCTGTTCCTGTTTTTATGTGCCCATCTCGCCGGCAACGCGACCATCTTTATGGGCAGTGATGTCTTCCAGAGCTACGCCGATGAACTGCACAGCCACCCCCTCATCGTCCTCGTCTTCAGCACAGGCCTTCTGGTGATGCTTCTCGCCCATATGGGTTTCGGCCTTTACCTCTTTTTTCAGAACAGGGAAAAGACCTACTCCCGCTATGCCGTGTACAATCGCGTCGTCGAGAATTCCTTTGCCTCCCGAACCATGCCGTACACCGGTCTGCTCATCCTGGTATTTCTCATCATTCATATTTCCAGCTTCACCTTTGCTCCCGAAGATGTACTGATCTCGGTCACCGTCAAGGAACGACTGAGCAGCTTCTTCTACTCCCTCTTCTACATCGTCTCTTTCGCTGTCCTGGGAATCCACCTGTTTCATGGTTTCTGGAGCATGCTGCAGACATTCGGCATCAATCACCCCAGATACAACACCTTGATCTCCAGGCTTACCATTATTTTCCCACTGTTCTTTTTCTTGGCGTATGGCGGGATAGCTTTCTACTTCATGACCGGCCTCGGCTCAGCCTTTTAAATGCCACGCAATGGAATGCCTGCTATCCTGACTTATACAGGATCAACCCTAAGAAAATTGAGAAGGTCTTGAAAATGGAACTTAATTCACGCGTACCGTCCGGCCCTCTGGAGAAGAAGTGGAGCAACCACCGTTTCGCCAATAAACTCGTCAATCCCGCCAACAGAAGAAAATACAGCGTGATCGTGGTCGGCACCGGCCTCGCCGGAGCCTCGGCCTCCGCCACCCTGGCGGAGCTGGGCTACCAGGTGAAGACCTTCTGCATCCAGGACAGTCCCCGCAGGGCCCACTCGATCGCCGCCCAGGGCGGCATCAACGCCGCCAAGAACTACCAGAACGACGGTGATTCGGTCCACCGCCTGTTCTACGATACTATTAAGGGCGGTGACTTCCGGGCAAGAGAGGCGAACGTCTATCGCCTGGCCGAGGTCAGCAATCAGATCATCGACCAGTGCGTGGCCCAGGGCGTTCCCTTCGCCAGGGAATACGGCGGGAGTCTCGCCAACAGATCCTT
>OBJA01000897.1_pt1 | contig 23278 bp, 23 predicted proteins | sample 1519751 | NCBI WGS metagenome assembly OBJA01 (sample SAMEA3881238, study PRJEB22517) | soil metagenome | biome: lake sediment; feature: soda lake sediment; material: sediment, water from around vicinity | place: India | collected 2013-12-23 | depth 3 m
CGGGTATTCGGCAACGGCGGCCGGATCGCCACCCCCGCCACCGAAATCTACCTGGGCAACAACGGCACCGCCACCCGCTTTCTCACCTCGGTGGCGGCCCTGGGCCAGGGCATTTTTTTGATCAACGGCGATGAACGGATGCGGGAGCGCCCCATCGGACCGCTGCTCAGCGCCTTAGGCGGCTGGGGGGTTACCATCAAGAGCCTGGCTAATAACGGCTGCCCGCCCCTGGAAATCCAGGCCGCCGGGCTGGCCGGCGGTGCCACCGTGCTGCCCGAGGGCAAGAGCAGCCAGTATCTTTCCTCGCTGCTGCTGGTGGCCCCTTACGCCGCCCGGCCGGCGGAGCTGCGGGTTGAGGGCGAGGTGCTCTCCAAGCCCTATGTCACCATGACTCTGGCGGTGATGAAGGAGTTCGGCATCGGGGTGGAGGCCGGCCCCCAACTCAACCATTTCCGGATTCCCCGGGGCTGCTACCGGGCTCGGGAGTATGCGGTGGAGGGTGATGCCTCCAGCGCCTCCTACTTCTGGGCCGCCGCCGCCGTCACCGGCGGCACGGTAACGGTGGAAAACGTGCCCTCCCCCTCCCTGCAGGGCGATGCCGCCCTGGTGGATATACTGGAACAAATGGGCTGCCGGGTGAGGCGGGGAGAGGCCGGAATCACGGTAAGCGCCCCGGAGGAATTACGGGCCGTCGAAGTGGAGATGGGCGACTGCCCCGATGTGGTACCCACCCTGGCGGTGGTCGCGGCCCTGGCCCGGGGGCGGACGGTGATCCGCAATATCGCCCACCTGCGGATCAAGGAGTGCGACCGGTTGGCGGTGATGGCCCAAGAGTTGGCCAAACTGGGGGTTAAAACCGAGGAGGGGCCGGACTATCTGGTGGTGGAGGGCCAAGGCCGCCGCCACTCCTACCACGGCGCCGAGATCGCCACCCACAACGACCACCGGATCGCCATGTGCTTCGCGGTGGCCGGCCTGGCCATCCCCGGCATCCGGATCGAAAACCCCGGCTGCGTAAAAAAATCCTTCCCCGACTTCTGGCAACGCTTCACCACCCTGACCTGAAAGATGAAGCAGGGCTGGGTCTGGTGGGCAAGGATAAGGGTCGGAAAGAAAATCAGGCCCCTTTTTCCGTTTCCCTGTTTCCCCCCTCACAGACTGGTGCGAATGTCGAGTGCAAAGCGGATTGCTCGTCCGACCTCTAACATTTTTACCCTGGAGAGAGATGCGATTAATGGGCCGATTCTCCCTTTGGCAACGGTCTGCAAGTGGTCACAATTGACCGCACAATCCCTGGGCATTCCGTCGTCGACCGCCGAGAGAAACACTTCCGATGGTATCTCGCGCACGGTGGTTGTGATGGGCGCGATGGTAACCTCACCCAGGTATTCCAACACGCTGTCACGAGTCAGGATAAGGACTGGCCGTTTTTTATCCGGTGCCGCGAATTTATACCAGCGCACCTCTCCCTGCTTCATTCGTCCCCCCATGCCTGCTCGGCTTCCCAAACCGAAAACTCATCGTCAGCAACCGGGTTTTGTTCGTAACCACGACGATGCTTCCGCTCCAGTTGTTCGTTTTCATAACGGGCCAGAGCATCCTGCAGGGCCTTCCTGGTGAAAGCGGACCGACTTGTGTGGAGTTCGCTTGAAACACGGTCGACAGCCTTGACGAGACCATCATCCAAGGTCATCTGTATTGTTCTCATAACACACCTCCTTTATGTGGATATCCATAGCTATGGTAATCCACATGGCGGGCAATGGCAAAACAATTAACTCACCATGGAAAGAGCTTCCGGACGCTTACAGCAAATCAAGCAGGGCTTGGCCCAGCGGGTCCGCCGGCGGGGTTTCACCCCGGCGGCGGGCGGCGTATTGGGCCAGCAGGCCGTCGGCCAGGCGTTTGCCCAGTTGCACCCCTTCCTGGTCGAAGGAGTTGATGTTCCAGATGAAGCCCTGGAAGGCCACCTTGGCCTCGTAGAGGGCCAGCAGGGCGCCCATGCTTTCCGGGGTCAGGCGGTCGACCAGGAGGATGCTGCTGGGGCGGTTGCCGGCGAAGCGGCGATTGGGATTTTCCTCCTCCTGCCCCACCGCCAGGGCCAGGGACTGGGCCAGCAGGTTGGCCAGCAGCTTTTCCTGGGCGGTGGTTTCCTTGACCAGGCAATCCTCCCGGTACTGGCTCTGCCGGAAGCCGATGAACTCACAGGGCACCACCGTGGTTCCCTGGTGCAACAACTGATAGAAGGCATGCTGGCCGTTGGTGCCGGGCTCGCCCCAAACCACCGGCCCGCTGTCCCAGGCCAGCGGCGCCCCCCGGCGGCTGACGCTTTTGCCGTTGCTCTCCATGTCCAACTGCTGGAGATGGGCGGCGAAACGGATCAGGGCCTGGCTGTAGGGCAGAACTGCCACCTCACGATAGCCCAGAAAGTTACGATTCCAGATTCCCAGCAGGGCCAGCAGCAGGGCGGGGTTGGCCTCGGGATCGGGGTCCAGCGCCGCCTGGTCCATGGCGTGGGCTCCCCGCAGAATAGCCAGCACCTGCTCATAGCCCAGGGCAAATCCCAGCATCACCAGACCCACCATGGAGGTGGCGCTGTAGCGGCCGCCGATATAGTCGAACATGTAGAAAGAGCGCAGGTAGCGGGCGGGGTTGTCCATGGGGCTGCCCTCGCCGGTGACCGCGATGAAAAAATCCTTGGGCTCGAGGCCGGCGGCGGCATAGGCTCGGCGCACCAGCTCCTCGTTGGCCAGGGTTTCCAGGGTGGTGCCGCTTTTGGAGACCACGTTGACCAGGGTCCGGGACAGATCCAGGCCCTTGAGAACGGCGGCGGCGTCATCGGGGTCGACGTTGCTGATAAAACGCACCCGCCGCTCCGGCCGGGCATAGGCCGCCAGGGCCAGACAGAGGGCCCGGGGGCCGAGGTCGGAGCCGCCGATTCCCACCTGGATCAGGGTATCGAAGGGCTGCCCCTGGGGGTTGGTGAGTCGGCCGTCGTCCAGCTCGGCCAGGAAGGTTTGCAGCTTGGCCAACTCGGCCTTGGCCTTGGCGGTCGAGGCCGGCTCGGCGGGGGTCTCGCTGAAAATATCCCGGCTGCTGCAATGGAGCACCTGGCGGTTTTCCCCGGCAAAACCGGCAATCTGGTTCAATACCGCCCCCCGGCGCATCAGGACAAACTGCTCCACGGCCCCGGCCTGCCCGGCCAACTCCTTTAGGGCGGCCAGCACCGGCCGGTCCACCCGCTGACCGAAATAGCAGAGTTCGATCCCCCCGCCCCGGCAACGGCAGGAGCTGATCCGCTCCGGGCTCACCACGCCGGGGGCGGTCAGATCCAAGGGCCGGGCGGCCAGTTCAGCCAACCGGCTCCAGGCCGGCAGCTTGTTGAAATCCTTAAAATATTTAACAGCGTCTTCCATTGCGATCTTCTCCCCTGTTATTTTGCCGCCGTCGATCAGCACCGGCCACCGCCAAGCCCGATGCCCTTTACCCTTGCCCGGCCCGGTCTTTTCTGCTAAAAAAATACTGCTTTGTAGAGTAGATAGCCCGCCCGCCGGCGTTTGTCAGCCAGCATAGCAGATAAAACCGGCGGGGGCAAAACGATAAGTTAACGCCCGACCATAAGCCAAAAGCAGTCAAGAAGCCGGCCGCCGGACCGATCAGCTTCAACGGGGCCGAGGCCGCAAACAAGGAACCTGGAAGGGCTTGGCGAAGGGCTTGGCCGGAACCATGTTATCAACTGAAAGCGACAGGCAGAGTTAACAACCATGACCCTGATGCTGGCGGAAAAGGATCTTTATCGGGCCTGCGAAGTGATCTTCGGCTCCGAGCTTGATCTTTCCCGGGACTTTCTGGAATACCTGCAGCTCTCGGGAGTGAAGAGCGCCTACCGCAAGCGGGCGCTGGAAACCCACCCCGACCGCTGCGCGGCCCTGGCCGACGCCACCACTGCCTCCGACGCCGTCAGAGCCGCCGATGAGCTGAAAAACGGGGTGCTGTTCCACGATGTCCGCCAGGCTTACGAAAATCTGGTCAACTACCTTCAGGCCCGGGAAAAGGGGGTAATCCTGCTGCCCGCCTCCGGTTTCACCACCCGGCGGCAGCCGACCGCAGCCCGACGCCCCGCCCGGCCCCGGCCGGAATTTTATCGCCGGCCAACCCGGCCGGCCGGTGGCAATGGGGGCGGCGGTGGCAACAAGGGCAACCGCAGCCAGACGCGGGCCAACGGGGGCGGCGGGAGCAGCGGAGGCCCCTGCTTCTGGAACCTGCACGATCTCTACCGGGGCCCCCTGCCCCGCCGCCGCCTGCTGCTGGGCCATTTCCTCTACTACGCCGGTATCGCCTCCTGGCATACCATTGTCCAGGCCCTGATCTGGCAGCGCAGCCGACGGCCCAAAATCGGCGAAATCAGCCGGCGGTTCGGGCTGTTGGATGAGGAAACGGTGGCCATGATTCTCAAAAACAAGAACCTGCGGCAACCCTTCGGGGAGTCGGCCCGCCAGATGGGCTTGCTGGACGAACAACAGCTCAACCTGCTGATCACGGCCCAGAAAAGGCTGCAGCGCAAGTTCGGCGAATACTTCGTCGAACAGGGCCTGCTGCAACCCGCCCAACTGGCAATGCTGCTCCGCCGCTACCACGAGCACAACGCAACCTTTCACCAGGGCCAATAACCTGCGACATTAGCGGGCGCCAATCTTGCCATACAACAACCTGATCTATCTCCTGCTGGTTATTCTGATTCTGGTTACCAGGGGAGTACCCGAAAGCCCGCAACTGGGGCCATGGGCGGCCCTGGCGATTTTTGCCGGCAAGCTGCTGCTTTTCACCTTCCTCAGCCACCGGACCTTTCGCCGGCCCGGCCCGGACCAGGCCGCCGCCTACTTCCGCCTGGAACAGCGCTACGCCATTTTCGCCATCATTTCCCTGGCCCTGGACGTCTACCTGCTGGACGCCCATTACTACCTGGCCAAGCTGCCCCTGGCCACGGCCCTGCCCAGCCTGATCCACCTGGCCGGTATCGTCCTCTTTCTGCTTTACCTGCTGCTCACCTGGGGCCGGGCCCGCCCCGCCTATAACCGGATTTTCGGCGGCCACCACCGCCCCGGCAGCTTCCTTGCCGCCAACCTCAAGCTCAACCTGGTGATCCTGCTGCCCTGGCTGCTGGTCACCCTGCTGGCCGACCTGCTGGCCCTGAGCAAACCGGGGCCCATCCAGCGCCTGCTGGCCTCGCCCTGGGGGGAGCCGGCCCTGATCCTGGCCTTTTTCCTGGTGCTGCTGCTGATCTTCCCCCTGCTGGCCACCCGCCTCTGGGGCTGCACCCCGCTGCCGCCGGGGCCGGTGCGGGAGCGGCTGGAAGATTTCTGCCGCCGCCAGGGGGTACGCTTCCGGGAAATTTTGTACTGGCCCCTGTTTGAAGGCCGGCTGCTCACCGCCGGGGTCATGGGCTTAAGCGGCCGTTTTCGCTATCTGCTGATCACTCCGGCCCTGCTCCAGGCCCTGGACACCGAGGAGCTGGAAGCGGTGGTGGCCCACGAAATCGGCCATGTCAAACACCACCATCTCCTGCTCTATCTGCTCTTTTTCCTGGGCTTCGGCCTTTTCGCCCACCTGGCCTCCACCCCGTTTCTGGTGCTGATGCTGGACTCCCGCCTGCTGGATCAACTGATCGCCGTCAGCGGCAAATCACCGCTGACCATTATCAACGTGGCCGGCACCTTGCTGCTGGTGGTCCTGATCATCATTTACTTTCGCTTTCTCTTCGGATTTTTCATGCGCAATTTCGAGCGCCAGGCCGATCTTTACGCTCTTTCGACGGTGGGCCGGGCCGAGCCCCTGATCCGGGTCTTTGAAAAAATCGCCTGGCTGGGCGGCAAAATCCGCGACCTGCCCAGCTGGCACCATTTCAGCATCGGCCAACGAATCGACTTCCTGGTCGCCAGCCAAAAACGGCCCCGGCTGATCCGTCGTCATCATCGCAAGGTGCGGTTTTCCCTGCTGATTTTCCTGCTGCTGCTCACCGTGGCCAGCACCCTGCTCTGGCGGCTGCCCCCGGAGATCTCCGATGAAACAGCTCGCGGTCGGCTGCTGGAAACGGTGATCATGGAGAAGATGGCCGCCGAGCCGCAAAACCCGGTCTGGCCCCGCTACCTGGCCGACCTCTACCATCTGCGGGGGCAATACCGGGAGGCCATGGGTCATTACCAGCAAGCCCTGGCCATTGACCCCGACCAGGCCGAAGTGCTCAACAATCTGGCCTGGCTGCTGCTCACCGCCGAGCAGGAGGAGTTGCGCGACCCGCCCCGCGCCCTGGAGCTGGCCTTGCGGGCGGATCGGCTGCGGCCCGACCAGGCCTTTATTCTCGACACCCTGGCCACCGCCTGGTGGCTCAACGACCGGCCGGAGCGGGCGGTGGCGGCGGCCCGAGCCGCCCTGGCCACCAACCCGGCGGACCGTCGTTATTATCAGCAGCAACTGGAAAAATTTCTGGAGGCCGCCAAACAACCGGGTCTTTAGCGGGAAAACGGGAGCAAAGATGAAGAACCAAGGATTATTGCTGATCTACACCGGAGCCGGCAAGGGCAAGACCAGCGCCGCCTTCGGCCAGGCCCTGCGGGCCGCCGGCCAGGGGCTGTCGGTCTGCCTGATTCAGTTTATCAAGGCCCGCCCCAGCGGCGAGCTGCTGGCCCTGCAAAACCTGGCTCTGCCCCTGCTGGAGCTGCACCAAGTGGGCTCTGGCTTCAGTTGGCAGGACAAGGAAAAAAATAAATTTCGCGAGGCGGCCCTGGCCGGCTGGGAGCTGGCCTTAGGCAAGATGGCGGCGGGCTACGATCTGCTGGTTTTAGACGAGTTGACTTATCTGATCAGCTTTGCCGTCCTGCCCGAAAAGCAGGTGCTGGAGGCCGTTAACGCCCGGCCGCCGAGCCAGCATCTGCTGATCACCGGCCGCGACGCCAGCCCCGGCCTGATCGCCCGGGCCGACCTGGTCACCGAAATGCGGGAGATCAAGCATCCCTTCCGCCAGGGGATCAAGGCCCAAAAAGGCATCGAGTTTTGAGCAACCGTCCAGCAGTGCCGCATCTTCGGGCGATCAGCCAGGCTTAAGTACGCGGGATACGGGGCACCTGGCTGCGGTCGCTGGCTATCGTCGGCGAAGAGCCGACAATCTGCGGCACTGCTGGACGGTTGCTGAATTGCTCTGTGATCTTTTACTGCGGCAGGTGTTTGAAGTCGGGGGGAACTTTACCGGTTTTGAGGTGGGCGGCCAGTTGCCGGCCCAGCTCGGTGGCCTGCTCGAACTGCTCCGGGGTATGACCGAAACGGCGGTAGAAGTGGCTGAGCCAGGAGCTGGAGCGCTCCGGCGAGATTCCGGCGATCTTACAGAAGACCCCGATACTCCGCCAGGGTTCGCCCTGGGGATGGTCGAAAACCAGCGGTCCCAAGGGGGCGGCTCCCAGGCGGCCCAGACGGCGGCGCAGGTAGTTCCAGTGGGTGGACCAGTAGCCCCGGCAGGAAATCATGGCCAGCACCGGCCGCCGGGCGAACAGGCCGGGACGGGTGTCCAGCAGGGAAAGCACCGGGCCGCTGGGGTTCCAGGACCAGGTGGGCCCGGCCAGGATCACCAGGTCGAACTGCTCATCATCGGCGACGTTCAGGGGCTGGACGGCAAAACGCACCCGGAAAAGGGTAATCACCATCAGGGCAATGGTTTTAAAGATGGTGCCCACCGGAAAACGCAGGGGCTGCAAGGGCACCAGCCGTTCCTGGCGCACCGTGACTCCCGCCTGGCTCAGGCCGGCGGCCAGCCGCCGGACCAGCACGGAACTCTGGCCGCTGTAAGAATAGTAAAGAATGAGAACCCGGAGGGCCCGGATGGGATGCTGAGCTGCCGACATACCGATCTTGTCCGGATATAATAGGAAGAATCGTTTGCTGAGACTGCGGCAGGATAGGCCAGATCAAGGGCAAAAACAAGTAAAATCATTAAAGAAAGAAGCGAGGCTTTGACGGCATGGAAGAACAGTATCAGGTAATCATCGTGGGAGCCGGTCTCTCGGGCCTGGCCGCCGCCCATTTTCTCGCCCGCAGCCAGGGGGCGCCGGAACGGGTGCTGCTTCTGGAGAAGGAGGAGCGGGCCGGCGGCGCCATCGAGTCTTTCCAGGAGGCGGGCTACCAGGCCGAATGGGGGCCCCACGGCTTTCTCGACAACAACCCGGAAAGCCGGGAACTGCTGGCGGCCACCGGCCTGGAGGCCGAGGCTCTGAAGGCTCCTCTGGGCCGCAACGTTCGCTATGTCTGCCACCACGGCCGCCTGATGGCCCTGCCCCAGAGCCCCCTGGCCCTGCTGCGCACCCCGCTGCTCACCCCGGGCGGCAAACTGCGCCTGCTGGGCGATCTTTACAAAAAACCGCTGGCCGACGGCCACAGCGTCGGTCAATGGGCCGCATACCGCTTCGGACCCCAGGTGCTGCCCCTGGTGGATGCGGCGGTCACCGGCACCTACGCCGGCGACTTTCAGCGCCTGAGCATCGACGCGGTGATGCCGGGGGCCCGGCGCCTGGAAAAAACTTACGGCTCATTGCTGCGCGGTCTGCTCAAGGAACGCAAGCGGAAGGGCGCAGTCCCGCCGGCCGCCGGCGAACAGGCACCCAAACGGCTGCCGGCCATGACCACCTTCCCCGGCGGGATGACCCGCCTGGTCCAGCGGCTACGGGAAGAGCGGGAGATTGTTTACAACTGTCCGGTCACCACCCTTAAGCCCTTGGCGGACGGAGGTTGGGAGCTTGTCACCCCGCAGCGGATTTACCGTTGCCGGCAACTGCTGCTGGCCCTGCCGGTGAACCGGGCCCTGGCCCTGCTGGACCAATTCGCCCCACCGCTGACCGCCATCCCCGAGGCCCGAATCCTGACGGTGGCCCTGGGCTTTCGCCAGCAGGACGCCCAAATCCCGGTGGGCTTCGGCTACCTGGCCCCCGAGCGGGAAAACCGTTTCACCCTGGGCGCCCTCTTCTCGTCGCAGATGTTCCCCCAGCGGGCCCCGGCCGGTCATCACCTGCTGGAAGCCCTGGTGGGCGGCCGCCGCCACCCCGAGCGGCTGGACCTGGACGATGAAACCATCATCCGGGAGATTCACCGGGACTTGCGCCAACTGCTGCCCATCAGCGCCCCCCCGGTATTCAGCCGGGTTCTGCGCAGTCCAGCCGGCATTCCCCAACTTGAGGAAAACCACCTCAAGCTGCTGGATTGGCGGGAGCAACTGCAGGAGGACCACCCCTCCCTGCAAATCACCGGCTTCGGCTGGGACGGCATCGGGATGAACGACATGATGAAGGCGGCCAAACAGGCCGTGGAGCGCCTCCAACGCAGCCACCGGGAACAAGAGGAAGCGGCGGTGCGCCCCGTCTATTTCTAATTACTGCGTTGGCAACAGTTAACCAAGGCCAACAACCTGTCAAACTAACGTGCCGTAACCGAGCAGCCGTGCCGCAGATTCGGGCAAGCAGCCAGGCGCCTCGTACCCCGTGTACTTAAGCCTGGCTGATCGCCCGAAGGTGCGGTGCGGCTGCTCGGTTACGTGCGCTGGCGGAGGCGGTGGGTCAGGTGCTCCACCTGGCCGCGCACACTGCCGTTGCGGGCGATGGCTTCGGTGATTACCCGGATGGAATGGACCACCGTGGAGTGGTCGCGGTTGAAGGCCTTGCCGATCCCGGCCAGGGCCTCGTCGGTTAGCTTGCGGGCCAGGTACATGGAGACCTGGCGGGGGAAGGCCACTTCCTTCTTGCGGGATTTGGACTGGAGTTCACCAACGCTGATCTTGAACTGGGCGGCGATGAAGTCACGGATGGCCTCGGCGCTCAGCCCCGGTGCCTCGTTGCCGATCACCGTGGCCACCACTTCCTTGACCATCTCCAGGGTGGGCGCTTGCCTGCGCAGGTTGGCCTTGGCCTTGAGGCCGATAATGGCGCTCTCCACCCGCCGGATATCCCCCCGCACCTTCTCCGCCAGGTAGGCCACCATCTCCTCGTCCAGGTTCAGCTTGTGGAAAGCCGCCTTGCGCCGGATGATCAACTGCCGGGTCCGCAGATCAGGCGGGTTGATGGTGGTGATCAGGCCCGAGGCCAGCCGAGAACGTACCGCCTCGTCAAGGTCGGGAATCTCCCGCGGCCCCATGGCTCCGGTGAAAAGCACCCGCCGTCCGTTGCCCAGCAAGGAGTCAACCGCCTCGGCCAACTCCACCTGGGTCTTGTTGCGGCCGGACAGGGTCTGGACATCCTCCACCAGCAGCACATCGCAATGCTGAAACTTCTCCTTGAACTGCTCCATGGTGTTGCCGCGGATATGGCGAACCAGTTCGGCGGTGAGCTGCTGGCTGGTCAGACAGCAGAGCCGGGTGCCGGGCGCATGGTTGTAGAGATGATGGGCCACGGCATGGGCCAGGTGGCTCTTGCCCAGACCGGTCCCGGCGTTGATAAAGACACAGGGCTCGGCAGCAGCGTCACCCACCGCGATGGCCTGGCAGGCGGAATAGGCCAGCAGGTTGGAATCCCCCACCATGAACTCGTCAAAGGTGTAACGGGGGTGAAGGGTGCGAATCCGGTTCTGCGGGCGCGGCATGTGGGGCAGCAGCAATTGCTGGGCCGCCTCCTTTTCCTCGGCGGCCTCCTCGGCGGCGGCCGCCGCCTGCCGGGGATCGACCCGAAAGGCGACCTCCATGGTCCCCCGGCCCAGCTCCTGCAGCGCCGTCCTGATCTGCTCCAGATAGTTCTCCGCCACCCAAACGCAGAAAAAACGATCAGGCCCGGCCAGCTCCAGCTTGCCACCCTCCTCTCCCAGACAGCGCAGAGGCTCGATCCAGAGATTGAAAATACTTTCGGGAAGCTTGTTTTGCAGAATTTTCCTGACTTCCGGCCAGATCATTCCTTTCCTCTCCCCAACATCTCACCGCCAGGTCTTGAAGTTAATTAATTGTCGTTATTAGCCATTTTCGGTAGAACACCGGCAGGCCGCCGGCAACCGTGGACGCTGTTGTATTCAACCTGCCGCCGGCTGTCAAAAGCCCCTGAGCCCTATTTCCCCACCTGCCGGTCGGCGGTTTTCAACAGGCAAAAAAAATCGAATAAACATTAAATTAAAAATTAACCCCCGTTAACGATGGCAAAACGTGAAGCTTTTTTTAAGCCGGTCTTTTGAGTGTATTTTCCGACAGCTAGTTCGTGTCAGCAAAACCCCGCCAGCATTTAACGAAATATTTAACCATCGACTTTTCTCCACCATGCTTCATTTATCTGCTTTTTTCTCAATCTTTCGCCACCACAAAACCTCAGTCACGTTTTTTCGGGGAGATCATCGTGGTAGCTGAAAAAACTTTTCTTTCCTTGACAGAGCGCTCCATATTTGCTTAAAAGGCAGGTATTACTTTAACCTTAAAAGGTGATACCAATATGCTCAAACGCTTTTCCGTATCCTTGGAAGACGCCCTGCTGGACGATTTCGACGAATACATCAAGAGACGGCAATACACCAACCGCTCGGAGGCGATCCGCGACCTGATCCGCCAGGTGTTCATCAAGGAGGAGTGGGGAACCGACGGCGAGGTGATGGGGGTGATCACCCTGGTTTATGATCACCACCAGTTCCAGATTCAGGAGCGAATCACCGAGATCCAGCACGATCTCCATCATTTGATTGTCTCCACCACCCACGTCCACATGGACCACCACAACTGCCTTGAGGTGCTGATCGTTCGGGGCAAGGCCGCCACGGTACGGGATCTGGCCGACAAGTTGATCGCGCTGCGCGGGGTGAAGAACGGACATCTGGCCACCACCAGCACCGGCAAATCGTTTTAACCGTTCAGCAGCACCCCGACACGGGACCTTCGGGCGATCAGCCAGGCTTAATACACGAGGCACGAGGCACTTGACTGCTTGCCCGAATTTGCGGCACGGCTGTTCGGTTACCAAACAACAAGCTTAGGCTTCAGTTTGACAAAAAGTGGGGTTGGCGGCAATGCATATCGCCGATGGAATTTTAAGTGGGCCGGTGGTAATCGGCGGCATGATTGGCAGCGCCGGGGTGGCCTGGTATTGTTTGAAGCGGGTGGGCAGCCGGGTGGATCCCCACGCGGCGGTGCCCAGGGCGGCCCTGCTCACCGCCGCCTTCTTCGTGGCCTCCCTGATCCAGATTCCCCTGCCGCCGGCCGGGGCCCACCTGATCCTTAACGGGCTGCTGGGAATCATGCTGGGGCTGCTGGCCTTTCCCGCCATTTTGGTGGGGCTTTTCTTTCAGGCGGTGATGTTCGGCCACGGCGGCATCACCAGTCTGGGGGTCAACGGCCTGGTGCTGGGCCTGCCGGCCCTGCTGGCCTGGCAGGTTTTCCGTCTGGGCCTGGGCCCGGGCTCCGAACCGGCCACGCCCGGCCGGGCCGGGATGGTGGGGGCCCTGGCCGGTGCCGCCGGGATGCTGGGCTCCCTGCTGCTCTTCAGCCTGGCCCTCCGGCTGGGCTTACCGGCGGATTTTCTGGCCGCTAACGGCCGGCAGGCCCTGCTGGTACTCCTGGCCGCCCATCTGCCGCTGCTGGCCCTGGAAAGCGCCGCCGCCGGCCTGCTGGTTTACTTCCTCCAGCGGGTCAGACCGCGGATCCTGCTGCCGGCCCCGGCTTAAAAGGCGGCGGAGTCCGCTGTCATATGTAAGCGTTCAGCAGCACCCCGACACGGGACCTTCGGGCGATCAGCCAGGCTTGAGTACACGGGGTACGAGGCGCCTGGCTGCTTGCCCGAATCTGCGGCACTGCTGCACGCTTACGTCCCGTTAAATCGGCAGTTTGGTACCCCTGGTGAACAGTTACTGTCATATGACCATCTCGCCACCCGTATCCGGCCTCCTGGCCCGCCGCGACCCCCGCTGCAAGCTGGCGGGCTTTTTGTTCCTGGCCCTGGCTCTGGCCGGGATCAACGACCTGCGCCTGCTGCCTCCGGCCCTGACCCTGGCCCTGCTGCTGCTGCTCTTCTCCGGCCTGCCGGCCGGCCTGATCATCCACCGGCTCCGTTATCCTTCCCTGCTGCTGCTGGCCCTGCTGATCCTGCTGCCCCTGGTGAGCGGTCGGCAGCCCCTGTTCAGCGCCGGCCCCCTCACGGTCTACCGGGAGGGCCTGGAAGCCGCCCTGCTGCTGGGCGGGCGCTTCCTGGCCATCGTTCTCAGCGCCCTGGCTCTGGTCGCCAGCAGCTCGCTGCCCACCAACATCAAAGCCCTCCGCGCCCTGGGACTGCCCTGGATCATGGCCGATCTGGCCATGCTGATGTTCCGCTATCTGCAGGTCTTGAGCGCCGATCTTGCGCGGATGCGCGCCGCCATGCAATGCCGGGGCTTCAAGGAAAGAAAATTGAGCCCCGCCAACCTGCGCAAGACCGCCTGGCTCACCGGCAGCCTGCTGCTGCGGGGCAGTGAACGGGCCGACCTGGTTTACCAGGCCATGCGGCTGCGGGGTTACGGCAACCCGGCCGCCTCCGGCTGGGCCAAGGGAAATTTCCGGGCCGGCGGCCCGGACTACCTGCTGCTGGCCTTGCTGCTGCTGCCCGCCATCCTCATCACCATAATAAATTTACGGTTGTCCTGATGAGCCTGCTCCATATAAACCAACTGCACTTTGCCTACCCCGGTCAGCCCGCGGTGCTGCGGGGGATCGAGCTTGAGGTCGAAGCCGGCCGCAAGGTGGGCCTGATCGGCCCCAACGGCGCCGGCAAAACCACCCTCTTCCTGCTGACCTGCGGCCTGCTTAAACCCACGGCCGGCACCATCTCCCTGCACGGCCTCCCTCCGGCCGGGCCGGCCGGGGGGCGTGAAAAATTCGACGGCAAGATCGCCCTGGTTTTCCAGCAGGCCGACGACCAGCTCTTCTGCCCTTCGGTCCGGGAAGATGTGGCCTTCGGCCCGGAAAACCTGGGGTTATCCGCAGAAGAGGTGGAGCGGAAGGTGACGGCGGCCCTTAAGGCGGTGGGGGCCGAGGCCCTGGCCGACCGCCCGGTGCACCATCTTTCCGGCGGCGAAAAACGGCTGGTGACCATTGCCGGCGCCCTGGCCATGGAGCCGGAGCTGATCATCTACGACGAGCCCAGCGCCAGCCTGGACATCCGCTCCCGCCGCCGGCTGATCGAGCTGCTCAAGGGCGGCCGGGAGACCAGCCTGGTGGCCTCCCACGACCTGGAACTGATTCTGGAAGTCTGCGACCGGGTGGTCCTGATGGATCAAGGCCGAATCGTGGCCGACGGCCCTCCCCGCCAAATCATGGCCGACGAGGCCCTGATGACCGCCCACGGTCAGGAAAAACCCCACTCCCTGATCCCCCACCACCACGACAAACAGGGATAAGAACCCGGGAAGAATTCGGTGGACGCCTTTGGCTGGACCGAGTAGGATTAAATCCTGCTGATCAAAAAATGGAGGCGTACTATGCGAACAACACAACAACTCAGCATTACCCTGCCGAACGATATGGCCAGTGCCGTGAAGTCCAAGGTGCAGGCTGGCGAATACGCCAGCGAAAGTGAGGTCATCCGCGAGGGGCTGCGTGCCTTGATGGCCCGCGATCAAGCCATTGAAAATTGGCTGCGTGATCAGGTAGGCTCGGCATACGATGCATTGAAGGCCGACCCTGACCGTGCCGTTACTGCCGACCAGATACGGACTCGCCTTACCGCCGAGCACGCCAAAGCGCAATGAACTGCCGCGTTGTCTTCTCACCTGAGGCCGAGGAACAGCTTGCGGCTCTGTATCGTTACATTGCCGCAGCGGCCTCGCCGGAGATCGCAGCACGGTACACGGAGGCCATCGTCAGCTATTGCGAGAGTTTTCGTATCCTTCCGCATCGCGGCACCAAGCGCGATGATGTGCGGCCCGGACTGCGCATCACCAACTACAAGAAACGCATAGTAATCGCCTTTGATGTGGTACCCGGACTGGTTTCCATTATCGGCGTGTTTTACGGCGGCCAAGATTACAAAACGATCATCCAAGAGGCATCCGAGGAAGGCAACTGACATCCAGCCCCTTGGGCCGGTTTTGTAAGCAATCGGTTTACGGCAGACAAATCTCGGTCAGGGCGGCCAGGCAGTCTTCGACTTCGGCTTCGGTGGTGAACCAGCCGGGGGAGAGGCGGAGGGTGCCCTGGGGGAAGGTGCCCAGGGTGCGGTGGGCGGCGGGGGAGCAGTGGAGGCCGGCGCGGGCCATGATGGCGAACTCCCGGTCCAGGCGCAGGGCCAGATCGGAAACCTGGCGGCCGGCCAGGCTCAGGGAAATCACCGGGCAACGGGGCTCGGCAGCCGGCGGCCCATGCAGGGTAACGCCCGGCAATTGGGCCAGGCCGGCCAGCAGCCGGCGACAAAGCCGGTTTTCGTGGGCGGCAATCCGCTCCAGCCCGATTTCATTGATAAACCTTACCCCGGCGGCCAGGGCGGCAATCCCCAGGGTATTGGGGGTGCCGGCCTCGTAACGGTCAGGGGCGAAGTCGGGTTGCAGCTCCCGCTCCGAGCCGCTGCCGGTACCCCCGAAGTAAAGGGGCTGCAGCTCCAGGTCGGGGGCGATAACCAGCCCGCCGGTGCCCGGCGGCCCCCACAACCCCTTATGGCCGGTAAAGGCCAGCAGGTCGATGCCCGAAGCTGCCACATCGATGGGCAGATGGCCGGCGGTCTGGGCGGCATCCACCAGCAGCCGAGCCTCGCCCTTGCGGGCGGCAATCTCGGCGATGGGGGCGATGGCACCGCAGACATTGGAGGCGTGGTTGATGGCCAGCAGCCGGGTATTGGGCCGGCGCAAGCGGAGGATTTCATCGGGGTCGGTCTCCCCGGCGGCCGAAGCCGGCAGCAGGGAAAGCTCGATGACCCCGCGGGCTTCCAGATGGCGCAGGGGGCGCATCATGGAGTTGTGCTCCAGCCCGCTGGTAATCACATGGTCACCGGGCCTGAGCAGCCCGAAAACGGCCAGGTTGAGGGCGGCGGTGACGTTGGCGGTGAAGATCAGCCGGGAGGCGTCCCGGCAGCCGAAAAAGGCGGCCAGCAACTCCCGGGCCGCAAAAATTTCCCGGCCGGCGGCCAGGGAATAGCGATGGGCCGCCCGCCCCGGGCTCAAGGCAATGGCGGCCGGCAACTCGGCCAGCACCCGTAGCACCTCCGGCGGCTTGGGAAAGGAGGTGGCGGCATTATCAAAATAAATCGCTTTTTCCAAAACACCATTGACGATTAAAGGAACGTGGCGACACTAACCGTAAGCGGTTGCCGGTGCCGCAGATTGTCGGCTATTCGCCGACGATTGACACGGGCAGGCAGACCGGTGCCGCATACTAAAGGTACGCAAGCCGGGCTGATCGCCCGAAGATGCGGTGCCGGCGACCGCTTACGGGCGGAGGACGGAGTTAGCGGTGGCCATGGCCTGGACGATGTCAAACATATTGGTCACCTCGCCCACCCGCAGGTCGTCCTTGAGATTATAGAAGTCCAGGCAGGTGCCGCAGGAGTAAATGCGGCAGCCGGCGGCGGCCAGGGTCTGCAGGGGTTCGATCAGCTCGGAATCGCCGGCGGTGAGCCTGACCCCGGCATTGTAAAAGTAGAGGGCGGCCGGCGGCGGGCTTAAGGAAACCAGGGTTTTGATAAAGGCCAGCATCAGCACCCGGCCCAGCTTTTCGTCGCCCCGCCCCATGGTGTCGGCATCAATAATCCCGACCAACCGGCCGCCGGCGGGGCCACACCGGTACCCCTCGGGCCGGGTCGCGACCTTAGCTGTTTCACCACCGGCGGTAATCAGCAGGCGGAAACCGCCGGGCTCCTCCGTCACCTCCACCGTGCAGCCCCGGCTGCGGGCAAAGCGCCCCACGTTGTCCCGAGCCGCCTCGTTATCCACCCGCACCAGGATGGCCCCGGCCCCCGGACGCTCCAAGGCGTCCCTGGTGTCAATCACCGGTTGGGGGCAACGCAGCCCCCGGCAATCCAGTTCCTTGTCCACAGCCATCCTTATTTCACCTTGCCCAAACCTGACAACTCCGCAAAAAACCCACAACGCACGGGGCGGGCGGGAAAGCGCCAACAACATGCTACAAAATGTGGCCCGACGGTGGCGCGGCCTTTTTTGTGCCGCCGACAAACATCAGTCGTTGAAGCCGTAAAGATTGACCAGCCCGGAGATCAGATCCTGAGTGCGCTCGTCGATCTCCTCGAAGGAGAAGCCGGTGGTGTAGAAGTCGGGATTGATGTCCCGGCTGTGCCAGCGGCTGCGGGCCAGAAAAATAAGCTCCCGCTCATCAAAGTAGTGTTCCGGCAGGGTCAGGCGCAGCCGGAAGACACTGTCCGGAGCGATGGGCACCGGCGCGATCAGCTTGAGGCCGTCGGTGGTGATATCCACCAGATGGCCCACCAGGGCTCCGTTGTCGGCATCATGCACCGCCAGGTAGTAGATCAGGCTGCGGCGCTTGAGCAATCGTTCCTTGGTCGCTTTTTCCATAATCTCCCCTCCCGGCAATAGTTCACTGAACGCTTACAACCCGCCGATCAAACGGGACGTAAGCGTTGAGCAGTGCCGCAGATTCGGGCAAGCAGCCAGGCGCCTCGTACCCCGTGTACTCAAGCCTGGCTGATCGCCCGAAGGTGCGGTGCTGCTCAACGCTTACCCGCCGTCTAGCCATTCAACATGGCAAAACCTTTGATATTGGCCAGCATCAACTCCACCACCGCCTCCGCGTCCAGGCGCGACGAATCGACGATCACCGCGTCATCGGCCGGCCGCAGGGGGGCCAGGGCCCGTTGCGAATCATCATAGTCACGTTTTCTGATCTGTGCCAGGATTTCCCGCTGGTCGGGATTCTCGCCCCGCTGGCGCAACTGCCGGCAACGGCGCCGGGCCCGCTCTTCGGGGCCGGCATCAAGGAAAAACTTATGTTCGGCCTCGGGAAAAACCACCGTGCCCATATCCCGGCCTTCGGCCACCAGGCCGCCCCGAACCGCCAGTTGACGCTGGAGTTCGGTGAGCCGACGACGCACCTGGGGGTAGGTGGAGATCCGCGAGGCTTCCAGGGCGGCGGCAGGGGTCCGGATGGCCGCCGAAACATCCTCGCCGTTGAGCCTCACCCCCACCTCGGCCTCGGGCTGACCGGCGGCCGGCGGCAGTAACTCCAACTCAATCTCCTCCAGGCAATGTTCCAGGGCGGTGCCGTCTTCGGGGTCCACCCCCCGGCGCTCCACGGCCAGGGCCACCGCCCGGTACATGGCGCCGGTGTCGAGATAGGTGAAACCCAGCCGCTCGGCCAGCAGCCGGCTGATGGTGCTCTTGCCGGCCCCGGAAGGGCCGTCGATGGTCACCAGCGGCCGCCGCTCCTCCGTCGTCGGTTCCTTAGCGTCCATAACCCAACTCCCGCAGGCTGGTGGCCAGGCTCTTGAGGAAACGATCGTTTTCCGCCGGCAGGCCCGGAGTGATCCGGATATATCGGGGATAACCGTAGGCGCTCATGGGCCGGACGATCACTCCCTGGCGCAGCAGGTGCTCGTACAACGCCTTGCCGTCGCCGCCCACGTCGATCAGGAAAAAGTTGGCCTGGCTGGTGAAGGGGCGGCAGCCCAGCTCGCTCACCGCCGCCGCCAGCCGGGCCATTTCCCGGCGGGTCAGCTCCAGGGTCCGCCGGTAATGCTCGTCATCGGCCAGGGCGGCCAGAGCCCCCACCTGGGCCGGAACGTTGACGTTGAAGGGCTGACGCACCCGGTGGAGATAGCCGGCGATTTCCTCGTGCATCAAGCCGTAACCCACCCTTAGGCCGGCCAGACCGTAGGCCTTGGAAAAGGTGCGCAGGGCCACCACCGGCACCGGCCCGTCCAGATAACGGCGGGCGTCCAGCCGCAACTCGGGCTCGACGAAATCGACATAAGCCTCGTCCAGCACCACGACTACCCGGGGGGGGAGCAGGGCCAAAAATTCCTCAAACTGATCGGCGCTGAAAACCGTGCCGGTGGGATTGTTGGGGTTATCAAGGAAAATCATCCGGGTGGCCGGGGTGACGGCGGCGGCGATGGCCGGCAGGTCGTGGGCCATCTCCTTCAGGGGAATCACCCGGTTAAGGCCGCCCTGGGCCTGGACCACGTTCTGATAAACCAGAAAGGTGGGCCGGGAAGTGATCACCTCGTCGCCGTCCTTAAGGAAGGCGGCGGCCAGCAGACCGATGATCTCGTTGGAGCCGTTACCGAAGACCAGCCGCGCCGGCGGCACCGCCAGGCGCCGGGCCAGGGCCTGGCTTAAATAATAGCAACTGCCGTCGGGGTAGCGATGAAGATTGGCCAGACAGGCGCCGATGGCGGCCACCGCCTTGGGGGAAGGCCCCAGGGCGTTCTCGTTGGAGGCCAGTTTGATGGAGCCGGAAATGCCGTATTCCCGCTCCAGCTCCTCCAGGGGCTTGCCCGGCGGATAGGGGATCAGGGAAGCGATATGGGAGGCGACCTCCAGCTTCATGGCTTCACCTCAGGCTTGGGCTGTAGATCGGGCCGCCGCCCCTTGACCGCCAGCCGCCGTTCCAGCTCGGCGGCGGCCTGCAGCAGCAAATCCTCCCGGAAATGGGGCCCCTGGAGCTGAATCCCCACCGGCAGGCCGGCGGCGGAAAAACCGCCGGGCAACGACAGCCCCGGCAAACCGGCCAGGTTGGCGGGAATGGTCAGGACATCGGACAGATAGACACTTAACGGGTCGTTCTTGGCCCCCAGGGGCCAGGCGGTGGTGGGGGTCACCGGGGAGATGATCAGATCGCATTGCTCAAAGGCCCGGCGGTAGTCGGCGATGATCAGGGCCCGCACCTGGGAAGCCTTGCGGTAGTAGGCGTCATAATAGCCGGAGGAGAGGGCGTAGGTGCCGATAATAATCCGCCGCTTGACCTCCAGGCCGAAGCCCCGGGAACGGCTGCGGCTGTACATGGTGAGCAGGTCGTCGGCCTGGCGGTCACGGTGACCGAAACGAACCCCGTCGTAGCGGGCCAGGTTGGAGCTGGCCTCGGCCGGGGCGATGATATAGTAGGCCGCCACCCCGTATTCGGTGTGGGGCAGGCTGATCTCGCAGAGTTCGGCCCCCGCCTCCTCCAGGGCCTTGATCCCGGCCCGGGTCACCGCCTCCACCTCGGGATCCAGGCCGATGGCGAAATATTCTTTGGGCAGGCCGATTTTCAAACCCTTGACGCCCCGCTCCAGCACCGCCGTATAGTCTGGCACCGGCTCGGCCACCGAGGTGGAATCCCGCCGGTCATGGCCGGCCAGCAGGTTGAGCAGCAGGGCCGCGTCCCGGACATCCTTGGTCATGGGCCCGATCTGATCCAGCGAGGAAGCGAAGGCCAGCAGGCCATAGCGGGAAACCCGCCCGTAGGTGGGCTTGAGCCCCACCACCCCGCAATGGGAGGCGGGCTGGCGGATGGAGCCGCCGGTGTCGGTCCCCAGGGAGCCGGCGCAGAGATCGGCGGCCACCGCCGCCGCCGAACCGCCGCTGCTCCCCCCGCAGATATGATCCAGCTGCCAGGGGTTGCGGGGGACGGCCAAGGGGCAATTTTCGTTGGCCGAGCCCATGGCGAACTCATCCATGGTGGTCTTGCCGATGATCACCGCCCCGGCGTCCTTGATTTTTTCAATGACGGTGGCGTCGTAGGGCGGGATGAAATTTTCCAGAATTTTCGAGCCGCAGGTGGTGCGCAGCCCCCTGGTGCAGAGGACATCCTTGATGGCCAGGGGCACCCCGCACAGCGGCGCCACCGCCTCACCCGCCGCCCGCCGCCGGTCGGCGGCCTGCGCCATGCTCCGGGCTCCTTCCGGGTCCAGGGTGATAAAGGCGTTGACTTGGGGATTAACCTTCTCGATCCGGGCCAGCAAAGCCTCGGTGGCCTCCAGCGAGGAAAACTCCCGCCGGGCCAGGCCGACGGCCAGCTCGCCCATCGTCATTATGCTTAAATCCATATCGGGTAACCGTTCACCAGGGGAACTTGGCTGTTTAGTCAAGGGGTCGTAACGTTATTCAGTTGATCACTTTGGGAACCACAAAGGCTTCGCCATTGGCCTCCGGGGCATTGGCCAAAGCCTCCTCCCGGGGCAGGGAGGGGGCAACCTCGTCCTCGCGGAAGGCGTTGACCACCGCCAGGGCGTGGCTCACCGGCTCGACACCGGCGGTGTCCAGCTCGTTCATCTTTTCCACATAGCGCAAAATATCGCCCAACTGACCGGTGAGCATGGCCGCCTCGTCATCCCCCACCTCCAGGCGGGCCAGGCGAGCCACCTGCCGAATCTGATCTTCACTGATCTGCATATTTTCCCTTCAAAAATTGATTATCTCGCTCCCCCCAATGCACGGGGGGCGGGACCGCGCCAACAGGTTGCAAGACCCAACCCGTCGGCGGCACGACTTTTTGCAACAACAAAAAAACTAACTATGCCGCAGGGGCAGCCCCCGCCCGTTCCGGAGGAGATCACAGAACACCCCCACCACCTCCGGGCAAAACTGGCTGCCGGCGCAGCGCCGCATTTCGGCCATGGCCTCTTCCCGGCTCAGGTTGCGGCGATAACTGCGCTGGGAGGTCATGGCGTCGAAGCTGTCGGCCACCGTGATGATCCGGGTGGGCAGGTCGATTTCGGCTCCGCCGATGCGGTCGGGGTAGCCCTTGCCGTCCAGTCGTTCGTGGTGATGGCGGACAATGGCCAGCTCCCGGCTCATAAAAGAGAGCGGCTTGATGATATTTTCCCCGATGACGGGATGCTTGCGCATCATCTCCCACTCGACTTCACTCAGGGGGCCGGGCTTGCAGATATAGCTGACATCGATCACCAGCTTGCCGATATCATGGACCTGGCAGGCCCGCTCCAACACCTCCACTTCGCCGGGTTCCAGCCCCAGGGCGGCCGCGATCAGGCCGGCGTACTGGGTGACCCGGGCGGTGTGGCCGGCGGTGTAGACATCCTTCTCCTCCAGGGCGGTCTGGAGGCTGAGCATGGTGTCCAGGGTGGCTATTTCCAGGTTGTGGCCATACTCCTCCAACAGCCGGTTCTTCTCCTCCAACTCCCTGGTCTTTTCCTTGACCTGGCGTTCAAGATCGGCCTTGTAGGCCCGGGACTTGCGGACGAACATCCGCTTTTCCACCGCCCGCTTGATCTTGATATTGAACAGCTCCAGGTCCTCGATGGGCTTGGTGATAAAGTCGTAAGCCCCCAGGTTGACCGCCTTGACCGCGTACTCCATGCTGCCGGCCCCGGTGAGGAAGATCACCGGCACTCCCAAATCCCGAGCGTTGATCTGCTCCAGCACCTCAAAGCCGTCCTTGTCCGGCATGTTGATATCAAGGATAATTACATCCAGATCGGGATCAAGCTTCCCAAGCGCGTCTTCCCCGCCGGTGGCGCTGAGCACCTCGTAGCCGAAAATCGCCAGAATTTTGGCCACCGCCTCCCGCACCAGGTCGTCGTCGTCGGCAATCAGAATTCTGGTGCGCTCAGCCGGCTGCAAATCCGCCATTCTCCCCACTCCAACCCCTGCGGTTACGTCCCGTTAAATCGACAGGTTAGTTCCCCTGATGTACGGTTACACTTAATATTGCTGACTTAATCAGCCAAAGGACCGGCGCTAAGAAAGCCAGATCACCCCGCAATTGTCCAGTATTTTTTTGCCGTTTCCCGAGCGTGTTCCAGGGCCCGCAGGGGCGGCGCGGCCCGGCGCAAGGGCGCCAACTCCGAGGCACTCCGGGCCTGATCGCCGGCCAGCTCACCCAGGCAGGCCAAAGTGCCGCGTTCCATGATGCCCAAGTCGTAGCCCCCCTCCAGGATCAGGGCCAAACGGCCTTCGCAGAGTTCGGCGGCCAGTTCCAGCAGCACCCTGGTCAGATAAGCGTAGCCGACTTCACTGACCATCATGGTTCCCAGGGGGTCGCCGCCGTAGGTATCAAAGCCCGCCGATACCAGGATCAGCTCCGGCCGGTACTGACGGGCGACAGGGATCAGCAGCTCGTTAAAAATCCGGGCAAAGGCGGCATCATCCTGGCCGCCGGGCAGGGGCACGTTGACGGTGTAGCCCTCGCCGCGGCCCTCCCCCACCTCGGCCAGGGCGCCGCTGCCGGGGAAATAGGGGTACTGATGGGTGGAGAAGAAAAGCACCTGGTCGCTGTCGTAAAAGGCGTGCTGGGTGCCGTTGCCGTGGTGGAGATCCCAGTCGACGATGAGAATCCGCGAAAGGCCGTGCTTTCGCCGGGCATGGTGGGCGGCGATGGCAATATTATTGAAGAGACAAAAACCCCGGG
>OBJA01000898.1_pt1 | contig 23278 bp, 15 predicted proteins | sample 1519751 | NCBI WGS metagenome assembly OBJA01 (sample SAMEA3881238, study PRJEB22517) | soil metagenome | biome: lake sediment; feature: soda lake sediment; material: sediment, water from around vicinity | place: India | collected 2013-12-23 | depth 3 m
CCGAATCCCACGTGTCAGCAACGTTGAATACATTATCGATGACGATTCCTTCAAAAAGAAAGGTGGTATCATGCTGATAAGTGTAACTTTTGTTGTTCCAGATGATAAATCCCAGTTGTGTGAATGAAACATATACTGAAGTCCCTTTGTCAGGTATCCATGCATAAAAGAAATCCAGTGCCGGACCGACACCCTGAATCCGTGATGGGCTGAATTTTTCTGCTGCAGATCTACTGAACTGCATCTGTGTATGGAGTTCCAGGTACTCACCGTATGGTGCAGTAAAGAGCGATGCTTCGGAGATATCTATCATCATCTGCTGAAGACCAAGGTTGATGCCTAATGTAAAACCGGCGTAAAACCGGCCGTTTGTACCTGCCGAGACTTTTGTGAGCCCAAGCTTCCATTGATGATACTTCTGGTTCTGGTATAGCAGTGGGCCAATATCAAGGGTGTCGCCTTCATACATGAGGTTTCCATGAAATGCCACAGAGGCAGCATTCCTGTTTATCAGTATTTCCTGGAACTGATGATACCCGGCATTGGCGGTAATATAAAGTGAATCCCGCCCCCAGCATCTGACTTTTTCACCTAAAACAGTGATCTCCGATATGCTGTATCCTCCGATAACGGACCCGGAGATGAGTGAGTTTTCAATATCATCAAGGAAAGAACCTGACAGATGCCCTCCCTGGCGAAGCCGGAAAAAATGTCGGGTCGTCAGCGAGTTTGAGCCTGCATGAAGTGTGGCAGTCGCTGAAAACAGACTTTTCCCTTCTCCATAATCCAACATTGTTTGATACTGTGGGTAACAATACCCCGATATCAACAATAACAAAATCAATGACAGAGCTTTTAATCTCATGGGCTGATTGTTGTGTTGATGTTGGTGCTGACCACTACCTTCATATGGTAGTCGCTCTTTAACCTGACAATGGTACCATCCGGTTTTGTATCCAGTATGACCTCTATTTCCATCTTCCTTGTCCGCAAGAGATTGTTTATCCTTCTGTGGTCACATGGTACTTCAATCACGGAACGAACAGGCAAAATCAGGTCAGGATGAAGCAGATTTCCTGCAATGACGGTTCCTGCCGGAAGCAGTGAGTCAATTATAAGGCCTGCATCATCGATCATCCTTAAAGAAACCCTGGCATCAAATGGAAAACTGTTTTCTGTAATCAGAAAAAGGCTGCCGTTTTTTACCTCTTCGGTTTTAAAACTGAAATCAACAATACGGCTGAAAGTAAGCCCTTTCGCAGAAAAGGCAATAGGAGCAGACATCTCCAGCCAGGTATTCAAAGGGGATGACGACTTCAGGAAGTCGTTGCCAAAAGAGACGTTGCCGAGGGGGTTGATCTCAAATTCAATATCGTACTCCAGCTTGTCCGGCATAAGCTCGATCATCGACCGTATTGTAGTGGGGTTAAACACAAATCTGTGTTCCTGTGCTGTAACCTCTCCGGTAACGCTGTTCATTGTAGCCCTGCCAAGATTCACAGGAACACCAATGAAAGGATCAGCAAGACTTATTGCCTGGTTTATTCCTGAGTTTATTACACCAATACTATTCATCACAATTCGCACATCAATACCTGCACCATTACTTACCACAAGTGAGGCAGATACTGAGTCTATCTCAAGTGACCCCCCGGTGAAGAAATCAAATATCTTCAGTTGGACACTCTGTGTCCCTGATGTAATCCTGTGATTCCCGAAATATCCGTATGCTTCTGCGATCATCAGGCTTTTGAATGTTGCATCAATTGTCAGTGTATCGGCAGGTGTAACCAGTACGGCATTCGCTGAAGGATCAATAACCGCATCAATTGTGACAAAAATGGTATTGGCTTCAAAACCCGACAATCCGGTAAGATCCAGATCATAGCCATCAATATTTACATCCCACTCCTTAACACCTTTCTGTGAAACTGTACCCGCTGGTACTGTAACCTTTGCCGAGAAAGGTATTCCATTGCGCGTTGCTCCCGGAATAGTATAGTCGAAAACAACAGGCTCCTTAACGGGGTTTGTAATCCTGATCCTGACCTCTCCCTTATCTACCTTAATCTTTCTGATCTCTGCATCATGAAAGCTGAATACAGTCTCCTCACTGGTCTTTATTATTTGCTGTCCGGGTTGAATTGTCAGGTTGACAGGCAGGTTATAGGCTAGTGAGGTCAATGACTGATCCATATTGAAAAGTGTATCCTGTGTAAGCTCATAAACCTTCTGTCTGAAATCTATATATGCCCGGTTGTAACAATCTCCGGCCAGGAACGAGTCCGGGATAATATCATGAATATCTATTGAGGTTTTCAGCAATGGCCCTGATATGCCAACATCCCAGGATATTTCTTCCCACTTTGTGCAACGGGTTGTGACAATTAAAAATGTAATTGCAACAAGGGTTCCGGTAAGAAAAAGCAATCGTCCTGAAATGTGTTTAAACATAAACCGGCAAGCAAATAGTCTGCTTTTCAATCTGAAATCTATCCTCATCTGCCACTAACTTGTTTTTCTCTTCCAGGTGGTTGTACGTCCGATCGCAGATACACCTATATATCCCCGCACATCAATCGTGTTAATATCCTGCATCCTGATAGTGCACTTGTAGGTTTTGCCATTTTCAGGGTCATATATCGTTCCGTTTGTCCACTTGTCACTGTCAAATTTGAAACTTTTTAGAATTACAAGTCCAATCAATGGCGTAGTCCGTAGTTTCGGGTCCGGGTTCTCCTTGTCAACCTTAGGCTTTCCATCAGATTCGTTTGGATCCTTTAACCACACAATCTTTCCGAAATATATACCCGACTTGTTCTTGTAAATCCAAACTGCCGACTTGTTTCCGTCAGTGTACCACTCACCGATAATGTCATCTGCCTTCAAAGTGGAGGAAAATGTTGAGGAGATCAGAAACAGGCCGGTAATTGCGACGGCCATGATAAATAGTCTTTGTGTCTTCATGGGCAAAAAGATTTTTGTTAATGTTTGATTTGAGCCGATTCGTTTTTGATGAGGATAAAGATAATGAGAACTTTTTTTTAAGAAAAACAAAATGCTTCAGGTTATAAACAATCTTTGTTGAAAATAGGGAATAGTGATTTATTGCACAATTATCATAATTGCAATGATTGCCAAAATTATCCCAATCCAGTTTACCGGGCGAAGTTTTTCACGGAACACAATATATCCGACAAGTGCAGAGAGCGAAACAATTCCGGCATTAAACACCGGGAAGAATACGGAATTGGGATATAGATCAAGAGATTTGAAAAAGTAGTATGTCGAATAGTAATTCAAAAACCCGAGAATTATCCCTGCTGCAAAATTTTTTGATTTGAATGGCGCTCCTGTAGTAATACTGCGGCTTACAGTGATAAATATTCCCAGGATGAGTGCAGTTCCAAAAATGATGATGAGTAGCAGTGGCGTCTGATTCAGCTCATCAATCCGATGAAAGTAACTGGTATAGCTCATCATGGAATCGTTGGTGCCATTTCCCAGAAACAGCAATACAGGCAGAAGGAAGTACCTTTTTTTCAGGTCTATGCGTTCCTTCTTCTTGAATGTGAGGTAGAAAGCTACCAGAGCAATAATAATCCCGGTGATTTTCAGGGCTGTAAGAGTATCGTTCTTAAGTATGGTCACACCAATAATTACAGGAATAACCACTGACATTTTCGATGAAACAGCAGTAATTGCGATGCCTACTTTTCTGGTAGATGTGGCAAATACGAAAAAAACCAGGATAAAAAAGCATCCAATAATCAGCCCGTTAATTATCCATGGCATTGAAATTATCTCTGCAGGCTTGAGTTCGCCCCGGTAAGAGAGAATTCCAATGGTCACCGCCACAAGATAATTCACAGTAATCGCCTGAATGGTGTCTATCCTGAACCTTTCAAAAAGCTTGAAGGTAACCATTATCAGGGTTGAGAACAGGAGTGCAAGGATTATATTGATCATAAACTCACCCCCGGTTTACATCTGTAACATATCTTCAGCAAATCACCTCCAATCCTGCCAGACCAGAGTTCGAAACCTTCAATTGCAGGTGCAGGAACGCCGGTCCCAAATTTAACTGTACCGGTAAATATCCTTGCCTCATCCCACAAGCCGGCATTGATGAATGAGCCAAGCACCTGCCGGCCGCCTTCAACAATCATTGATTGTATGTTGTTCTCCCAAAGGTCATTCAGCAATTGATAAACTATTTCATCATTCGCCTTGTCCGCCTTATGGATGATGTTTCTGCCCTTTGCCTTAATCTCATTTGGCGTATAGAGCCATGTTGGTGATGAATCACTGAACACCTTCCAGCCGGTATCTTTAAGTCTTCCGTCAGAATCCAGTACTATGCGAAGGGGATTTTTTCCCGGCCATTCCCTGTTGGTTAGTTCCGGGTCATCATTAATAACGGTACCTGAACCAACCAGGATCGCATCCTCTTCGTTGCGCCAGCGATGGACAAGCATACGCAATTTACTGTCAGTTATCCAGTTGATTACCGGACGTTCTCCTTCCGCACGGGAAATATCCAGGTATCCATCCGAACTCTCCGCCCATTTGAGAATGATATATGGCCTCTTCTTCTGATGAAATCTGAAAAACCTTCTGTTGATATGGATAGACTGTTGTTTCAGCAGCCCGGTTCTTACAGCAACACCCGCTTTACGCAGTTTCCCGACGCCCCTGCCATTTACAAGTGGATTTGGATCACCAACGCCTACAACAACTTCCGGGATATTATTGGCAATAATAAGATCTGTACATGGTGGAGTATTACCATGATGACTGCAGGGCTCAAGATTCACAAATAATGTTGAAGACCTGAACAAATCTTTATCCCTGACACTATTTATTGCGACAACCTCAGCATGATCACCTCCGTATCTGTGATGATACCCTTCGCCTATGATCCTGTTCCCTGACACTATCACGCAACCTACCAGAGGGTTGGGCGATGTCAGACCCAAACCACCGGATGCCAGTTCAAGGCAGCGCTGCATGTAAAGATCTTCAGACATAGTCCGGCAAACCTAATTCATTTTTTGTTATCTCCATTTAAAAACTGTTCAAAATCTTAACTCCCCTCCGGTATTTCAAACTATTTTTGCAGAATGATTGCAAAGACAAACAGAGCAGCAGATATCATTAAAGCCGCAGTATTCCAATTGTCAGAATACTATGATAAGAGCGAGGCTCTGTCAATAATACGCTTGCTGATGGAGGAGAGGTTCGGGGTAACCCGCCTTATTCTTGCAGAAGATCCTGCAAGGCTTCTCACAGAATCCCAGATAGTACAAGTGCATAAGGACCTAAGGAAACTGAAAGACGGGATTCCGGTTCAATATGTTCTGGGTTATTCCTGTTTTCTTGGAGTAAAGCTTGCTGTCGGGCCTGAGGTGCTTATCCCGAGGCCTGAAACAGAAGAGCTGTCACTGACAGCCTTGAAACTTATCGCAGATATAAGAGAGCCATTTGTCCTCGACATTGGCACAGGAAGTGGCGCTATTGCAATAGCACTGAAAATCAAGCATCCGGACGCTAAGGTTTTTGCTACGGATTTCAGCCAGGATGCATTGGCGATAGCACGCAGGAACGCTCAATCACATGAAGCTGATATCACCTTTCTGAAACATGACATCCTGGATGGCACTGCCCCCTTCAGGCATCCTTTTGACATTATCATAAGCAATCCTCCATATATCCCAACCAGCGAAGAGTCAGCAATGGCAGATCATGTTAAAAAACAAGAGCCATATTCCGCACTTTTTGTTGATGACCATGATCCGCTGATATTTTTCCGTGCTATTGGTGAAACCGGAAAACATTGTCTCCGCGAAGGCGGATTTCTGCTGTTTGAAACACACCATCTCTATGCTGAAAAGCTTGCCCTCCTGTTGAAAGATCCTTTGGGATATCAAAATGTTGAAATCATAAAGGATATACATGGAAAAGACAGGATAATAATTGCAACCAAAGGAGCAACACGTTAAATTTTCAACAATTTTTTGTGAAATTATTGGAGATTCAAAACATTCATGTATTTTTATGCATTCATGTATTCAGAAAACCTGTAACCATAAACCAATTATGAGTTATATAAAGTTTGACAAGACCAGGCTGATCAACCTGGAGTATGCGCTCTCTCGGGAGTTGATCCGTTCGAACCGTTCGGGTGCGTATAGTAGCACAACAATAACAAACAGTAACACAAGAAAATACCATGGTTTACTTGTAGTGCCTCAACCCGGGATTGACGATGATCTGCATGTTTTACTATCGGCATTGGATGAAAGCATCATTCAGCATGATGCAGAGTTTAACCTGGGGTTGAGGAAGTATCCCGGAGGAAACTGGAACCCGAAAGGTCATAAATATATCCGGGACTTTGAATCAGAGCCCATACCTACAGTAATTTACAGAGTTGGGGGAGTGGTGCTGAAGAAGGAATCTCTCTTTGCTACCAACGATGACAGGATTCTTATCAGATATACCTTGCTGGATGCACATTCTCCAACCAAATTGAGGTTCAAACCTTTTCTGGCTTTTCGCAGCAGACATTCACTGTGCAAATCAAATATCTTTGCCGACACCTCATATCAGCCTGTAAAGCAAGGTGTAAGCTGTAAGATGTATTCCGGCTATTCACGCCTTGTTATGCAATTTTCCAGGGAACCTCAGTATGTTCATGTGCCTCACTGGTACTATAATATTGAGTACATCAGGGAGCAGGAGAGAGGTTATGATTATTCCGAAGACCTCTTTGTGCCCGGATATTTTGAAATTCCACTGAATAAGGGTGAGAGCATTATTTTCTCTGCCGGCATAGAAGAGACCAACCCCGATCGCTTACAATCACTCTTCAATAAAGAGGTTAAAGGAAGGATTCCCAGAAACAATTTCAAAAACTGTCTTATCAATTCTGCTCAGCAGTTTCTGGTGGAGAAAGGCTGCAGCAATGAGGTTATTGCCGGCTTCCACTGGTTCGGGCGGTATGGAAGGGATACATTTATCGCACTGCCGGGCCTGACACTGGAACTGAACAATCCGAAAATGTTCCGGGGAGTTATGAAATCCATGGTCAAAGAGATGCAGGGGCCACTGTTTCCAAATACTGACTACAACGGGCAAAAAGGATACAGGTCAGCCGACACGCCACTCTGGTTTTTCTGGGCTGTGCAGCAGTATGTCAAATATACATCCGACTGGAAAGGCGCCTGGAAGATGTGGGGAAAAGCAATGGAGACAATTATAAAAGGTTATACAGATGGTACCCCCTGCAATATTAAAATGAATGATCTGGGATTAATTGAGGCTTCCGAAACGGGAGTGCCGCATACCTGGATGGATGCTGTTGTAGAGGGCAAACCTGTTACACCACGTACAGGTATGGCCATCGAAGTAAACGCATTGTGGTATAATGCCCTCAGGTTTTTCTCAGAGATTGCGGAGAAAAACGGGGATGCCGCCAAACAGGAACTTTTCTTGGAAATTGCTGAAAGAGTTGAGCAGAACTTTATTCCACTATTCTGGAACAGACAGCAGAGATACCTTAATGATTATGTGAATGGTGAATATCAGGATGACTCATTGAGGCCGAATCAGATCATTGCAATCTCTTTGCCATACTCTTTGCTGAATGATGAGCAGGCAAAGATGATACTGGATATAACCCGGTCTGTACTCCTTACAAGCCGTGGTCTGAGATCGCTCTCACCACACCACCCCGACTATATCGGTGAATATACAGGTGACCAGGCTTTGCGCGACAGGGCTTTGCATCAGGGAACGGTCTGGCCATGGCTGCTTGGGCACTTCGCTGAAGCCTGGTTGCGCATTTATGGTGAATCAGGTTCGGCACTTATTGATGATCTGCTCTATGGCTTTGAAGAGACTATGAAGGACGATGGTATCGGAACCGTTTCAGAAGTTTATGACGGCAACCCACCGCATAAAGGCGGAGGTGCAATATCTCAGGCATGGAGCGTGGCAGAACTTCTGAGAATCTTCGGAATGCTTGAAAGATTATAAATAAACAAAAGCCGGGAACTATGTTTACATTATTTATTGTCAGGATAACAGAAACCATCACCTCAAAATTAACAGGGTCATGCGAGTATTAATGTTTGGATGGGAATTTCCTCCTCATATCTCAGGAGGGCTTGGCACTGCCTGCTACGGATTGGTGAAAGGTCTGCTTAACCAGGGTGTCAGGGTCACCTTCGTTGTTCCCAAAGCATACGGAGATGAAGACAGTACAGTTGCTCGGATCATTGGAGCTTCTGATATTGAAATTGATGTAAGGGACAGGAAATATTCCGAATTCTGGCAAAACTTCTCATATATGGAGGTTAACTCCAGGCTTATACCTTATGTATCTCTTGAAGAGTACTATCAGCTTTTGGAAAAGAGCCGGGTTCAGACAGAAGAGAGCCTGGAATCAGTATTTACGAGAAAATTCCACTTCTCAGGCGCCTATGGTCCAGGGCTCCTTGACGAGGTTGAAAAGTATGCTCTTGTGGCCGGTTTTCTTGCTTCACAGAGCGACCATGATGTTATACATGCCCACGACTGGTTAACCTATAAAGCAGGAATTGCAGCCAGAAAAGCATCAGGTAAACCCCTTGTGGTACATATGCATGCTACAGAATTCGACCGCTCAGGAGAAAATATCAACCGGCAGGTTTATAATATCGAACGTAGCGGTATGGAAGCCGCAGACCTCGTTATTGCAGTCAGCGAGTTCACCAGAAATATTGTCATCACCAAATATGGCATATCACCTGAAAAGGTAATTACTGTCCATAACGGGGTTACTCCACTCGACAATGAGATATCCGGAGTGGAAAAGCACCTCAATGAAAAGATTGTAACATTTCTTGGCAGGATAACCTTTCAGAAAGGTCCGGACTATTTCGTTGAAGCGGCCCGCAAGATTCTTTACAAAGACAGCAATGTGAGGTTTGTGATGGCAGGGTCGGGTGATATGCTGAACAGGATGATTCGAAGGGTTGCAGCATTACGCATTGGATCACGGTTTCATTTCACCGGATTCCTTAAAGGTGATGACGTAAATCGTATGTTTGCACTCAGCGATGTGTATGTAATGCCATCGGTATCAGAACCCTTTGGCATCTCCCCACTGGAAGCTATGAGGTCAAATGTGCCTGTGGTAATCTCAAAACAATCCGGTGTCGCTGAGGTACTCAAATATGCCCTCAAAGTTGACTTCTGGGACATTGATGCCCTGGCTGACTCCATATATGGACTTCTGCACTATCCCGCCCTGGCAAATATGTTTAAAAGGTTTGGAAAGATTGAAGTTGAAAACCTTAAATGGGATAATGCGGCCAGAAAAGTAAAAGATGTTTATCAAAAAGTGATATGATATATTGTGAGAAGTGTTAGTAGCAACTTAATTTTTCAAGAGATATGCGTTCAATTTGTTTCTATTTCCAGGTACATCAGCCTTTCAGGCTTAAGAACTATCGCTTTTTCCAGATAGGCAGCGACCACTCCTATTTTGATGATTATCAGAACAGGTTTATCATGCGCAGGGTTGCCGATAAGTGCTACCTTCCAGTCAACAAACTTATGCTTGACCTTATAAATGAGTATGGCAAAGCTTTCAAAATATGTTACTCCATTTCAGGTACTGCCCTGGATCAGTTTGAGCTTTATGCTCCGGAGGTACTGGAGAGCTTCAGACAACTGGAAGCTACAGGTTGTGTTGAATTTCTTTCTGAGACCTATTGCCACTCTCTTGCTTCTCTTAAAAGTAAAGATGAATTTTTCCAGCAGGTCCAGATGCACAGGGAGAGACTGAAAAGCCTTATCGGGGCAGAGACTAAAGCTTTCAGGAATACCGAGCTTATTTACTCCGACGCAATAGGGGAGATGGTTGCTGAGATGGGCTTTGAAACAATGCTGACAGAAGGTGCAAAGCACATCCTGGGTTGGAAAAGCCCAAATTATCTATATTGTAATGCCATAAATCCCAGGCTGAAATTGTTGCTGAAGAATTTCCGGTTAAGTGATGACATCGCATTCAGGTTTTCACAGAGAAGCTGGAATGAATGGCCACTCACTACAGAGAAATTTGTCGACTGGCTCAACGCAATTGATCAGCAGCAACAGGTTGTCAATCTTTTTATGGATTATGAGACATTCGGTGAACATCAATGGGAAGAGACTGGTATCTTTGACTTCCTGAAAGCACTTCCGGGACGTGTATTCTCTCATTCCAATTATACTTTTAACACTCCAACCGAGGTTAGCAGAGAGCTCCAGCCAGTATCTGCCGTACACGTGCCTTACCCCATTTCATGGGCGGATGAAGAGCGTGACCTCACAGCCTGGCTTGGAAATGAACTCCAGGATGACGCTTTTGACAGAATATATGCTGTTGAAGAAAAACTGAAAAACAGTAGTAACGACCAGCTCCTTCATGAATGGAGATACCTGCAAACTTCCGATCATTTCTACTATATGTGCACAAAATGGTTCTCAGACGGGGATGTTCATAAGTACTTCAACCCCTATGGCTCACCCTATGAAGCATATATAAATTACATGAACATCTTGTCGGATTTCATTGCAAGAGTCGAAAAGGTCACCGGAGAACCTGTCCCAACAGGCTTTACTGATACCACTATCTCAAAGAATAAAACAGCTAGAGTTTCATCAACAACTTTGCCCAAGAGATTTAAAAAGATGTCAGATCTCAAAGCATTGAAAAAAAATGAGTTGAAGAGACTGCTTAAAGAGACCGACGTAATAGATCTTTACTATGCACTGACAGGACTTAAAAAAGATTTCAAAACCTATTTCCTTGATGCAATGAATGCAGGGGAACTAAAGTCTTTTGAAAAAATAACTGACACCTATGACAAACCAGGCCCGGACAGTATAGAGCAGAGCCGTTTGTTTATCATTATCAAAGCAAATTCGCTCTTTCACGACTAATCTCATCACAGCTTATTTTTTACTACTTTTGCTGTCTCGAATGTGATGACAACGAAAAAAGAGGCTTTAGGATGGATCAACAGAGTGATGAGTTAAAAAGCAGTCAAAAACCTGACTTTATTTTTGAAGTTTCGTGGGAAATATGCAATAAGATCGGTGGTATCTACACTGTGATTTCAACAAAATATGAGGCACTGGCGGCAGCGGTTGAAGATTCGGGACAGTTGATAATGGTTGGTCCGGATGTCTGGAAAGAGACGACAAAACATCCCGATTTCGAAGAGGACCTGCAACTCATGAGGAGCTGGCGTGAATATGCCGCAACACAAGGACTGTACTTCAGGATCGGCAGGTGGAACATCAAAGGAAACCCATTGACAATACTTGTGGATTTCACCTCCTTCTTCCCCAAAAAGGATGAGATCTTTGCAAATTTCTGGGAGACATACGGCCTTGATTCCATTAGTGGCCAGTGGGACTATATTGAGCCTGCCATGTTCGGATATGCTGCAGGCAGGGTCATTGAAAGCTTTTACCGTGGAAACCTCTCCAACCGTACCAGGGTCATCGCCCAGTTCCACGAGTGGTTAACAGGCACAGGAGTCCTGTACCTAAAAGACAAGACACCTGGCATCGTAACCGCATTTACAACCCACGCCACTGTGCTCGGCAGAGCCATTGCCGGTAACGGTAAGAAGCTTTACAGTACCATGGACAAGGTAAACCCGGATCTGCTGGCTGCTGAGTTTAAGGTGAAGTCAAAGTATTCCCTCGAAAGGCTTGCTGCAGAAAATGCCGACCTCTTCACAACCGTTAGCGATATCACCGCTGAAGAGTGCCGAAAACTTATTGGCAGAGATCCTGACAAAGTCACTCCCAATGGCTTCAACTCGTCACTTGTTCCTGAAGGTGAGCTTCTCAAGGAGGCACGTGTTGCCGCAAGGAAGAAAATATTTCAGACTTTTGAAGCTCTCTGGAAGACAAAATTCGATGATGATACACTGCTTATACTTACCAGTGGCAGGTATGAATTCAGAAACAAGGGGCTGGACATCTTCATTGATGCAATAGCAGGCCTGGCTGTAAAGACAGGAAAAACCAGAAAAGTCATCGCAGTCATTGCGGTACCGGCCGACAATCAAGGACCCAGACAAGACCTCCAAAGAAAATTAAGAGGTGATGACGCACATATTGCCGACACACATAATGCCCTCACACATTACATCAGACATCCCGAACATGACCCGGTGCTTAACCGTATAAGCCGCAACTTGATTACCAATGAGTCCGATGGTGAAGTTTTCATCAGTTTTGTCCCGGTCTATCTGAATGGTTCAGATGGGGTTTTCGACCTGGATTATTATAACTTCCTGTGTGGATTCGACCTTTCTCTCTTCCCCAGCTACTATGAGCCATGGGGATATACTCCACTTGAAAGTGCTGCTTTTGGCATACCTTCAGTGACAACTTCACTTGCCGGTTTCGGACTTTGGGTCAGAGATGTGCTTGAGTATACCGGAAATGCTGTTAAGGTAATTGAAAGAAACGACTTCAATGATGCCGACGTAGTCACCGCTATTGAGAATTATATCGGTTATTTCCTCTCAACCGGAAATGATGAATACCAGACAATTTCAAAAGAGGCACAGAAGATTGCTCATAAAGCCAACTGGCGTGATTTTGTGCTCCATTACATCCATGGATACAACAGCTGTATTGAACCTGCGCTGAAGAGAGCAATAGAAGACCCCTATGACCTGACCAACGGACAAAAGAAACTGCTGAAGCCGGCAAAGGAGCAACCGCAATGGAACAAACTGCTGGTGAAAGCCTCCTATCCTGAAAAACTTGAACCCCTGAGAAAGCTTGCAGGAAACCTTTGGTGGTCATGGAATATTGAAGCAACAGACCTCTTCGAAGAGATCAATCCTGAACTCTGGGAAGCATCTTCTTATAACCCTATCAGGTTACTCTCTATGCTCAGTTTCGATGAACTGAATGCTCTTACAAACAATGAAGAATTCCTTGCAAGACTCGATAATGTTTACAAAAGTTACACCTCATATATTGATCACCAACCTGAAGAAGCGCTGCCATTGGTTGCATACTTCAGCATGGAATACGGGCTCCATGAGAGCCTGAAAACATACTCCGGTGGATTGGGTATCCTGGCAGGTGACTATCTCAAGGAAGCAAGTGATGACAACAAACGAATATTAGGTGTAGGACTTCTGTACAGATATGGTTACTTCACACAGAGGATAACTCCTTACGGAGACCAGGTGGCGGGATACTACCCGCAGAAATTCAGTGATCTGCCAATTTACCCGGTCAGGGATGAGAATGACGGGTGGGTGATGATTACGATTGCATTCCCGGGAAGGAGTGTTATTGCAAAAGTGTGGCAGGTAAATATTGGAAGGGTTAAGCTTTTTCTGTTGGATACCGATATTGAAGAGAACGTCTCTGCCGACAGGTTTATCACCCACCAGCTCTACGGAGGTGACCTGGAAAACAGATTTAAACAAGAGATTTTGCTTGGAGTAGGAGGGATCAGGTTGCTTGAAAAGCTTGGCATTGAACCCGATGTCTTTCATTGTAATGAAGGGCATGCAGCTTTTATAGGATTTGAAAGGATCAGAGACCTTGTGCAACGCGAGTATCTGTCATTTGATGAGGCTTTGGAAGTAGTAAGGTCCTCAACAATATTTACAACACACACACCCGTTCCGGCAGGCCACGACCGCTTTCCGGAGGAGATGCTCCGGGCATACATTTCTCATTATCCGGAACGGTTAGATATCTCATGGGAAGAGCTGATATCGCTTGGTCGTGAAACACCAGATCAGTCCGGCTCACAGTTCTCAATGAGTGTGCTCGCAATCAGAACAGCTCAGGAGGTGAATGGGGTGAGCAAACTCCATGGTGAAGTCTCACGAAAGATGTTCAAACATCTATTTGATGGTTATTTTGCTGATGAACTGCATATTGGCCATGTCACCAACGGTGTGCACTATAAAACATGGACAAATCCAGCCTGGCAAAAGATCCATAATAGCTTCTTCGATGATCCGGAATCTGAAGACCTGTACAACCCCTTGAAATGGCAACAGGGAATGGAAAGTATCAGTGATGAAACAATATGGGAAACACGCAATCTCCTGAAAAATGAATTGCTAAGTCAACTTCGCATGAGACTTATGCAGGATATGACGCTGAGACAGGACTCCCCGGCACATATCGTTAAAGTTCTTGAATCTCTCAATCAGCCTATACTTACAATTGGTTTCGCCAGGAGATTTGCAACCTACAAGAGAGCACATCTGCTTTTTACAAATGAAGAGAGACTCCGCAAACTGCTAAGTAACCGGAAAAGGCCAATGCGTTTCATCTTTGCAGGCAAAGCACATCCTAATGACAAAGCAGGGCAGGACCTTATCAAACGTATTATCAGATTCAGCCATAAGCCCGAGTTCGCAGGAAAGATAATATTTGTGGAAAACTACGATATGAAACTTGGCAGGCTCTTAACACAGGGTTGTGACATCTGGATGAATACACCTATGAGGCCAATGGAAGCATCCGGCACCTCCGGAGAAAAGGCTGTCATGAATGGCGTTCTTAATCTCAGCGTCCTCGACGGATGGTGGGCTGAAGGATACAAGCCTGAAGCAGGTTGGGCACTATCTCAGGATGTGATATATCAAAACCAGGAATTGCAGGACCAACTCGATGCTGAAACAATATACAATATTTTCGAGGAGCAGATCCTTCCTTTATACTACGACAGAAATGATAAGGATATTCCTGAAGGGTGGATAAAATACATCAGGAACAACTTCAGCGAAATAACCCCGCATTTTACCATGAAGAGGATGCTGCACGACTATCATAACCTTTTTTATCATAAGCTTGCGAAAAGGAACAGCATTATGCGTGAGGAGCATTTCAGAAATGCAAAGCAGCTTGCTGAATGGAAAAGAAAAGTGCTGTTCCATTGGGATAATATTACGCTACTAGAAAAAACAACCCATGACTCTACGGTATCACCCTTGAACCAGGGTGAAGCCTTCTATGCATCAATCATAATTCATGCACCGGGCCTGAGCTTCGATGATATAGGAATGGAACTGGTCTTTGGAGAAAAGGTAAATGATGTCGTTGAAAGAGTATTCCCGGCAGAACAACTTGAATGTTCATCTGCTGGCAAAGGAAAGCTTCGTTTCGAATGTAAAGTGCCGGCAACAAGGTCCGGAGTGTTTGACTATGCCTTCAGACTGTTTGCAAAACACCCGCTCCTGGAATATAGAATGGACTTCCCTCTCGTGAAATGGATTTAATAACACCGGCACTTGCCGGATAAAAACTGATATTATGAAATTACTGACAGGAAAAACAGCCTTGATAACAGGCGGTGCCAGAGGAATTGGAAAAGCCATCGCCATGAAACTGGCAGAAGAGGGTGCAAACATCGCCTTTTCTGATATCCGTATTGATGACAACGCAAAGGAACTTGTTGAAGAACTCAAAAGCTTTGGTGTACGTGCCATCGCTTATGAATCTGACGCTTCAGACTATGTAGCATGCGAAAAACTCTCGGATGATGTGGTTGCTGCCTTTGGAACTATAGACATTCTGGTAAACAATGCAGGCATCACCCGTGACAATCTTTTGATGAGAATGTCGGAAGATGAGTGGGACAGCGTCATAAGAATAAACCTTAAATCTGTTTTTAACCTTACAAAAGCAGTTCAACGCTTTATGCTGAAGCAGCGTTCAGGTTCAATCATCAATATGACCTCCGTTGTTGGGGTCAATGGTAATGCAGGACAGTCGAACTATGCCGCATCCAAAGCCGGAATGATTGGTTTTACAAAATCTATCGCAAAAGAACTCGGTTCAAGAAAGATAAGGTGCAATGCTGTGGCACCGGGCTTCATCGAAACAGAGATGACAGCAAAACTTCCGGAAGATGTCCGCAAAAGCTGGACAGAAACTATTCCTCTGAAACGTGCCGGCAAACCTGAAGATGTTGCTGATATCTGCCTCTTCCTGGCATGCGATCTGAGCTCCTATGTCACAGGACAGGTGATTTCAGTCTGCGGTGGAATGAATATCTGATTGTGCTATTTTAACGGCGTTATGTAACGCTTCTCCACCACACCTGAAAAAATTCCATAGCCGTTTTTAACATTCGAGTGAACTATTATCGGTTCACTGAAAGGGTTATCATTGTAATAATCTGTTATCACAAACGGATAGTGAAACTTGTAGTAATCCTCATCAACACGATAGATAACGGTCTCTACAGATGATAACCAGGATCTTGTGTCTTTGCCAAGGCTTAATGAAAAGTTGAACTGAAGCCAGCCTCCGTCTTTGCCCTCATCCTTAACTAACTGAGGCTGTGAATTGCGGGAATTCATCTCCCATAGCACTGTATCTGTAAACCCGGGGTATTCCCGAAGCCACGTTGCATAAGCCGTTATCCGGTAAAAATCTTTCGTGCCTGGTACATCACGGAATCGTACAATAAACTCAAGTTTCTCATAATCCTCTGTATAGCCAGATGTGTCAATCTTAATTACCTCAAACTGAGGATCAAAGTCTTCGGGTATCATGGTTGAAGCAGAAATCGCTTTTGGAATTCCAGGTGCCGATGCCTCAAGAAAGTATCTCTTGCCGTGAATCACAGGCAATTGGTGATCATAGAAACTGAAATACCCGTCATCATCCTGGATCAGTCTGACAGATTTTGTCCCATCTGAGATCATCACAACAATTGCTGTGTCCCATGGGTCGTATGTCGAGATAAAGTTGTTGGGGATCGAAGCGTCAACATAAAACGAATGTTTATCTGAACCAGGAGTCAAAAATGCGCTTACTGCAAGCTTTTGATTCTCTGTTGGAAGAGGTATTTTTGTAACCAGTTCAGGCTCGCAACCTAACGATATCGCAAGCACAATAACTACTATAGGAATTGAAAATCTTAATTGTGTTTTCATATCGATGAGTTCTGTTTTATTAGAATTTTATGTTTAATGATACTGACGGAATGATTGGAAATATCGAGACTTTCTTAAGAACTGTTGACCAGGTTTCGTTTTTCGGGTTGTAATCCTGATCTATGAAGTAGAAGTATGGGTTTTTACGGTTATAGAGGTTGTACAAGCTTATTTCCCATGTCCGTTCAAGGTTCAGATGCTGTTTGGTAAACTGTATCCCGATGTCCGCCCTGTGGTAAGGTTCCATACGTTGCTGATTCTTACCCCCATAGCTATCAACATTATACACAGTCCACCAGTTATATTGGCTGGGCCTGCCATGAGGTTCCACCGGATATTGAGCCAGAGGAAGCGATATCGCGTTTCCAGTGCCATAAACCCATGTTCCTGATAGCGTGATCCTCTCATTTAGCCTGTAAACTCCAACCAGAGAGACATCATTTCTGCGATCATATTTGGCATAGAACTTTTCGCCATTGTTAACCTCATCAAACTGAAGCTGAGTCCATGACAGGGTATATCCGATCCATCCCGTAAATTTGCCGTATTTGCGCTGTAACAGAAACTCTATACCGTATGCCCAGCCCTGTCCCTGTGTAACATTGTTTTCCCAGTTAAAACCCGGATCTACTTCACCTTCCAGCACCAGAAAGAAAGAAGCCCCATCTTTGTATCCCAGAACATTTGTGGAGTATTTGTAGTATCCTTCAAGTGAAATATTCAGACCTGCGGGAATGATATCCTTTGCAAACCCAAGTGCTACCTGCCGTGATTTCTGTGGGCCTATATTTTCTGTTGATGGAACCCATAGGTCTGTTGGCAGACTTACACCCGTAGTAGAAATCAAGTGTACATATTGAGACATCATAGCATATGAACCCTTGACAGAAAGATCATCCTTAAGCATATATGAAGCCATTAACCTGGGTTCCGGATTTATGTAATGCCTGCTTTTACTGTTGAAATGGCTTATCCTGAAGCCGGCATTTGCTTTGAAACGGTCGCCCAAACGCATCTCGTCCTCGATGTATATTCCAGATTCAATGGAGTATAGGTTTTCAATTTTTCGCTCAAATTCATTGACATACATGTCTTTTAATACAAATGCACTGGGCCTGAAAGTGTGATGTGTTAATGATACACCGGTTCGAATTACATGTGCCGGGTTTGGACGGTACTCCCAATCAGACTTTAATGTATAATCTTCAATGTCAGATGTATAACTCAGATCGAACATCAATTCTTTCATATAATGCTCAATCCAGAATATTTTCAGCATATAGGTGCTATATATTAAAGAGGTATTGGTGAATAACCTGGGGTTGAATATATGGTTCCATCTTGCCGTGGCAGTTTGGTTCTGCCAGAAAAGCCCAAGATCAAAGTCATACTGGACACTTTTCGAATCATACTCTTCACCAAGGAAGAACTTGTCGCGACCGAAATATCCGCTCAGGTAGATCCTGTCTTTGGGGCTGATCTCATAATTTATCTTTGCGTTGAGGTCATAGAAATAATAGCCACCTTTTTGATCCGCTGGTATGAACGGTCTGATGAGAAGGTCAAGATATGTACGTCTTCCTGAAATGATGAATGAGGCTTTATCTTTCACAATCGGCCCTTCGAGCATAAGCCTGCTGGAGATAAGTCCTATTCCTGCCTCTCCACCGAACTCACGACGGTTGCCATCCTTCATCTGCATCTCTACTACGGAGGAGAGTCTGCCACCATACCTTGCAGGGAAACCTCCCTTTGTCAGCTCTACACTCTTCAAGGCATCCCCATTAAACAAACTGAAGAACCCGAATAGATGGAATGCATTATATACCAATGCATCATCAAGAATGATAAGGTTTTGGTCGGGACCGCCACCACGCACATATAAGCCGCTGCTCCCCTCACCACCCGACTGCACACCAGGCATTAGTTGCAGCACCTTGAAAACATCCTTCTCGCCAAGTAAAGCAGGAATATCCCTGATTTGTCGAATAGGAACACTAACTACACTCATCCTGTTCTCAGTGCTGATCGGAGTGTTACCCTCTGCAGTTACAACAAAAGCCTGAAGCCTGATAGGTTGCAACCCAACATCAATCACAGTATCACGGTTGAGATAAAACCTGTAAACCACCTGCTCATAGCCAATAAAGGAGTAAACCAGGTCTATGGTATCGGATAACGGACTGAAAGAGTAATAACCGTAATTGTTTGTAGTGGTTCCTATGGATGTGCCGCGCAGGTAGATGTTTACCCCTGGAATTGTCTCACGGCTGTTCTCTTCGAAAATATGCCCGCTGATGGTGTATCTCTGCCCCGACAGATCAGGGAATAGTGCTGAAAACAGCAAGGCCAGAATAAAAAATCTTTTTACCATTCTGTAATAGTTTTGTGATTCTGCATTTGTTTTATAGATGCCTGAAAACTGATTTGATGTATGAGTTATTGCAAAGGTTGCGAATATAAATAATACAAGTTAAACCTCCCTGTGAAAAATTTATCATATAATTGAAAAAATGTTTGCATATTGAAATATAATCACTATTTTTATGCAGATATAATGACCTTATACTTTTTGAACCAAAAGATCAGTATTATTTAAGCTTTAAATCGAACAAAAAATAATGTCAAACAAAACAAAAATCTATGAGTAAACTTTTTACCCTTTTAATTTCCATCATTTGTTTTTCTGCCATCGGACAGCCACTAATGTCTGAGAAACCTCTTGCTGAAAACCAGAAGGAGCAGTTTCAAAGTCTTATTTTGCCCTATCTGAAAGATTGCCGCAGTGCCACAAATGATGAAGAGCGAAATCGTTGTACCTCAGACGAATTGCTGAAAATAATTGAAAAGAATTTCGAATGTCCCTGGAGAGACCTTGAAGGTGAATTCTCGCGTATTGTTTTGAGATTTATTGTAAACGTTGACGGCAACATTGAGAAGTTTCTGACACTCTTCAGCGATAATTCAGCGAACCGGCCATCAGAAAGCATCAATAATGCTCTGATACGAGCTGTTTACAATTCCAACGGGCAGTGGGTGCCTGTAAGAGAAGGGGGAAGGCCAATGCCACGGGAATATGTGCTTTCTGTGAAGTGCAGTTGCAATAACCCAACGCAACCCAAATTCTCCCTCCTTGATACAATACCCGCTTACTTTGCAGATGGACATTACCAGCTTCAAAGCTTCATTGATAAAAACATCGTATATCCTGACGGGTTTTTAAGTAAATCCGGCAGGCAGACTACTGTCTTGCTAAAGGCTGCAATTACAAAGGATGGTAAACTCGACAGCACCACAATCAGGGTTCTCAATCTTAATCAGGTTGATTACCGCCTGTCTGAAAATTCTATTAACATTGTGATGCAACTTGCCAGAAAGGGTTGGAGGCCTGCTGTTACAAGTGAAGGTGAAGCAATTGACTACACTTCATACTTCAAAGTTTCATATGTAGATGACAAAAATCCCAGAAGAGGAACCATTCCGACAGAATGGGATATCACCGTCGGGAATAACATGTTTTATAATGAAGGTGCTTTTGAATTCAACAGCAGAAATTATGCTGCTGCTGTACAACTCTTCTCAAGAGCTGTATTCCTGGATCCGGATGACAAAGAGTCATGGCTGATGCTCGGGCAATCATACATAGGAGCACGGAACAACTCACAGGCCAGGATAGCACTGCAAAGAGCTATTGACCTGGGAAGCAAGGACGCAGAAAAATGGATGATAGAAGCAGAAAAACCTGATGACGTTGAACCTATACTGCCGGCAAAGGAGGTGATAAAAAGACCTGAAAGAACTGAAAGAGTAAGGCCTGTAACACCTCCCGGCAGACAGTAGCTTGCTCCGCTCTTATCTCTGTAAATGGAGGAAGCTGAATTTCGTTGCGTTTAGTTAATTGGATTACTGAAGCACTTATTTAATAACCAAAATTCTTCAACATGAGAACAAAAAATTTACTATTTGTTGCTTTATTGGTGCTAGCTGTGCCTTGTGCCAATTTTTCACAGACAGTTCTTTTTTCCGACGATTTTGACACCTATACCCTGGGAAGTTATCTCGTTGTTTCCAATCCTGTAAATTTCACTACCTGGAGCGGTGGTTCAGGTGGTGCAGATGATGTGAAAATCACCGACGAACAGTCGAAATCACAGCCACACTCAGTAAAAATTCATGCATCGGTGCCCGCTGGTGATGAAGACATTGTATGGCTTCTTGGCAATAAGACTGCAGGGAAATATGAAATCGAGTTCAGTATCTTTGTAGGTGCAGGGGCAAATCAGGGAGCATACTTCAATATGCTGCAAGCTATTCCGCCATCGCCCGAATGGGCTTTCTCCCTTGTTTTCGACCCAAGCCTGGACCTTTTGTTCAGCTGGAATAATGTTGGCAGTGTAATAGGCACCTATGCCAAAGGTCAATGGATTGACTTCAAGGTAAATGTAAATCTTGATGCAGATTCAGCATTCCTGTGGGTTGATAATGTGATGCTGGCTGAATGGCAATGGAGTGTTAAAGAGTCTGGAGGTGTTGGGTTGAAACAACTGGCCGGAGTGAATTTTTATGCCTATGCAGGAGGTGCTCCCGGCACAGAAGTTCTTTATTATATTGATGATGTGAAATTCACAGAGATCATCAATATAGGCATTTCCGAACCTGTAAACAGCAACCTTGCCAAGATATATCCAAACCCGGCAACTGATATCATCAATTTCGATGTTAACTCAATAGAAACTGTTGAAATCTACTCTCTGACCGGGTCTTTTGCTGGTGTGCTGCCTATCAGCAATAACTCCGGTGATGTAAGTCATCTCCCTGCCGGTGTTTATCTTGCAAGGATAATCACAGCCAAAGGTGTATTGCAGGCCAGGATCGTTAAAGAGTAAGCTGCCGCATAAAAATGCAGGAACCTTGGCATCAGTATTCGTAAAAACCCTTCCACCACAGGCGGAGGCGTTCAAGGAGTTTTTGCTCCTGAGGGTTATTGCCTGGTTGAAACAACCTTGCGGTGGCTATTCTATCGGGCAGGAATTGTTGCGCAGCAAAATTTCCAGGGAAATCATGAGCATATAGGTAATCCTTTCCATAATCCAGCCCTTTCATCAATCCTGTCGGGGCATTCCTCAGATGAAGCGGTACAGGCAGGTCGCCGGTACGCCTTACCTCTGCCTGTGCATTGTTGATTGCTATGTATGCGGAATTGCTTTTTGGTGAGGTTGCCAGGTAGATTGTTGTTTCGGCAAGTATGATGCGGCTCTCCGGCCAGCCTATTTTATGTATAGCATCAAAACAGGCATTGGCGAACAGAAAAGCATTGGGATTCGCAAGTCCGATATCCTCTGATGCAAGAATCAATAACCTCCTGGCGATGAACTTCGGGTCTTCTCCTCCCTCAACCATCCGTGCCAGCCAGTAAACTGCAGCGTTCGGATCGCTGCCTCTCACTGATTTTATAAATGCTGATATCACATCATAGTGCATCTCGCCCTGCTTGTCATAGATCGCAAGGTTCTCCTGTATTGTATCTGCCACAAGCTTGTTTGTCATCCTCACCCTGCCGGCTTCTGCATGTGATTCAACAACAAGTTGTATCGCATTGTATAGCTTTCGTGCATCACCACCCGAGAACCTTAGTATTGCATCATTTTCTGCAATCTCAATTTCAATATTTTGCTCCTTGTACCAGGAAACAGACTTTTCAATAAGTTTTTTCAGACTGTCAGTATTCAAAGGTTTCAGCACATATACCTGGCAACGCGACAGCAAGGGAGAGATAACCTCAAAAGATGGGTTCTCTGTTGTAGCTCCTATAAGTGTGATGATGCCCTTTTCAACCGCTCCTAACAATGAATCCTGCTGTGATTTACTGAAACGGTGTATCTCATCAATAAACAGAACTGCTTTCCCGTTAAGCGCTTTGGCCTGGTCAATGACAGACCTGACATCTTTTACCCCTGAAGATACAGCACTAAGTGTAAAAAACCTCATGTCAAGTTTTGTGGCTATAAGATGAGCCAGTGTGGTTTTTCCAACACCGGGCGGACCCCACAATATCATCGATGGAATTTTTCCCTGATTAATGGCATTACTTATCACTTTGCCTTCTCCTGTAAGATGTTCCTGACCCTCGTATTCCCCCAGGATTGCAGGGCGCAGAATCTCTGCCAATGGTGTGTTTGTCCTGTGCATAGTTAATTTCTGTTCTTGCAAAACTAATAAAAGTGCCAATAATCAATGGATATTTCAGGGCAAACGCATGAAAAAAAGTCACCGGATTTTGGATAGCCATAGCTGAGCTG
>OBJA01000899.1_pt1 | contig 23205 bp, 14 predicted proteins | sample 1519751 | NCBI WGS metagenome assembly OBJA01 (sample SAMEA3881238, study PRJEB22517) | soil metagenome | biome: lake sediment; feature: soda lake sediment; material: sediment, water from around vicinity | place: India | collected 2013-12-23 | depth 3 m
CGTTGAACCTCTCTCGAACGTCCGATATCGTGCTTCCGCACCGGCGTGTCGGCCCGGCCCATCATCTTTTCCATTCCGTAGGCTGCCCCAATAAAATGGCTCCTGTTAATTCCTTCCGATCCACCGGTACCCACAAAAACATTCTTATTGTAATTAGCCATTCCTGCCACTTCATGCGGTACAACCTGACCAATTGAAAGTATAAGATCGAAGTTGCCTTCAACAAGCAGTTTATTAACCTGAACCGGCCATGAGTAATCAACGGCGCCACCTGATACTTCCTTTACAAATTCAGAAGGAACAGAGCCGAGGGTAACTACATCGTTGCGCCAGTCGTGATCGCGGAACAGGTTTCGTGGTGTTGTGCCAAACATGTGTTTTATCTGGACATCGGTCATGGGGGTATGGGTGCCCAGTGCCGGCAAAATATCAGTAAGTTTTTCGCCGTAATACTGCCAGCAAAATTCAGTCAGTTCTCCTGCCCTTGAAGGATACCTTGTATAGTCGGGAGGAATAGCCAGCACTTTATTCCTGTTCCCCATATTCTCAAGCGCCTGAAATAATCCTGTTTTCAGGTCATCGGCAGTGAGATTTGTATCTTTTGAACCAATCTGGTAAAATATCATGTCGTAATGTTTTGTTAAAAAACTAGTTTGGTTTTAAGCGGCAGTATGCAGTGGTACAGTAAAATTTTTAACTGGTAATGTGAAATATCTGTAACATTTTAATTTTTCTTTTCAGGTGGCATAAATTTTTCCGGATAATCTGCCATCCTGTTTCGTATTCTCCCTAACTCATCGTAAGCATCGACTAATCTTATTTGTTCCTCCCTATTAATTTACAGCAAGAGCTAAATCAAGCCAAATATTGTTTCAGTCGTTTCCCCACCGCATCTGTCATTTTTGTATACCTTACACCATACTTCCTACTGCTGCTAGAAACTACTATCTTTTCACCCGGGCATTTCCTTTCCAGATGCTCCAGACCATTTCCTCGTCGGCAGGCTGGGCATAGTCGGTTAGGAAAGTGGCAGCCATGGCACCGGTAGCCCAGCCAAACTGGGGCCATTTTTCAGGGCTCCATTCCCTAAGGATGCCGTAGAGCAATCCGCCTACAAATCCATCGCCTCCACCTATACGATCTAAAACATGAATGGTGCGTGGTTCGATTACATGCCAGTTATCTCCTTCAAGCATAATGGCTCCCCACAGGTGTTCGTTCACACTGACCACTTCACGCAGGGTAGTGGCAAATACCGATGCATTGGGGAAACTTTCCTTTACACGTTTTATAAGACCCTTAAACCCATCAATTTTTGCTTTTAATCCTTCTCCTCCGGCTGGTGGTCCCTCGATTCCAAAGCACAGCTGGAAATCTTCTTCGTTTCCGATAAGGATGTCCGACACGGAAGCTATTTCGGTAAAATTCTGCCGGAGTTCTTCTTCACGTCCCTTCCAGAATGAGGCACGATAATTCAGGTCGAAAGATATGCGTGTTCCGTGTTTTTTTGCGGCTCTGGCAATTTCAAGGCAAAAACGACTGGTTTCGGAAGAGAGGGCAGCAATTAATCCTGACAGGTGAACCACCTGTACCCCTTCCTGGCCGAATATACGTTCCAGGTCGAAATCATCTGCATTCAGGGTACGGCCTACTTCTCCGGCCCGGTCGTTATGGACCCGTGGCCCGCGGGAACCATATCCGCTGTCGGCAATGTTAAACTGGTGGCGGTATCCCCAGGGGTCCCCCTGTTCCACCTCCGGTCCTTCAACATCCATAAACCTGGATTTTAGGTTGCTTTTAATGAACTGTGCCACAGGGCTGCCTTTGACAAATGTTGTCAGTACCTTCACTGGTAATCCAAGGTACGAAGATATACTGGCCACATTTGTTTCAGCACTTGTAGCATACATTGTATAGGTATCGCTGCTGTGCACCGGTTGCCCGTTAACGGGGGTAATTCTGACGCCCATGCTTGTAGGGACCAGCATGGCATATTTACTATTTCTTCTTAATTGTAAAGCCATATAGTATAAAGTATTAATTTTTAAAAATGTTTACGCTCCACGTGTCGGATGCGGTTTTAGGTCGGTCAGTTCTTCGATTCGAACCGTGCGTTTTTCTTCAATCGATTTGCGGGCAGCAATCCCGATCAGGCACGACATGGCTCCATCGCGGGTGCCGGCTGAATGTTTGAAGGGGTCGGGCATATCGGGATCACGAAAGATTTTATCCTGCAGGCGGGAATCCCCTCCGCCATGACCACCCCGTGCAGCTTCTACCTTTAGAATCTGATAATCGGGATTAAAATTTTTCATTATAAATATTTCGTTGTATCGTGTATTTTCATTACCACTCTGGTTCATCTCTGCAGCATGCAGCTGTGCCTGGTCGATTTTTTCCTGTCCCCGCCAGGGGATATCTTCCCATGATTCAAGGCGGCCATCTTTCCCGTTGAAGGCAATACGCCAGCCTTCGTAGGGTGAATATGTGGTTAATGAATAATTCACAATTACGTTGTTTGCATATTTTATCTGTGCCGACATTTTGTCGTAGATGTCAATTTCTTCACGCCACAGGCAGTTATCACGGATGTACCCATCGTATTTTTCATTTTTTACATACAAATCCATGTCGTGCTGGTCTTGGGTTATATCCCAGAAATAGTCACATTTGTCGGTATAAGCGCAATTACGGCAATTGGCTCCTCTGAAAGGATTATTTTTTCCATAGTGTTCCAAAGCCCCATAAGCTTTAACCTCCACCGGGTCGGAATCGATAAACCAGTTGAGCAGATCGAAATGGTGCGTTGATTTATGTACCAGTAAGGTACCTCCTTTATCGCGTTCGCCATGCCATCGCCTGAAGTAGGAGGCGCCGTGGTAAGTATTCAGGTACCAGTTGAAATCAACTGAAGTTATTTTACCAAGCGGCTTTTTTGCCAGTTGTTCTTTTATGGCCGAGAAGAGTGTTCCGTAACGGTAATTAAATCCAATTGTGCATTTCTTGCCAGTACGTTTTTCGGCATCCAGTATTGCCTGGCTTTTAATCTCATCGGTAGTCATCGGTTTTTCCGATAAAACATCAGCACCATATTCCATTGCTTTAATAATGAATTCATGATGAGTCGAATCCATTGTTGTAACAATTACCAGTTCAGGTTTGGTTTGAGTCATCATCTGGTCGAAATCGGTAAATACAGGGCAGTTAACACCCATATGCGATTTTGCCAGTTCAAGCCTGCCGGGATTTATGTCGCATAAACCTACGAACTCAACAATGTCGCTGTAGTTATCGACAACTCTTTTCCCCCAGAAACCTATGCCCCGGACTCCGGTTCCAATCATTGCAATCTTTTTTTTATTTTGCCCCGATACAGCAGCGCCAAGCGGGTTTGAAATGATTGATGCCCCTGCAGCCATTCCTGCGGTGGTTGTCAGAAAGTCTCTTCGTTTCATTGTGTTATAGTTATTAGTTATTGATTTTACCCGACTTAAACTATACCCGAATTCTCCAAGAATTATACTCCCCCGAAGGCACTGTATCCTCCATCAACCGGGATCACAATTCCGGTAATGAAACCCGAAATGTCTGAAAGCAGAAAAAGGGTGGTTCCCTGTAAATCTTCAGGTTCACCAAATTTTCCCATTGGGGTATTATCTACTATTTTTTGGCCCCTGGGTGACCAGTTTCCGGTTTTTTCATCGGTTACAAGGAAGCGGTTCTGATTGGTAATGAAAAAACCGGGAGCAATGGCATTAACCCTGATCCCCATTTTGGCAAGATGCACTGCCAGCCATTCGGTAAAATTGTTGATGGAGGCTTTTGCAGCTGAATAGGCAGGGATTTTTGTAAGCGGTTTATAGGAGTTCATTGATGAGATATTAAGTACAACTCCTTTTTTCTTTTTAAGCATATCGGTTGTGAAAACCATTGTAGGAAGTACAGTTCCCTTAAAATTCAATGCAAAAACCTTATCAAAACCTTCCATCTGGAGACCGTAAAAGGTATCGGCCATATTGTCGTACTCCTGCATTTGTTCCAGCTTAGTTGTTGCCTGAGGGTTGTTTCCGCCAGCACCGTTTACCAGGATGTCAATTTCTCCCAATTGATTGTTAATCTCCATTTTAGCCTGTTCAAGTGATTCGCGGTCGAGCACATTGGCAGCTACCCCAATAACCTGCGAACCTGTTTCAGCAGAAATTTCTGCCGCTACTTTACTTGCTGTTTCTTTATTTATATCGGCGATTGCTATTTTCATACCTACCGAGGCCATTGCTTTCACCATAGCACTGCCCAAAACGCCTGCTCCGCCGGTAAATACGGCTACTTTTCCTTTTAAATCATTGAACGACATTGGCTCCATTATAAATCTCTTTTAAATTCTTTATAGTAATCAACATTTTCTTTTGTTACGATGTCAATGGATGTATAGTTTTCTCTGGCAGTTATTCTTTTTTGCACAACATTCCTGAAAAGTTTGTTAATGGCATTGTATCCCTGTTCTTCAGGGCGCTGGCATATTAAAAACTGTACAATGTCTTTTTTCAAAAAGGAAATGTTTTCCTTCAGCAAGTCGTGCCCGATTATTTTTAACCCCTTGATATTGTATTTTTCAACAAGCCGTCCAACATTAAAAACTTTGGAATTGGTAACAAATAATCCTTTAATATCTTTATTTTCGATAGTTTCAAGCACCTGGATCATCCAGGAGTCGTTGTTGGTGTCGGGGATTTCCAATGTAAAAAGTTGATGGATATCTCTGTTGTTGTTCCTATACCAGTCATAAAATCCTTTTTCCCGTTGCACAAGGTGGTTTTGGTTGTCCATTTCCTTTGCAAAATGAAGTATCAGAATGTTTCCATCGGGAAGAATTAAGTCAAGCAGTTTTCCTGAAACCAACCCGCTTTGATATGAATTTTGTCCAATGTATCCAAGTTGCCCGGCGTTTTTTATTTCTGAATCAATGAAAACAAACGGGATATGCAATTCTTTTAACTTTACAATTAACTCGTTAGCCTGTTTTTTAAAAAAAGGAGCAAAGACAATACCATCGGGTTTTAATTCAAGCACCTTTGATGCATTTGTTTCAAAGCTTTTTGGATCGTTCTGGCTGTAGGAAAAATGTTTAACCTGTACTCCGTATTGCCGGAGTTCCATTATCCGCTTATTAACCCCCACCACCGGTTTATTCCAGTATCCTTCTGCCGAAGGGGGTTCAGGAAAAAGAGTTGCAAATACTGCCGATTTTTTTGATGCCAAGGTACTTGCAAGAATATTGGGCTGATAATTCATTTCAGCTATAATCTGAAGAATTCTTGCTTTGGTATCCTCAGCCACTTCACCACGGTTATGTAAAACCCGGTCTACAGTTCCAATTGAAACATTCGCTTTTTCGGCAATATCCTTTATCCGTATTTGCTTATTCGTTTCTATAACTAATTTAATTTTAATTAATTGATAAATATCTGATGAAGAACCTATTTGCAAAATTAATTAAAATTTCTCATTCCCCGTGTTCGTACACGGGAAAAATGATTCTATAAATTTAAATGCTTATTTGAGTACTTACATCTTGGGGTTTATGCGACAGCAAATTACCCCCTGTCAACTTTTAATTGATCAAAGTGAGAAGCAGAACAATTCTCATTCAAGGTAATCGGGAAATTTTTTGTCTTCCAGCGGGTTCTGGAAAGTTGTTTGATAACAGCTTATTACACTTAGAAAGAAAAAAAAGTTGCTTATTTTAGGTATCAAAGTGAACGAGAACCTTTGATTAGCTGTTCATATTAACGAAAACTTATTTTGTTTATTGAAGTTACTCAAATCCTGATCAGGACATTCACCTGTACGGGGGGAATTAATTTGAATTCTTTACTATGTTTTTTACACCAAATTCCTCGAAATGAAATCACATATGTATATTCCTGGTATTTCACTGGCCAGGCATTATTATAATTTCTTTTTTTTACTGCTGGTAATTATTTCAGGCAACATTTTAACGGCATCCAGGTTTCTGATTTTTTCTTTCTTATTTGTATTTTCAATTACGAGTTATGGAAATGTATCCTTTACCTCTTCGTTTCATCCAGAAGCTGAAATTAATAAATCAAATGTTAAGGAATTTATACAAAAATCTGGTTTTTCAGAATCAGCAGCTGCCTATATAATAGCACTTGAGCCGAACGTAACCCTTATTATTGAAGCCGAGCCGACAAGTGTTTCGAAAGCCGGGCAGGAAATAATATATACCTATATTGTAACTAATATTAGTACTGATACTTTGACTGATGTTTCAGTTATTAATAATCGTTTTGTAAACATCTCTTTAGATTCCACAACTATAAAACCTAATGGATCTGTCACCGGAACAGAAAGTGTTGAAATTACACAGGAACAAATAGATGCGGGCAGTGAAATTGTAAATGAAGCGGAAGTTACTACTGCAGAAGGGGCAAAAAATACAAGTAATGTAACAGTAACAGTTAACCAGGCTCCATCAGTGAGCATTGAAAAGTCAGCAGATATACCAACTGTATCTTCTGCAGGTGTAAGTATTAATTACAGCTATGTTATTACCAACAATGGAAATATAACACTAACTGAAGTTGCTGTTTCAGATGATATGCTGGGGCAGGTAAATCTTGATGTAACCACTCTGAAACCAGGAGAAAGTGCACAAGGCAATAAATCTTATCCGGTAACACAAAACGATATCAATTCAGGCGATGACATTGTAAATGTGGCAACGGTTACTACTGCTGAAGAGGTTACTGACTCCGATGAAGTAACAGTGACTGTTAATCGGGCAGAATCAGTGGAAATTGTTAAAACAGCAGATAAAACAAGTGTTTCTTCAGCAGGTGAAATTATTACTTACAAGTATGAAGTAACCAACAAAGGAAATGCAACGCTGAACGACATTACTGTTACAGATGATAAGCTTGGGCAAATTGAACTTGATGAAACCTCACTGGAACCCGGAGAAAAGGCTGAAGGCACCGGCACTTACACAGTAACCCAGTCCGATATTGATTCAGGAGATCCAATCGTAAATTTGGCCAGCGTTAACACTGCAGCAGGAGCTTCAGATGAAGATGAGGTAACAGTCATTATTGATCAGCAATCCGGTCTTACAATTGAAAAGACTGCATCACAAGCTACCTTCAGTACTGTTGGGCAGGAGATTGAATTCACAATTACAGTTACAAACAATGGCAATGTTACTCTTAATAACATAACTGTTTCAGATCCATTGGTTCAATTAAATCAGACAATTGGAAGTTTGGCACCAGGTGTTTCCCGCACTTTCAGTGGAAATTATAAAGTCACCCAGGAGAATATCGATGCAGGCAGCATAACCAATATTGCTACAGCATCGAATGGCAGCTCAATTAATGTGAGCGACACAATTACAATAACGGCTACTCAAAATCCCGGTATAACAATAACCAAAACAGCCTCTCCTGCTACATACAGTTCGGTAGGTGATGTTATAACATATACCCTTGTTGTGCAAAATACCGGAAATGTAATTCTTTCAGATGTAATGGTTACTGACCAGTTGCTTGGGTTAGAGGAACAAATCGGTGATCTGGCTGCCGGAGAATCTGCTGCAATTGAAGAATCCTATACAATTACCCAGATTGATCTGAATAACGGCAGCCTTGTTAACAATGCTTTTGTGACAGGAAATGATCCTGGAGGGAATGAATTTACACACAGCGATGAAGTAAGAGTAACTGCAAGTCAAAACCCCAACCTGGCAGTTAGAAAATCAGCCTCACCCCTTACCTATGATTCAGTAGGCGACCGGATTACCTATACTATTGAAGTCGAGAATACAGGAAATGTTGCCCTCCTCAGCGTCATTGTTTCCGACGAATTAATTGGACTTTCTGAAATCATTCCCATTCTTGGTTCAGGTGAAACTCGTACATATACCGGATCACTTACAGTTATTCAACAGCATCTTAACTTAGGGAGCATAACAAATACCGTAACCGTTACAGGTATTGGTTCGGGTAGTTTAACAGTAAACGATACGGATGAAGCTACTGTGACTGCTGTTCAAGGTCCTGAACTTTCGGTCAGTAAAACTGTAGAACAGGAAACGTTCACTGCTGTGGGCGATGAAATTAACTACAGCATTTTAGTGCAGAATACAGGAAATATAACAATCACCAGTATAAACGTTGACGATCCGCTTGTTCAATTAAACGAAACCATTGGAACCCTTAATCCCGGTCAATCCCGAAGCTTGTCTGCAGTTTATGTAGTAAAACAACCCGATTTGGACCGGGGTACTGTAATAAACAGAGTGGAGGTAACCGGCAGGCATGGGAGTGAGTTTGTTGAAGCAGAGGATGAAGCTATTGTTACTGCTTTATCTCCGCCGGTGGCAAATGATGATCACAGCGCCGATCATCTGACGGGGGAGGCTGTAGTTATTTATATACTCGGGAACGATTTATTAAACGATGGTTCTCAGGCTTTACCTGGCTTGGTTACTGTTGATTTAAATTTGGATAGGGATGGCATTCAGTCAGAATTAGTAATACCAAATGAAGGCTTGTGGAGCTATGATAGTCAGTCAGGGGAGTTAACTTTCACTCCTCAACCGGGATTTACAACCGATCCTTCTCCCATTATTTACCTGCTGACAGAAAAATCAACAGGATTAAGCAATAGTGCCACTGTTACGGTTGATTATAATGAGGGAGTTCCTTTCGCATTTAACGATATCAGCACAGGAAATACCCCTGGGGAACCCGTTACTGTTAATATTCTTGCAAATGATAAATTAAGCGATGGCTCTCCTGTTTCAGTGGAATTGGTAACAATCGATCTTGATGCCGGTCAGTCGGGAATTCAATCTGAATATTCCATACCGGGAGAAGGGAACTGGATTTATAATCCCCAAACGGGGGAGGTTGTTTTCACACCCCTTTCGGGTTTCACAACAGATCCTACTCCTGTAATTTATATCCTTACTGAAATTTTGACCGGATTGAGTGATGAAGGGACAATCATAATTTCTTACAATGAACAATCGCCTGTGGCTGAAGACGATATTAGTACAGGGAATGTTCCGGGTGATGAAATCACAATTAATATTCTTGAAAACGACAAACTGGGAGATGGTACTGAAGCATTGCCAGAACTGGTAAGCATTGATCTTGACCTAAACAGGCCAGGTGTGCAGGATGAGCTGAACAGAGAAGGGGAGGGGCGCTGGAGCCTGAATTCCTCAACGGGCGATGTTACTTTTTTTCCGTTGCCCGGATTTTCGGGATCAACCCATCCTGTTACTTACCGGTTAATGGAGATTCTGACAGGTTTAAGCGATACTGCCACCATCACCATTGTATATAATGATGAAGCTCCGGTTGCGGTTGATGATACAAGTTCAGGAAACCAGGCCGGCACAGAAGTTTCAATAAATATCCTGAATAATGATTTATTAAGTGATGGAACACAGGCATTGCCCGACCTGGTGACAGTTGACCTTGATCCACAGGAGGAGGGAAAACAACATGAACTTGTTATCGATGGTCAGGGCACCTGGACATATAATGAGGTAAGCGGTGTATTGATTTTTACTCCCCTGGCCGGTTTCTTTGATGACCCGACACCCATCTCCTACATTTTATGCGGTATCTGGAATCCATCGAGTTGCAGTGAAGCCGAAGTAACTGTTAATTATGAACAGGAGTCTTCTGAGGCCTCCATAGAATTCGTTAAAACAGGAATTTATAATTTCACTGCCGAAACCATTGAATATCTTTTTGAAGTAACAAATACCGGGAATATTCCTGTCTGGAATATCAACATTGCGGATGAACCGATCGGAGAAGAAAATCTTCGCATAAGTCCCGATACTTTAAACCCTGGTCAGGCAGGTTCAGTTACTGCAGTTTACCAGATTACCTTATCGGATAAAAATTTGGGGAGCGTTACAAATTCTGCCGTGGCTGTAGGTTTGATTCCTGATGGAACAGTCAGCGACAGCAGTTCTGTTGTTGTTCAGATAGATCAATGCGAAATGGTAATACCCAACGGGTTCTCTCCCAATGATGACGGGATACAGGATACCTGGCGGATTACATGCCTGGATAGGTATCCAAATGCACGGGTCGAAATTTTCAACCGCTGGGGGAACCGTGTTTTCGAAAAGAGAAATTTTGGCAATACGGATGTTCATGGAATAGCAGATGCATGGTGGGACGGCTATTCTACGAATAGGGCAACATTTGGAAGCAGCAAACTGCCTGCCGGCACCTATTATTACATTCTTTATTTACAGGAAGGGCAGGAACCGCTCAATGGATTTATTTTCCTGAACCGATAAATTGACTTTGAAAGGCAATGAAAGAACGAATGAAAAATACAATACACTTAGTAAAGAAATTGATAATTCTTATTTTTTTGTTTTCTGCTAATATAAGTAATGCCCAGCAGGAACCTGTTTTTATTCAGTATAATTTTAATACCCAGGTAATAAATCCGGCCTATGCAGGTTCCTGGGATAATATTGGATTTTTGGTATTGGGAAGGCACCAATGGGCAGGTATGGATGGAGCACCAAGGACTTACACATTTTCTGTCCAATCACCCACTGGTTTTGAAAATGTGGCCCTGGGTCTGAATATTGTTTCTGATAAAGCAGGATTTGAAAGCCGGACATTGGTAAATGTCGATTATTCCTATAAGCTGCAGTTAAACCGGAAGAACTATCTGCGTCTGGGCATAAAGGCAGGAATTACAAATTATTCGGTCGATTACAGCTCCTATACCGGGTACCCTGGTGATCCAAATGATCCGATGTTTTTAGGAGACCCCGACAACAAGGTATTGGGAAATTTTGGAATAGGTGGTTTTTTATACAGCGAGAATTATTACCTGGGTCTTTCTGTACCCAAGATTTTAAAAAATGAGTTTAGTGCCAATTACAACAACTATTCAACTACAGCTGAAATGCAACATCTGTTTTTAATGGCTGGATATATATATGATCTATCGGAAGATGTTAAGTTTAAACCAACTTTTTTAACCCGTGTTGTATGGGGTGCTCCGGCAATCTTCGACCTGTCAGCAAATTTTCTGCTAAAGGAGAAAGTATGGCTGGGGGCAAATTACCGGCTTGGTGATTCGTTTGGCCTTGTTGCCCAATGGATTTTTGAAAATCGGTTGAGAATAGGCTACGGTGTGGAGTATACTACTGCCCGCTTGCGATCGTTTCACAGCGGTACCCATGAAGTAATGGTTTCGTATGAACTTGGTTCGAGGCGAAAATGGAGTTCCCCGCGGATGTTTTGAAACAAGGATTTGTAAATGATTTTTGATTATGAGAATTGCTGTAAAATTTTACGTGTTATTGATGTTCTTTTCGAATTGTACTTTCGGCCAGACATTTTTTGACCGTCATAATATTGCAGTTGAATTATTGCCCCTGATTAATACTGCCGGCAGTGAGATTTCTCCTGCTTTTGTAAAAAACAAACTTTTCTTTTCTGCTGTCCGTGATGAATTTAATGGGCAGGAACGACTGAAGCAAAGAAACAGGTCGTTTTATGATGTATACTTTACTGAAACGGACAATAAAGGTTATCCTCACATACTGCGGAAACTGGTCCCTGGATTTGGAAAATTGTACCATGAAGGGCCGGTTGCATGGTGTGAAGCTACAGGAGAACTGTTTGTAACATTAAGTAATATTTCTGAAGAAGAATCGCTTCGTCCAAAATTGACACGGGAGGACATAAAACTGAAGCTGGTGATAATGAAAGAAATCGACGAAGTGTGGTCGATAGTGGAAGAACTGCCATTCAATAACGACAACTATAATTTTGCACATCCTGCCATTAGTGTTACGGGCGATACTTTAATCTTTTCGAGTGACAGGAGCGGCGGATATGGAAAATCAGACCTCTATATGTCGGTCAGGAGTGAGGGAGTTTGGAATGAACCTTTAAATCTGGGTGAGAAGATAAATACTGCTGGCAATGAAATGTTCCCCACTATTGGCCCGGGTGGTTTATTGCTTTTTTCGTCTGATGGGCACGACGGTAATATTGGACAGCTCGATCTCTATTATACTTCTCTTGATCAAAATCATCCTGTTAAAAATGTTGGGGAACAGATCAATTCCGAATTTGATGATATAGGTCTTATAATACATCCATCCCGTCAGTTTGGTTATTTTTCATCAAACAGGCCAGGTACAGGAATTGATGATATTTACCGTGTTGAATTCAGGTCGTTGTATGAAAATATTGGAGGCAGGGTAATCGATAATAACCAGAAGCCTGTGTCGGAAGCAAGCGTTCAGTTGCAGGACTGTGATGGAAACAACCTGCAAAATACTACGACCGGGGCAGATGGAAGGTTCTGGTTTGAAGTTTTGAAAGGTCAGTGCTTTCAGGCAGCAGTTACAAAACAAGGTTATGATTCGGATGTAAAACCCTATTATTTGGAGAAATCAATATTGTTAACGATTGAACAACAATCGAATTATCAAATGTATGTTATTGACATCGAAGACCAGGAACCCATATCGAATGCAGAAATTTATTGCAATGAGAAGAAGTGGACGACCGATGGGTTCGGGTATGCCCGTATCAATCCCGATTCAATAAAAAGCTGTGATATACGAATAACAAGAGAGGCATACTTTAGTTATATTATTCAAGGCAACCCCTATCGGTTTACACCTGGGGTTGATATTACCGATACTGTGCGTCTTTATAGAAAAGAGTTGAATAAGGCTTATTCTATCGAAAATATTCTTTTTTTTCTTGATAAATGGAGGCTTCTTCCCGAATCGGAGAACGCTTTGGAGAAAGTTATTAAGTTAATGAAAGACAATCCTTCATTAAGATTAGAACTGGCATCGCATACCGACAGCAGGGGAGAAGCAAAATACAACGAATGGCTGAGTCAAAAGCGGTCCGATTCAGCAAAAGATTATATGATCGAAAATGGAATTTCAGAAGAACGCATTGTATCAAAGGGATACGGCGAAAAATTCTTGATTAATCATTGTGCCGATGGTGTTTCCTGCAGCGAAGCTGAACATATGGAAAACCGCAGGACAGAATTCAGGATTCTTGAGTTCGAGTAGTTCATCTTCTCAATTGGTTAACCTTTAGTTTCATAAAAATATCGGTTATATTTACCTGGCTAATCTAAATTTTAACAATGAGCAAAAGTTTTTTTTTGTATAAGAGTGCAATTGTTGCTTCTTTGGCGGGCTTCTTATTTGGATTCGACACAGTAGTTATATCGGGAGCCGAACAAACAATTCAGTCGCTTTGGAACTTATCGGGGACAGTACATGGCCTGGCTATCAGCATGGCTTTATGGGGAACTGTACTGGGGTCGATTGCCGGTGGCTGGCCTGCTGAGTATTTTGGAAGAAAAAAGACACTATTATGGATTGGCATTCTTTACCTTGTTTCAGCTTTGGGGTCGGCTTTTGCACCCGAAGTATACTCATTCATGTTTTTTAGGTTTATCGGAGGACTCGGCGTTGGCATTTCTACAGTTGCAGCACCAATGTTTATTTCCGAAATCGCACCGCCTCAATACAGAGGCAGGTTAACAGGTATGTTCCAGTTCAACATCGTTTTTGGAATACTTATCGCCTATTTGTCAAATTCGTTGTTGAGCGGAATCGGTGAAAATGCCTGGCGATGGATGCTGGGAGTAGAATCATTTCCTGTATTGGTATTTACAATTCTTTGTATTGGGCTGCCTGAAAGCCCCCGCTGGCTTATCATTCATAAAAATGACAGGGAAGGTGGCAGGGCTGTATTCAGGAAAGTGAATCCTGATCTGCCGGATGAGGATTTAAATCGTTTGCTCGCTGAGATTGAATCAAAAGAGAATCAGATAAAACAAAGAGGAAAATTTTTCTCGCGGCGTCTGTTAAAGCCGATCCTGCTTGCATATTTTATAGCCTTTTTTAACCAGCTCTCAGGTATTAATGCAATTCTTTATTTCTCACCAAGAATATTCGAAATGGCAGGATTAGAATCCCAGGCAGCACTTTTGCAATCGGTGGGAATTGGCGTTACGATTCTTGTTTTTACATTTGTCGGATTAGGGCTAATCGATAAGCTGGGCCGCCGAAAACTTCTGTTTATAGGTTCAATTGGGTATATATTGTCTCTTGGGTTAGTTGTTTTGTCTTTTAAACAGGGGAATTTACAGATGGTTCCTGTTTACATATTTGCATTTATTGCTTCGCATGCAGTTGGCCAGGGAACTGTAATATGGGTATTTATAAGTGAAATTTTTCCAAACAGGCAACGTGCATTTGGCCAATCATTAGGTAGTTTCACGCATTGGTTTTTTGCAGCATTAATCACACTGGTTTTTCCTTTAATGGCTGAAACAATGTTGCCCCAATACATTTTTGGCCTTTTCTGCGGGATGATGGTATTACAACTGATTTGGGTACTTATTTTCGTGCCCGAAACCAAAGGCATATTATTGGAACACATGGAGGAAAGAATTTAATTTTTATAGAAACCAGAGAATCGTCTTTTTATTTTCACGAGGTTCCTAAATAAATCTCTACTTAAATCCTTCTCCCCTGCAGCTAATTTAAAATAATTCCGTAAAATTTTCAGGGTCGGTTTCTCTCATCATTTTCCATACCACTTCGAATATCTGCTCTACGTTGGGTTTTGAAAAATATTCCCCGTCGATGCCGTAGGCAGGCCGGTGTTCTTTTGCAGGAACGGTACGTGGTGACGTGTCAAGGTAATCAAATGCATTTTGTTCTTCAAGTACCTTTTGCATCATGTAGGCAGTTGCTCCACCAGGAACATCTTCATCAATAAAAAGTATTTTATTTGTTTTCTTTACCGATTCCAGAATCATGTGGTTAATGTCGAAGGGCAATAATGTCCGCACATCAATTACTTCTGCCGATATCCCTTTCGTTTCAAGCAGGCTTGCAGCTTTAATTGCATGGTGAACATTCCAGGCATACGTAACAAAGGTAATATCCTTTCCTTCTCTTACGATTTCAGGAATCCCAAGTGGAACTTTAAACTCACCTATATTTTCCGGCAGCTTCTCCTTTACATTATATCCTTTCAGGGGTTCGATAACCAGGGCTGGTTCACGACTTTCAAGTAATGTGTTGTACATTCCTGCCGCCTCTGTCATATTCCTTGGAAGGCAAAGGTACATTCCGCGGAGAGAGCCCAAAAGCATCTGCATGGGTGAACCGGCATGCCACATCCCCTGCAGCTGATGACCCCTGGTACGAACAATAACCGGTGCCATTTGCTTTCCCTTTGTCCGGTACTGTAAACTAGCCAAATCGTCGCTGAGGGTTGAAAGGGCATATATCAGGTAATCGAGGTATTGAATCTCTGCAATAGGGCGAAATCCCCTTAAGGCCAGCCCGATTCCCTGCCCAATGATTGTAGCCTCTCTGATTCCTGCATCCGAAACCCGGTCCTCCCCGAATTTTTCCTGCATGCCTTTCATGCCTTGATTTACATCCCCCAATTGACCGGTATCTTGTCCAAAGGTTATCAGGTTTGGATATTTTGTAAATAACACATCGAAATTGAGGCTGAGTATTTCCGAACCGTTTACATCAAAACTGTTCTGAATATACAGTGCTGGTGCGGGTTTAACATTAATAGCAGAACCTGGACCTTCAAGGTAAAGCTGTTTGTTATAAGCATTACGGCTTTTATTTTCAAAATCAAAAATCCACTGTTTTAACGCTTTCAGGTCAGCACTTGAACCTGGTGTTTGGTGAAGCGTAAAATACAGTCGTTTTGCATAATTCAAATATTTCCTGCGCGTCGGAAATATGCGTTGTTTGATTTCTTCAAGTCCGTTTGCTATATCTTTGTTTAGACTGGCTTCATGCTCCAGATTTTTTACAATACCTTCCAAGATCTGTACTTCTTCCCTGAATGAGCCGGTGTAATTCTTCCAGGCTGTACGCTTAGCTTCCTTTGCCCGGTTGATTGCCTTATTTTCAATCTGTATTAAGGTTTCAATGTCTGCTCTTCCTGTTTCAAGCAACCATTTTTTTAACCGGCTCAGTCCATCGTACTGCTCTTCCCATTTTAGCCGTTCTGTGCTTTTATAACGCTCATGCGACCCGGAAGTGGAATGACCCTGTGGCTGTGTGAGTTCCTGAATGTGAAATAACACAGGGATGTGTGAATTTCTGCAAGCTGAAACCCCCCTGGCAAATGTTTTTATAAGAGCCGGGTAATCCCATCCTTTGCAGGTAATGATCTCAATGCCGTTTGTGTTTTTTTCGATTTGAAAACCTTTTAAAGCTTCTGAAATACTGGCTTTGGCAGTTTGTTTTTCAACAGGTACACTTATGCCATATCCGTCGTCGTAAACCACTACTGCCATGGGTACCTGCAAGACTGCTGCTGCATTGATTGTTTCGAAAAACATTCCTTCCGAAGTGCTGGCATCGCCAATTGTGCCAAATGCCACTTCATTGCCGGTAACATTGTTGTTCAGATGCTTTATTATTTCATTGTTACCTCTTGCCATTTTGGACGCCTGGGCTAACCCCAGCAAACGTGGCATCTGACCGCCGGTGGAGGATATATCAGCTGCCGAATTGTATTTCTCCGACAGGTTTTTGATATCGCCATGTTGATCGACGTTCGCAGTAGTAAAATGATTATTGAAATTGCGCCCTCCGGTGGAGGGATTTCTTTTTTCATCGGTGTCGCCATAAATCATGGCAAAAAATTCTTCGGGTTGCAGTAACCCCAATGCCAGCATTAAGGTCTGGTCACGGTAATACCCCGAACGCCAGTCTCCTTTTCTAAAAGTTTTGGCTAATGCCAGCTGAACAATTTCTTTACCATCTCCAAAAATACCAAAGTGAGCCCTGCCATTATGCACTTCGCGTCGGCCCAGAATGCTCAGCTGCCGACTTAAAAATGCCAGGTAATAATCGTTAAGAAAATCTTCAGTAGTCATCTGGGGGTGGGTTGTTATTTCCGGTTTTTCGATATACATAAGAAATTGATTTCAGATATAAGAGTCTTTTAGCCGGAAAAATAACACTTTTCCCCAATAAATTGTTTATTTATACTATAAACCTAAAAATATTTAATTCCAGTTCTCCCTTTATTTAGTTAACAACAGGTTTTTGCAGTATGTAACAAAACTGCCACTGGTGTATAAAAGTTGAATAAAACGTTTTCTACCGGTCCTCTTGGGGAGCTTCTATATGACCATAATACGATATTGCCTGCCTGTTTGTACTTATAACACTCAATGTTGTATAACCAATCTCCGAAATCTGAAATTGGAATGTCAGGTAATCCATCTTATTTTTAACATCAAAAGTTACCCGGTATCCACTTTTAACTTCTTCAAAAGAATAATCCTCAACAGGCTGAATAAAGTCGAAAGCACTCCTGGTACTGCCATAATCAGCACGATAGGCAACTCCGTAGAAAGGCAAATATGAATTCAGTGTATCATTTTTAATTTCTGCTTCGAATGAATGGCTTAAGAAAATGCTGCCACCACCCAATGGCATGGCATGTGTCGGCTTAAATACAAATGTTTTTTGCTGCAACAGGTTTTTTATTTCTTCCTTCTGTTGTGCCTGCTTCTCATCCCGGCGCTCTTTCCGGTTTCTTTGTTCTTGTTGGGCTGTAGCAGTAAATAAAAATGTTACTAAAAGAACAGCTGTTATAATTAAACTTTTCATGGTTTTTATATTTTTATGCTATTGTAAACTTATTTTCGTATATCTTCCTTAATATGTTGGGTTCAGTGCATAATCGTTTTAATACAATTGCATTTGCAAAAACTGTTCCGACTATTGACAGCAACTAAATTAGTTATGAATTATGAAAGGTAAATATATTGGTCCCCATGTCAGCATAAGCGGTGGGGTTGAAAATGCTCCTTCGAATGCCTTTAAGACAGGTGCAACAGCATTTGCCCTGTTTACTAAAAATCAGCGGCAGTGGTTATCCAAACCTTTGACACCGGATTCAATCAATGCCTTTAAGCAAAACTGTAAAAAGTACGGCTATGAGTCCTGGCAGATTTTACCTCACGACAGTTACCTGATCAATCTGGGTAACCCGAATGAAGAACCGCTTCAAAAATCGCGCAAAGCTTTTCTTGATGAAATGCAGCGCTGTGAACAACTTGGGCTCGACCGTCTGAATTTTCATCCCGGAAGTCACTTAAACCTTTCTGGTGAAAAAGAGTGTATAGCTACAATAGCCGAATCAATAAACATTGCACTTGAAAATACCCATGGTGTGACAGCCGTTATTGAAAATACAGCAGGGCAGGGAACCAATATTGGATTCTCTTTTTACCAGATAAAGAATATAATCGATCAGGTCAGCGATCAAAGCAGAATAGGTGTGTGTATCGATACCTGCCACGCATTTTCTGCCGGGTATGATATTAAAACAATCAAAGGTTTCGAAAAGGTTTTCAACGAATTCGATGAAATTATAGGTTTCAGTTATCTAAAAGGAATGCATTTGAACGATTCGAAAAAAAATTTAGGCAGCCGGGTCGACAGGCATGAAAGCATAGGAAAAGGTACCCTGGGCCTTGAAGTTTTTGAATGCATTATGACGGATGACCGTTTTAACGGCATTCCTCTTATTTTGGAAACCCCTGTAGAAGAACTCTGGCCCGAAGAAATTGAATTGCTAAAAAGTTTAATGCGATGAGTGAAAAAGTCTATCTTAATGGAGAATTTATATCAGCTGACAATGCTTGTGTTTCTCCAAACGACCGGGGTTTTATATTTGCTGATGGAATTTATGAAGTAATAAAATATTATAACGGCAAACCCTTCAGGTATGCCGATCATATAGAGAGGCTGAAAAGAAGCCTGGGTGAAATAAAAATCGATACCGGGGGTGTCGATGAGTTCGAAGATATATTTAAACAGCTTCTTGAATTAAATAATCTGAATGCTGTCCATGCCGGAGTGTACCTGCAGATAACACGAGGGAAATTTAAACGGGTGCACCATTTTCCGCCTGAGGCTAAACCTACTGTTTATGCATTTGTGTTTGCCCTGCCATCGGTTACCAATAACCTTGAAAATGGAATAAAAGTTACAACACACCAGGACATCCGATGGCTTCGTTGCGATATCAAATCGATTTCTCTTCTTCCAAATACAATGCTCTACAATCAGGCTGTGGATGCAGGAGCTGGGGAATGCATTCTTATCCGCGATGGAATTGTAACTGAAGCAACCCACTCCAGCGTTCTGGCAGTAAAAAACAGAACACTTTTTACGCACCCCTTGTCAAATTTAATCCTGCCGGGAATTACCCGAAAGGTGATTCTGGAAATATGTGCCCATAATAATATCCGTGTTGTTGAAACAGCTATTGCTGAAAAGGATCTTTACACAATGGATGAATTGATGATAGCCGGTACCGGAAGTGAAATTACTCCTGTTATCAGCATAAATGATACACCTGTTGCAAATAAAAAACCGGGTGCATTGACCCGGTTTTTACAACAAAAGTTTTTTGAACTTACCTAGCTCAACATATCTTTCACCTGGTTGTATACATTCTCACCGGTGAAGCCCAGCTTTTCATCAAGCACCTGGTAAGGAGCGGAGTAACCAAACGAGGGCATTCCCCATATCCTGCCGTTATCCCGGACCAGTCCCGATAATGTGTCAGGTAAACCAGCTGTTAGCCCGAAACGTGGGACATCTGTTGGAAGAACACTCTCCTGGTATTCCTCTGATTGATTGCGGAACAATCCTTCTGAAGGGGCAGAAACAATCTGCACTTTAATGCCGTCTTGCCTGAGTTTTTCAGCTCCTGCAACCAACGTTGCCACCTCCGAACCACTTGCTACCAATACAACATCGGGTGTGCCTTCAGGTTTTGTTACCACATAAGCTCCTTTACCTGCCTGCAATGCCGATTCCCAGGCATCTCCCTCGACCGGTAAATCAGGTATATTCTGCCGCGATAATATCAGGGCTGTTGGAGTAGATGTATTTTCAATGGCCATCTTCCATGCCACAGAAGTTTCATTTGCATCGGCCGGTCGAAGCACCAGCATACTGTTATGCCCTTTATGGTTTTGAAGTTTCTCCATTAACCTGATCTGTGCTTCCTGCTCCACAGGCTGGTGGGTAGGACCGTCTTCACCCACGCGGAAGGCATCATGAGTCCATACATATTTTACAGGCAGCTCCATTAATGCTGCTAGGCGTACTGCCGGTTTCATGTAGTCGGAAAATACAAAGAAGGTCCCACACACAGGAATAACTCCTCCATGCAAGGCCATCCCGTTTGCAAGGCATGCCATTGTCAGTTCACAAACGCCAACCTGCAGGAACGATCCGCTGAAGTCTCCCTTGCTGAAAGCAGTTGTATTTTTCAGGAAGCCATCGGTTTTATCCGAATTGGATAAATCGGCTGAAGCAACAATCAGGTTTTCCACCTTACCGGCCATAGCGCCCAACATTACTCCTGATGCAGCCCTGGAGGCAATATTGGCTTTCTGTTTCACCGCAGAGAAATCAAAATCAAATGTTGCTGAGGAGAAGAATTTGTTTCTTTTTTCTGCCAGTTCCGGATTGGCCTGTTCCCATTCTTCCTGTTTTTTCTTTTCTGCTGCAACTTGCTTTTTAAGTGCTTCCTTCCGCTTTTCGTAAAGTTCTTTGACGTCATCAAAAATTACAAACGGATTTGCAGGATCACCGCCAAGATTTTTAATTGATTTTTCAAATGAAGCTCCTGCCTCGCCCAATGGCATGCCATGGGTCGAAACTTTTCTCTCGAATAACTCACCAGAATCAGCAACAGCACCTTTCCCCATTATGGTTTTCCCGATAATCAATGTGGGTTTTTCGGTTTCGGCAACAGCATTTTTTAATGCACCCCGAATCTGGTCAGGGTCGTTGCCATCTATTGTTTTTACATTCCAGCCCCAGGCTTCGTATTTTTTTGCTGTATCCTCAAGCGACACCTTATTGGTTTCTGTAGAAAGCTGAATATCGTTCGAATCATAAAACATAATCAGGTTGTTCAGCCCCAGGAACCCTGCGATACGACCTGCTCCCTGTGAAACTTCTTCCTGAATTCCCCCATCTGAAATAAAAGTGAAAGTTTTGTGTGCCATCCATTCGCCAAACCGGGCCACAAGAAAACGTTCAGCAATTGCTGCTCCCACAGCCATGGCATGCCCTTGTCCAAGTGGTCCTGAAGTGTTTTCTATACCACGCTCAAGGTCCCGTTCAGGATGTCCCGGGGTTACACTTCCCCACTGCCTGAAGTTTTTCAGGTCGTCCATTGTGTAATACCCTGAAAGTGCTAAAACCGAATAAAGCATTGGCGACATATGTCCTGGATCAAGAAAAAACCGGTCGCGGTTGTGCCAGCCTAAATCGGAAGGATCGTATTTTAAAAATTCTGTGTACAGAATGTTTATGAAATCGGCCCCGCCCATCGCACCTCCTGGATGGCCTGATTTGGCTTTCTCTACCATCGAGGCCGATAAAATCCGGATGTTATCGGCTGCTTTGGTTTCAATACGTTTGTTCATGTTTTGTTTCTTATAAATTTTAATTCTGGAAATTTTGTATGAAGAAATTGTCAAAAATAATAAAAAAAAGACGGAAGGTCCGTTTCATTCTGTTTCAGCATCCAATTTATTGCTGAATGATACGTACCATAAATACTCCATTTATTGATTTCAATTTTGTTTCTACCAATTCATCTATTTTTGATTGGGCAACATCAATGATATTATATGCTATGTTTTCGTGTTTTTTGTTCAACATGTTATCGATATTTAATCCTTCTGAGGCAAGAACGCTCGAGATTTGACTTACCATATTGGGAATGTTCTGATTGGCAATAAGTATGCGTACTCCTCCGTTCCTGTCCATTTGTGCTTCCGGAAAATTTACCGAGTTCTTGATATTGCCGTTTTCAAGAAAATCCTTTATCTGGTTTACAGCCATAACAGCACAATTGGTCTCCGATTCGCTTGTTGAAGCTCCCAGATGAGGAATTGAAATAACATTTTTCATCTTTAATGTTTTTTCATTCGGAAAATCAGTTACATAACGTGCAACCTTCCCGCCATCAATAGCTTCTGAAAGAGCATCCAGATCCACCAGGCCTCCACGGGCAAAATTCAGAATCCGAACTCCTGGTTTCATCATTCCAAATTTCTCTTTGTTAATGTACCCTTTGGTTTCGGGTGTCAGTGGAATGTTTAATGTTATATAATCAGCCTGGCTCAACAGCGACTGAATCCCTTTCACGAATTTTACCTGATTGCTTAGCAGCAGCGCTTGCTTTACCGACATGTAGGGATCATAACCAATCACTTTCATGCCCAGCGCATGTGCTGCATTGGCTACCAAAACACCTATGGCTCCCAAACCAACAACAGCCAGCGTTTTTCCCTGAATTTCCTGTCCTGCAAAATTGTTTTTACCTTTTTCAATCAATGCCGGTATTTCATCTCCTCTGTCTGAAAGTGTTTTAGCCCATGATACTGCATCGGTTATGTCTCTCGATGCCATCAGCATGCCTGCTATTACAAGCTCCTTAACTCCGTTGGCATTGGCACCTGGAGTGTTGAAAACGACTACCCCTTTTTCGGTACATAAGTTTATCGGAATGTTGTTTACTCCAGCGCCTGCGCGGGCAACCGCTTTTAATGTAGAAGGCAGCTCCATATCGTGCATATTAAAACTACGCAATACGATGGCATCAGGTGCCGGTAGCTCACTTGCTATCTCATAATCATCCAAAGGAAATAACTTTAATCCTTCGCTGTCAATCTTGTTCAATGTTTGTATTTTAAACATCTGGCTTGTTTTTTATTATAATTTTTTTGAACTTGATGACAAATATCACGAATTTCTCTGAAGATTTATATTGCATCGTGTGTAAGTTTTCAATATGAAATTAACATTAAGAATGTGAACCCTTTATGATGATTTCCTTCACAACGCTGTATGTTCGCCTGGAGCCTGTTTATAAATATGAGAAGGCACGATTGTTTCCTTAAACTTTGCAAATGCTGAATCGCTAAAAAAATATGAAATTAAAATTGCTGCCCTGCTTATTGGATCCAGGCTTGGCTTTATCATTCCAGTACTTAAAATGCAGGGTTATTTTAATTGAATTTTCCCAAAAACCGGTAAGTGATCCGATG
>OBJA01000900.1_pt1 | contig 23185 bp, 15 predicted proteins | sample 1519751 | NCBI WGS metagenome assembly OBJA01 (sample SAMEA3881238, study PRJEB22517) | soil metagenome | biome: lake sediment; feature: soda lake sediment; material: sediment, water from around vicinity | place: India | collected 2013-12-23 | depth 3 m
GATCCGCTATCCCGGTCTTTTGCCGCAGGCTTTCTGGGGGGCCGGCTTCATTGCCCCGATGCATCTCAATCCGGTTCGCTTCAACCCTTTCCGCTTCCTGCGGGGGATGATGAGAAGAGCCATCCTGAGGCTCCGCTCCTGAATCGGCTCAGTTTTCAGTACCTTGTGTAATGAGAAATTCATTTCTTGCTTTTTGGTCGTGGATTCGTTTAAAAAATCGCTCCTACGCTCCAGCGTCCCAAGTTGACGGAGGGAGCCATGGTTGGAAGCAGCTATGTGACCATGGAGCGGGACAAGCCACATTTTCTGATCTGTACGGAGTGGCTTCCCGTCTTCACCCCGTCAGGATTGGATTCTGCTGCGACCACGTAACGCGATGCGGGAGCGTCCAAGGCTCTATCCCACGCTGGAGCGTGGGAATGATCGTGTTGTTCATTCACCGATGATTATTGCGAAAAAGGAAAATTCACATGTTTGATCTGCAGGGGAAAGCAGCGCTGATAACCGGGGGATCCCGGGGGATCGGCAGGGCCATCGCCATTCGGCTCGCGGAATATGGGGCGGATGTGGTGGTCAACTACGTGCGTCACCGGAAAGATGCGAGGGATACGGCGGACGAGGTGGAGAAACTGGGACGAAAGTGCCTGATCGTCAAGGCCAATGTCGCGGGCGCCGACGATGTCCGGGAGATGTTCCTGGAGATCGGGCGGGAGTTCGGCCGCCTGGACATCCTGGTGAGCAACGCCGCTTCCGGTGTCTTGAAGCCGGCCCTGGAACTCACCGAACGGCACTGGAACTGGGCCATGGATATCAATGCCCGGGCTCTCCTCACCCTGGTGCAGCAGGGGCTGCCGCTCATGCAGCGTGGCAGCCGGATCATGGCCGTCTCGAGCCTCGGCTCGGTGCGGGCCATTGAAAATTACACGACGGTCGGGGCTTCGAAGGCGGCGCTGGAATCCCTGGTCCGCCATCTCGCCGTCGAACTCGGCCCGCGGGGGATCAACGTCAACACCATCAGCGCCGGGGCGGTCGACACCGACGCCCTGAAACACTTTCCCAACCGGGACCAGATCCTCCAGGCGGCCACCGAGCGCACCCCCTTGGGCCGGCTGACGACCCCGCAGGATGTTGCCGATATCGCGCTCTTTTTGTGCAGCGGCCTGGCGACCATGATTCAGGGGCAGGTGATCACCGTCGACGGCGGCTATGCCATCCGGGGATAATACCAGAAGCCAGAAACCAGAGGACGGAAGCCAGATAACAAGGTCGCCGGAAGGCGACTTCCTTATCTGGCCTTCTGGTTTTGGCCATTTCGCCCAGGAGCCTGTCGGATTATGGCGATACCGTAGCCCGAGTGGACAGGGTGGACTGAGTGGACCACGTGGACCAAGTGGACTGGGTTGATCACCTGGCAGCGGGCTGTCATGTCAACTCAGTCCACTCTGTCCATATTGTCCACTCAATCGTCACCGAAGTAGGGTGCGTTCCACGCACCTGGTGCATGTAATGCACCCCTACTCCTGCTTTCGCCCTGGTTATGCCAATTCGGGGGCGGCCGCGCATGACAACTCAGTCCACTCAGTCCACTCCATAATGTCCACTCTCTCGCCGACCTTGAAAAAAATCAGCCCCGCAGCCGGCGGATGCCCGCCCGGCAGACGAAAACCGCCAGCAGCAGGCTGAGGAATATCGTCCCCCCGGCCCACAGCCCCAGATAGAGCACATCCGGGGCTCCCGCAGCACCATCCCGCAACGTCCTCCTGACCACATGGTAGGTGGGCTTGAGGCCGAGACTCAGCACCACCAGCTCGTACAGCACGGCGCAGAAGAGAAAGAGGATCGCCCCCGGCCCCATGGCGGCGGTCCGGTTCTCCGACTTGAAATCGGCAAAGAGCGCCCCGAAGCCGAGGCCCATGGCCAGCACCGTCCAGGTCATCACGAGGGCGGCGAAGAGGGAGATCCAGCGCATCGGACCTTCGATCTGCAACAGCGAATTGGATGCCACGATCAACAGCACCGTCAACAAGGTGAACGGCCCGAAGTAGAAGAGATACTTGTAGAGAAGATACCGCGCGAGCGGCAGCGGGGCGCTGGCGATCAGGTAGAAGGCGCCCTTTTCCCCGCCGATGGAGGGGTAGACGAAGCGGGTGGCGAGCGACGCGGCCAGAAATCCGCAGAGTCCGATATTGGCGAAGGCGATCAGGTTGCCGATGTACATGGTCGGCATGGGCGAGCGGTCGAGGGGCAGCGCCTTGAAGTTGTACAGATAGACCACGATCAGCGCGGCGATCATGAAGAACTGCGACCATTCGTTCGAGTCCCTGGTGAATTGCTTCAGCTCCTTGCGGAAGAACCAGACCGGAGCGCTCCGCGAGCCGAGCACGGGCCGGAAGCGGCGGTGGCCGCCGAACGATTCCTGGGACTTGGAGAAGCCGTCGACGAACAGCCGGTCCATGACGATCTCCCCGAGAAAATAGAGGACGCACGGGGTGGTCAGCAGCAGCCCGGCGAGCAGCCAGTCGATCTCCCGGTCGAGCAGGTAGTGGGCAAGGAGGTCTGCCGCCCAGCCGGCCGGGACCCAGGGGCCGGCGGGGGTGGAGACGGCGCTGAAGTATTCGATGAACTGGCCGTACTGGTCCGGGTTGACCAGGTCCTCCGGGCGCATCAGGCGAAAGATCAGGTAGAGGAAGAGCCCGAAGCAGAGGGAGAGGTAGAGGATGATATCCTTGGTGCGCCTGGCCGGGAAGAGGTAGACGATGCCGATGGTGAGCAGGGTGGCGATGCCTGCGGCGATGAGGGCCACGGCCGGCACGGCGAAGAACAGCAGGGGCCAGAAGAGGGGGCCGGCGTCGAAAATCTCGCCGTAGGCCCCGAACACCGGCAGGGAAAATATCACGCCCATCCAGGAAGTGGTGACGGTGGTGGTGAAGAAGCGCAGCTGAAAGATCTCCCGCGGGCGGATCGGCGCGGCCACCAGGATCTCGTTGTCCTGGGACAGGTAGAGGGTGGACACGGCCGAGATCATCGACGAAAAGATGAGCAGGGCGAAGAGGGTGATCCAGGCCATCTGCAGGATCTTGAGGCTCAGGATGATACCCAGCTCGTCCTGGCTGTGAAAATAGCCGAGGACCTTGTGGGTGCCGAGATAGATGGCGGCACAGACGCCGAGGCCCAGCAGGGCGATGGCCAGGGTCCGGCCGCTCGGCCTGCCTTCAGGGCAGAAGCGGTTGGCGGTGATATGCAGCCAGGGGCGGAAGAGGCGGGGAAGCATGTCACTCCTCCGCCGCGGCGCGTGCGCTCACTTCGTCCCCGCCGGTGCGCAGGGCCTTGATCACGCTCTGCAGCTCGAAGGCCCCGGTCAGCTCCAGGAAGATGTCTTCCAGCCTGCCGCTGCCGTTTTCCGCTTTCATCCGCAGCTCCCGCATCGTCCCCTCGGCGGTGATCCTGCCCCGGACAATGATGCCGATCCGGTCGCATAGTTCCTCGGCGATCTCCATCGAGTGGGTGGAGAGGAGGATGCCCACACCCGCCTGCGCCTTCTGCCGGAACAGCTCCTTGACGATCCGGGCGCTCTTCGGGTCGAGGCCGACCATCGGCTCGTCGATCACCAGCAGCGGCTGGTCGAGCATGAAGATCGAGGTCATGATAAGCTTCTGCCGCATGCCGTGGGAATAGCCTTCGATGAGGTTGTTCTTCCAGGCGGTGAGGTCGAAGAGCTCGAGATACCGCTCCGCCTCGGCCAGCGGCGCATCGTCCCCGGCGTAGAGGCTGGCGATGAAGCCCAGGTACTCGGCCCCGGTCAGCTTCTCGTAGAGGAACGGCCGGTCGGGGATGTAGCCGGTCCGGCTCTTGCAAAAGGAGGGAGAGGCGGCGAGCCGGGTACCGCAGATGGTTATGGTCCCCGCCGTCGGCTGCAGCAGGCCGGCCAGCATCTTGATCGTGGTGGTCTTGCCGGCCCCGTTCGGGCCGAGAAAGCCGTATATTTCTCCACCTTTCAGCTCTATGCTTACCCCGTCCACCGCAGTGAACGAACCGAAGGACTTGGTGAGTTGGTCGATGTGCAGAAGCGGCAGCATGTCGTATTCCTGTCACTTGTGACAAATATTGTCAATTGGCGGTGGGTGAACCTAACGGTTCGATGGTGAGGGCGCCCAGCAGGGCGCCGATCCGCACCTGTTCCTGGATCTCGCCGACGATGAATCGCAGGTGGGTGAGGTCGGCGGGGAACTGGTTGGTGGTGGTATCGATGCTGACCCAGTTCTCGCCCAGGCAGACCTCGTTCCAGGCGTGGTAATAGAAGGCATCCCGCTGCCAGGTTACGCCGGCGGCAACCCGGGTGGGGATGCCCGCCGCCCGGGCGAGCGCGGCAAAAAGCGCCGCGTGCTCGTTGCAGTCCCCTTTTCCGGTCGAGAGCGTGGTCACGGCATCCGGCAGCCCCAGCACCGGCCGCTTCTCGATGTTTTCATAGACCCAGGCCGCCAGCTTTTTCACCCTGGCCACCGGCTCTTCGACTTCCGCCGAGAGCTGCCCCGCCAACTCCCGGATTGCCCGGTTGTCCGCCTGGATGTAGGGCGAGGCGGCAAGCTGGCCGGCACCGTCCGCACAGGCCGGGGCCGTGTTTTCCGGCGGCAGCTCTTCCCGGGTGACGGTCAGGATGTCGCCGGTGAAGCGCTGCCGTCCCCCGTCCAGATCGAAGGCGCCCCCCTCGGGCAGTTCCAGCCGGTACCGTATGGACGAACCCTCGATCCCGGCCGGCGTCCCGAGGGTTTTTACCGAGACGGCGGAAAGAATCTCGTCGCTCTCGCCCGCCTCGCCCAGCGCCTTGAATTTCGGCTCCTTCAAGAAGACAAAGCCGGCGGGGGATTCTTCCTTCACCACCACGCCGGAATCGTTCAGCCAGGAGCTGACCCGGATCCCCGAAAACGATTCGATAAAGAGGTGCAATTTTTGCATTCTTCCATTGATAAGGACCGATTCCACCCCCCGGTATTCGAGCACCGACTCCTTGCCGGTGAGCGAGACCGGATCGAACCAGGGGATGCGGCGCTTTTCGCCCGCCTTGAGCCCTTCCCCGAGCAGATATGCCCGCCGTGAGGTGGCAAGGAACGGCGGCGAGGAGAAGGTCAGGGAATCGCGGATGGTGGCGGTGCCGGTGGTGAGCCGGTAGTCGACACGGTTGCCGGTCACGGTGCCCTCGGCTTGCATGCGGTAGAAGGGCGAGAGAAAGGAGAAGTCGAAGTCCTTGAGATAATCGGCGGAGGAAAGGGTTGCCTTCAGCTTCAGCTCGATGGTCTGGGCGGTTCCGGCGATATTGAGCTTCATCCGGGCTTCCTGGATAAGCAGCCGATCGTCGCCCGGACCGGGCTGGTATCGGTTGATCGCGTAGCCGATCTTGGCGTTCTGGAAAAAGATGGACTGGTACTCCTCCGCTTCAGCCTGCCTGACGGCCGCGAGCTCCCCGAGATCGATGGTGGCGATGAACACATCGCGCCGCAGGAGGAGGGCGAAGAGGACGAGCCAGCATGCCGCGATCAGCAGCTTGAACCAGCCGGAGGGTGTCGGTGCAGTGAGAATCATGACCACAGTATAGCCATTTTCGAAAAACTTGTGAAATTCGGCCTGAAGAAAGGTCGATGAAGATATCATGTACAAGAACAGACAGCATATCGTACTTGCCTCGGGATCTCCCCGCAGGCGGCAGTTTCTGCAGGAACTGGGACTATCGTTCACCGTGCGGACCGCCACGGTTGAGGAGCAGCCGATGCCGGGCGAAAAACCCGAGGATTTCGTCCTGCGCATGGCGGAGGAGAAGGCCGCCGAGGTGAGCGGAGAATATCCCGAGGCCTGGGTGATCGCCGGCGACACCGTGGTCTGCCTGGACCGGAAGATCCTGGGCAAGCCCGCGGACGAGGAGGAGGCGGTGCATCTCCTGATGGCCCTGTCCGGCCGGGAACACCGCGTCATGACCGGCTTCTGCGTCGCCCACGCCGGCAGGGGCCTCATGGTTCTCGAGCAGGTCACCACCTACGTGCGGTTCATCCGGTTCTCCGAGGAGGTCGCCCGGGCCTACGCCGCCACCGGCGAGTGCCTGGACAAGGCCGGCGCTTACGGCATCCAGGGCATCGGCGGCTGCCTGGTGGAGAGCATCGACGGCTCCTACTCCAACGTGGTGGGGCTTCCGCTCAGTCAGCTGCTGCAGGCCCTCCTGGCGCACGAGGTGATCGAACCGGCCCCGCCGGCGGGGGGGACGGGACCGCGATGATTTGACTTTTCGGCAGAGACGTGTAACTAATGCGGACTGACGACTGCAATCCGAAGGGTGTTAATCCTAAGGGATTAATACCTTCATGAAAATCATTTCAAAAAAAAGAAATGATTCCAGGATCTACCCGTTAGACGGGATAAGTACCTTCACGAAATTCATGCTTAAAAGGCAAGAAATGAATTTAAGGTACTAACCCCGATAAACGGGATAAGTACCTTCACGAAATTCATTCCTGAAAACAAGAAATGAATTTCTAAGGTACTAAAGAGATTGTACTGTAATGGTGATAAAGCAGTAAAAAGTTCTTCAACCCGTGGAGATGGACTATGATTTTCCCCTGATGCGGCGGGGATTGAGCGGAAATGTGATATACTGCTGCGAGATCAGCTTTGCTTCTCGTAGGGTGCGCTCTAATGCATTGACTTAGCCAAATCGGAGTTGTCGTAGGGTGCATTCCATGCATCCCTGGTGCGTGAAACGTACCCTTCGCTGAAGTTCTTTTCGATACCGATAGCGATACCGATACCGATAAAAGTTTGACATTGATCGTTCCCACGCTCCAGCGTGGGAACGCAACCCGGGACGCTCCAGCGTCCCAAGTTGACGGAGAGAACACATGGCCGGAAGCCGGAAAAGGGGCGGGCGGAATTATCCCGGACGGGTCGATCGGGATAGATTCGTGGCGCTGCACGAAACGGGACGCTGGAGCGTCCAAGGCGCATTCCCACGCTGGATCGTGGGAATGATCATATCCAGACATGAAACCTTAAGTTAATGACATTGGGGTGCGCTCCGCGCACGGATAATCAAGAAGGTGCAGAATGCACCCTCCTTGAGAAGAGTATTTTTGCAGGCAAATAAGAAATAGCAGAAACGGCATAAGGGAACGTAGCGAAATAAGAACGATTGACACGGTATTTCGTAACGGCCCCTCTTCCAACGGAAATCGAATACATGGGCCAGATTCTTCCGCAAAGCAAAAGTGTCGAGGCGTTGAAGGCATTCAACAACGCCATCGTGACCAGCCGCCTCTACCCGCCGGAGACCCCCCAGGTGGCCAACGCCGTCGAGCGGGGCTACAAGGTGATACGGCTCTTCCTGCGTGAGAAAGGACAACTCTCCTTCTCCTCTCAGGGCGGCACGCCCAGCATCTGCGGTGTCTCCCTCGATCAGGAGACCCTCGACTCTTTCCCGAACCTGATCGTCTTTCGCCAGCTGCGGATGATGGGCCTGCCGAAACTGCAGATCGGCGCAGAGATGGATCGGTTCGCCTTCGGCCAGCTGCTGGCCGTGTTCATCGCCACGCCCGAAAAAATCAAGAATGCAGGCGGCGGCCTGCCGTTCATCACCAGTCTCGGACTCGCCGACTATTTTCCCGAAGCCGATGAAGACCGTCAGGATGAAACGGAAGAAGAGAACGCCGGCGAACCGGGCAGCCAGACGCGCAGGACGGTGAAAGTCCGGCCGGAGCTGGTGGCAGGCCTCTGCGGCCTGGAGACGCGGACGCCGGTGGATGGCGAGCTTGCCCAAAGGCTGGCAAGCCCGGAAACAGCAACGGAATTGCTGGTTGCCAGTATAGCCTACATCCTGGCCGAGATTCAGAAGAAGAAGGCGATTTTCGCCTCCCCGCTGTTTTCCGTGATGCTCCGGAAGGCGGAAGAGGGCATCGCGGCGGCCGGCAGGAGCGAGACGGCCGCAAGACTGGCCAACGCCCTGGCTGAAAACCTCAAGGAACCGGCCGTCTGTGTGCTTCTCGCCCAAGACTATCCGGAAGGCTTCGGCGCCATGTGCTACGATCGCCTGGTCGCTTCCCTGAAGCCGGAAGCACTCGGTTCCATCATCGCCATCCTGCGGGAACAGCGGGCCAAGGCGAAGCTGCTCTCCGGCGACGATTCTCCCAGGGTGGAGTTCTTCGGCAAGGTCCTGGACCGCCTCGCCAATACCGGGCGGGGCCGGCAGTTTCTCGGCGCGGAAAAGGCCCGCGCCATCATCAACGAAGGCGAGAAGGCGCGACTGCAGAAACGCCTCGAGGCGGGCATCCAGGGGCTCCTGCAGGGCAACGCCAACCTGCTGCAGAACGAGGAACTGGTGCAGCACCTGCCGGCTGCGGTCATGCAGCTCTCGGCTGCGGGGGAAGATCCCGCAAGCCTCGTGCGCAGCATGGCCGATTTCTATTTCTCGAAACATGAAGGCAGGCGGGAGGCACTGCTGCGGAGCATGGTGGTTGTCGGGGAACGCTTTGCGGCGGATGACCGCTGGGACCTTGTCGATCTCCTGGTCGGCCCCCTCCTCCAGGCAGTCTGCGGGGCGGCGGCGAGCGACGCCCTGCTCGAAAAGATAGCGTCGCTGCTGCATCGTATCATGCAGAACAGCTGGCAGCGCGGCGAGCTGGATCGGGGGGACAAAATTCTGAACATTTTCTTCAGGCTCCGGACCGGACAGATCGGCGACTCCCCGTCGGTCAAGGCGATCGTCGGCAAGGTTCAGGATCGGGGTATCCAGCGGGCGAGGTTTCCCGAGCTGCTCGCCGAATGTCTCGCCGCCCCCAAGGACGAAGCCCTGGGGTATCGGCTGGCCCTGCAGGGGCCGGTGGCCGTTCGCTTTCTCGTCGAGGCGCTGATCAATACCGACAAAACGGCCGACCGGCTGCGGATCATCGATCTGCTCACCTCCTGCCGGAGTTTTCTCACCCCCATCCTCCTGGAGCGACTGCCCGAACACATGCCGTGGTACGGCAAGCGGAACCTCATCAAACTGCTGGGCGAGACCGGAGGAGAGGCGGATGCCGAGAGCGTCCTGCCGTATCTCAAGCACGAGGATTTTCGCGTGCAGCGGGAGGCCTTCCTCTCTCTCTACCGGATCGCCGGAAAAAGACGCAAGGAACTGCTGCTGGCCGCCCTCGCCGATTCCTCCGAGCTGACAATGATGGAGATCGTCGCCGCCCTGGCGGGCCTCTGCGACGGGGAGGTGGCGGTCCGCCTTTCCTCGCTCCTGAACGAATACGAGTCGTTCAACGAGAGAAATCGCGAGGGGATCCTGCTGAAGATCCTCGAGACCCTGGAACGCTGCGCGTGCGAGGAGGCCCGTACCGGCGTGGAGGAATTCCTTCAGCTCCAGGGGGTGCGGACGGCGCGGAGGAAGATCCCCGATCCGGTATTTGCCAGCGCCGAGAAGGTTCTCAGAAATCTGGAAAACGACCTGCAGGAAAGTCGGAAAAAGCACGTCCAGGCCAGCCAGCTGCGCAAGATCGCCATGAAGCAGGCGGCGAAGATGGGCAAGGGCGGCAAGACCGAGCGGATCATCACCGGGACCCAGCAGGAACAGGCGGTGCGGACGCTGCTCGCGCGGGGCGAGCTGGCCGTGGCCCGGGAGCAACTGCTTCAGCTCATCGAAAAGACGGCCCGGCTGCGCAATTTCACCCAGGCGGAGCATCTCCGCGAATGGCTCATCGAGTTCGATCCCGGTGCCTTCAGACACATCATCCAGGCGGCGGAAATCATCGACCGGGAGAAGGCCGCAGCCATCAACAAAAATCACCTCGAGATCTGGAGCGGTCTGTACGACCTCCTGACCACCGAGGAATTCAGCACCCTGTATCATTCCCTGAAGCACAGGCACTATAAGGGTGAAGAGGTGATCGTCAGGCAGGGGACGCTGCAGAGCTCGCTCTTTTTCATCAACAGCGGCAAGGTCAAGCTCTATTTCGAAGGCCAGGGCCATGAGACGCTGATCAGGACCATGGGCAGCGGCGAGATCTTCGGCGCGGGGGTCTTCTTCGACGCCTCGGTCTGGACGGTTTCCGTGGCCAGCGTCGGGGCCTCGGAAGTCTCGTCCCTGAAGCTCGACAAGATAGAGGAATGGCAGGAGGAATACCCGGGGCTTGCACCGAAGCTGAAGGATTTCTGCAGCAGGTTCGAGAGGATCGAGGAATTCCTGGAGAGCGGTGCTAAGGATCGCCGCGAGCACGAACGGCACCGGATAGGCGGCAGGGTGTCGACCGTGCTGCTCGACAATCATGCCAGGAGCGTTGGTATCAGCTCCATGGTCGAACTCTGCGATATCTCCGTCGGCGGCATTTCCTATCTGGCGAGGATCTCGCAGAAGGACTTCGCCCGCCTGCTGCTGGGGCGCAAGGTTCAGGTGAAATTGCCCGTGGGAGAAAAAGACGGGGAAAACATCGCCGTCGTGGGCGACATCCTGGCGGTGAAGAGCACCTATGCGGTGGAGAACGACTATTCGGTGCATGTCAGGTTCGACAGGGAGCTCGACCCCCGGCAGATGTCGACGATAATCGCCGCGGCCGGCAAGAGGTCCCAGGTTGTACGGTGATGACGGGAGTTCGGCCGGACGACCCTCTCTTTGGCTGGAGGAGGCATGACTGACGGCAACGATGCTGTCTCCCGGTTTTACCTGAAGCACCTCGGGGGGCCGTGGCAGGAGACCATGACCGCCGATTGCCCCTTCTGCCGGGAACGCGGCCTGGAGACGGGTCGGCTGGTCGTCTTTCTCAATCGGAACAGCTTTTTCTACGGCTATTTCCGCTGCCTGAACCGCTGCGTTCCGGGCGGTTACCCCCTGCGGTTCGCGCGGCTTGCCGCCATTCCCCTGACCGAGGTGCCGGGGTATGTGCCCGACCAGGACGTCGCCCTGCAGCCGGAATTTCCGGTGGAAAACATCAATGATGAGATCGCCTCCTACCGGGGCCGGTTCACCGACCGGCTCTATGGGCAGTTCAAGGAGGGCGGCATCGGCCGGGCGGTGCTCGACGAGCTGGGGATCGGCTTCAACGGCCGGTATCTGGTCTACCCCTACCACCAGGAGGACGGCAACTGCTACTCGGCCAGGTGCGTCCATCCGGAACGGCCCGATGACTTCTTCTGGCACGGCAACCCGGATTTCAGCCGGGAACCCTTCAACCTCTTCAACGTCCAGGATATCCGGCACTGCGAGAACGGCGCGCTCTTCGTCTGCGAGGGGGAGGAGAACCTCCTGGCCCTGAAGTCCCTCGGCTTTCCCGGAGTGGCGGTGGCCCACTACACGACCCTCGAGAAGCTGCCGGCGAAGATCTTCGACAAGATCTCCACCCTCTTCATCGCCGTCGCCAACACCCTGGAGTCCGAGAATGCCGCGAAGAATCTGGCCTCGCGGGTGGGCTACCAGGCAAGGATCCTCGCCTGGCTGCCCAATGCGCCGCGCGGCTGCAGCCTGCGCCGCCTGGCCAGGGACACGGGCAAGGGCTTTGCCGGCAAGGTCGGCGAGATGGTCAAGAAGTCACGGGCTTTTTCGCCCTTCGCCAGCCCCCAGCGCGAGTACCGGCAGTTTCTCCAGACCCTGGCCAGTGAACAGGGCGAGGAATACGGCAACCTCACTTCCGGCTTCGCCCTGCTCGATGCGGCGGTCGGCGGCATCCACGGCATCAACGTCATCGGCGGGGCCCCGAAGGTCGGCAAGTCGACCTTCATGATCCAGATAGCCTCCGAGATGGCCCTGCGCAAGATCCCGGTGCTCTACTACGATTTCGAAAACGGCCGGCAGAAGATCTACCAGAGGACCCTGAGCCGGCTGTCCCGGTTGTCCACCGGCCGTCTCCGGACTCCGGAGTTGCCCGAGAAGGAGCGGCAGCGGGCGGAGGAGGCCGGGAAAAGCCTGGAGAAGATGCTCTTCTACTGGCGGGTCATCAATGATCGCAAGGTGACGCCCGAGCTGATGCGCAAGCATATCGACTTCATCCGCCACGAGACCCGCAGCGAGTATGCGGTGGTGGTCATCGACAGCCTCCACAAGCTGCCCTTCAACGACTTCACCGAGCGCCGCACCGGCATCGATGCCTGGCTGCGGCAGATGGAGTCGATCCGCGACGACCTGCAGGTCTCCTTCCTGGTGATCTCCGAGCTCACCCGCGGCATCACCGGGTCCTACCGGGAGGAGCCGCATCTCGGGGTCTTCAAGGGCTCGGGCGACATCGAGTACAGCGCCGACAACGCCATGGTCCTCTATCCGACCGAGCCGGACAGCGGCGGGCTGACCGGCACTATCGACAAAAGGTATACCCTCTGGCTGGTGGCCAGCCGGGAGCACAGCCCGGGCCGGGTGGCCGAATACCGGCTGGATTACCCCTGCTGGGGCTTCACCGAATTCCCCCTGGCTTCAGTTTCGGATACCGACTAATCGCGCTTTCTCAGGATCGGTTCCGGCAGGTCCGCCCCGTGGCTTACAGGAACATCTAGAATTACAAAATAGTTTTCCATGGTTATGCCTGCCAACATGCATCTTTTCTTAAGAGAGATATTGTTAACGGGTGCGGAATTGTCGCGGCAGAAGCGACGCTTTCATATTTCGTCCTAACGTCTTTATTGTTAACCTTGCCTCTTGCTACGAGGCACGATATAGTGTAGGCATATGCTAAGGCCTATGCCTACAAAGGAGGAATCATGCAAACTGAAAGACACGTCAAGCTATTTAAGAATGGGCGAAATCAGGCGCTACGTATTCCCCGTGAGTATGAGTTGCCAGGAGATGAGGCTGTGATTCGAAAAGAAGGGACAAAATTGATAATCGAACCTGTTCAGCACCGTTCCCTGCTGCAGGTCATAGCCGGCTGGCAGCCTTTGGCTGATGATTTTCCCGATGTCGACGCAGATCTACTGCCGTTGGATGGTATTGAGTTGTGACATGACAGAATTCACTTATCTTTTGGATACCAGTATCCTCTCCAATCTGATACGCGACCCGGCTGGCAGCGTTGCACGGCGAATTGCCGAAAAGGGAGAGAAAACGGTTTGCACCAGTATTGTCGTGGCATGTGAATTACGTTTTGGTGCGGAGAAAAAACAGTCTGCCGTTCTTCGGGCGAGAGTTGAAGAATTGCTCACAGCCATTGACGTTCTTGCCTTGGATGTCGATTCAGATTTCTATTATGCTGGAATTCGAGCCAAACTAGAAGCAGCCGGTACTCCAATAGGCCCCAATGACTTACTTATTGCGGCCCATGCCCGATCACTCGACCTTGTCCTCGTTTCCGCGAATATCAAAGAATTCTCTCGTGTTCCGGAATTGTCTGTGGAGAACTGGCTCGAATAGCCATTCCCAATTTCCTTCACTTGTCCTACAGGGGTTATTGCCGACTTGGCGTCAGGTCGGCCCAAAGGAAATATTCAAGAATAATTTGGTCAGTGCCTAAACCGCCTAAACCGAGCTAGCAGATAAATTTTCGCACTGCTCCCCAGCAGAATCGTGAAAGTCGCGTGTGCATTGGCCTTGGCGCCGGTCAATGTTTGACGAGCAACTCAAGAGGTGATCAGGAATAGTGGAATAGTCTCAATTCAAGAAAATTCAGACAGAATGGTGGCGATCGTTCACGGTGCAGTGCTTCCCATGATCACAGGAGTGTTGAGGTCGCCGATCTCGTAACTGATCGATCTGCCGCTAACAACATGTGTTTCCGTGCAGAAGGAAATCAACCTTGCTGAGAAAGATTCCTGGCAAGACTGGAAGCGACGGCACAGACCATTGCGCTGCCGTCCAGATCGAGCAGGCCGATATAACTTTCAACAATATCAGCCATCCAGGCTGTTTTACCGTTACAGTGATCGCTGGACCATATCCAGTGTGCCTCCGGGGCGAAAAGCGGATCTGCGCAGAAATCGCGGTGGACCGTCGGAGGGCGCAGAATAGTCACCAGTTCCGCAGCCGTCGGCAGTCGCCAATTGTCGATTCCGGAAAATTGCACCTCGTTGAGATGATGTACATACTCCTTTGCCTGGAGCCAGTTGAGCGGAAATTCGCTTCCCCTCCGTTGCCAGTAGAGCCTCGTCGTCTTGTCAAATAACACCAGGTCATTCACCCCCACCAGCTGGTGGGAAAAAGAATGAACCGGCCTGAATAATTCGTCGAGGCCAAGTCGTCCACGAACGTCCTTGTACATTATCCTTGTCGGTTCGCTATCGAAACTGCAGGGTAAAGACTCCTCTATTGCCTGCTTTGCCGCCAGCATTTCACAGCTTTGTTCCGACCGTGTCTTCCAGTCGAGGTACACTTGTTCGAGGGCTAACCGCATCTGGAGCGCAGACCCGAAACGGTCGGCCGGGTCCACCGCAAGGGCTTTCAGGAAGAACGTGTCCCATGCTTCATGCAGGTCCGGATTATATTCGCCCGGAGGAACGATGCTTTCCCGCCGCGGATCAACCAGGTGACCGGTGAGCAAACGGTACATCATCACTCCGACACTGTAGAGATCGGCACGGGCCTCGGCCTTCTCAGCATTATCTTCCTGTTCCGGTGCCGCATAATAGGGGGAGCCGACATGCATGCCGGGGATGGCCATTTTTTCTTCCCCGCCCACTCTGGAGAGTCCGAAATCGATAATTTTCACCCGGTCGTCGTGTGTCAGCATCAGGTTGTGCGGCTTGATATCACGATGAATGATACCGGCAAAGTGAAGACGTTCCAGTCCCTTCAGCGACTGACTCATATACATGAACGTGCGGGGTACGCTCACCGGCCGGGATTGCAATTCAATCTTGTATGATTCCCCTATCACACTGCCGATGGAGTGGGAAAAATATTCGAGGACGATGAAGGGAGTATTTTCGTTTTCATCGCAGTCAATAATCTTTGCGACATGCTCATTGGTTATGGCACCCATGATCCTTGCTTCTTCAATGAAAATTTCCCTCAGCCTTTCTTTTCCTACGAGATCGACGAAGATCTCGTCTCGCGGCTGCAGCATTTTCAGGGCCACCACTCGGCCGGTGATCGGGGCCCGAGCCTTGTAGACGGTGCTCATGCCGCCACGCCCCAAGCGACCGCAGATTTCATATCTGCCTGCTCTGTTCATAATCCATCCGGTAAGAAAATACGCCCGCCTCCTGCCGACTTTCTCGGCTCTACCTGAGTCTGTCCGCATACGCCCGTGGAAATCCCCGGGCAATTATCTTCTCTGCGGTTGTCTCTCTATCGTAATGAACAGCCCGCACATCGACTGTCCACCTATCACTGTCCCAGAGAATGTACTTAGCTCTGCTGTCGCCATCCCGGGGCTGTCCGACGCTGCCGCAGTTGACGAGGTACTTTTTCCCCTGCCGCAGATGGACCAGTTTCCCAGCAGCCGGTTTTACCCGGATAACTTCCTTGTCTTCGAGGGAGATCACTTGTAACTCATGGGTATGCCCTACAAAAAAGATGCGCTCGCTGTTTTCGGCAAAAATCTTCTCAATATCAGGATTTTTTAAATTGTAGAGATATGTTGTTACCGAGTCTGGGGGCGCTCCGTGCACGAACAGCGCATCCTCAGCACGGTACTGCCTGGCCAATTCCCTGCAGTATCTTCGGCAGTCGGCTGACAGCAACTGTTTCGTGGCGATGCTGTTTTCTCTGGCCTGGAAATTCATCCATTGCCGCGCCCTTTTGCTGACTAGCGCCTCCTCGTGATTCCCTAGGATTGAAATAAAACCGAGGCGGGCCACTCTCGACACGACCGCTTCCGGATCAGGCCCATAGCCGATAAGATCACCAAGGCAGACGACCATGTCCGCTGCCACACCAGCCACATCCTCAGTTACAGCCTCTAGTGCTTCAAGGTTTCCATGAATATCGGAAAAAACTGCAATTTTCATGCGTAATTTTTCGAATTGGCTTTTTGGTACTGCAGGTTGAAATCGACTGCCAGTGAAACATTCATAGCTCACATCCTGTCATTGGGGGTGTTAGCGATAATAACCTGCCATGAGACAAATCCGCTTTGGAGCCGTCGATGGCGATCGATCCTTCGATTACCTCGTTGAATAGAAGACTTCAATGCGGCCTCCAAGTTTTTTACAATGTCGTGGCACTAAAGACCCCGGTACCTTTAGACTCTGGTTTTGTTTGGCGCAGATCCTGTGCATAATATCGGGCGGGATTCCTTTACCAGAATCGCCTTGTTCAGTGATACTCCCAGAAGTCTTCCTTCGCTGCCCCGCATTTGGGACACACCCAATCTTCCGGAACGTTTTCCCAAATTGTTCCAGGTTCAACACCATTTTGGTAGTCGCCTTCTGTAGGATCGTAGGTGTAGCCGCAAGGACATTCCCATTTCTGCATAAATTTTCTCCAATACGAGATAGGTTGATTATGATAGCCTCGGAGATGCTCTTATCCTCAAGACCCAGTGATGCCTGGCAAGCAATGATTGCGTGTAGAGTTTTTGGAATCGATGATTGACAAACAGCCCGTATTAATATATCAAAAATGAATCTTATTGCCAAAAAGTTGGTGAGCTTGAAGCAAAAATGGCCCCGGCTCAGTTTTCCAACGCTATTTGTTTTTGATTTTAAGGCGTTAACTCAATCAAGGAGGCGACTGTGAAAGTGACAATTACCAAGCAATGCATGGGAGATAGAAACTGTAATAAGCTTTGCCCTGAAGTCTTCGAATATGACGAGGACCAACTTATCTCGACTGTCAAGGTTGACCCTGTCCCTGCTCACCTGGAAGAGATCGTTCTCCGTGCGGCCCGGGAATGTGGGGCTCAAGCGATCATGATTCAAGAATGACCATGCGTTTTCGCGAGAGCAGAACTGCCCATAACCTGCTTGTCTCGTTTTCTGCCGAAGCCCAAGCCCGGACTCGTTATAATTTCTTCGCCATGAGGGCGAGAGAGGAAAATTTCATCCAGATTGCCCGTATTTTTGACGAGACAGCCGAACAGGAATACGAGCATGCCCTGCGATTCTTCAAGTTCTTCAACGGCGGTGAGATGGAGATAACCGGGAGATTTCCTTCCGGCGTAATCGAGGATACCCAAGCTAATCTGCGTTCTTCCGCCGAGCTGGAACTTTACGTCCACGGCACCATGTATCGGCAGTTCGCTGAAATTGCCCGGCAAGAAGGCTTCGACCGTGCCGCCGAGACTCTTGAAGCAATAATTGTCTCAGAGCGGCACCATGAGAAAATCTTTCGGGAACTGGCGGACAACATCACCAATGGACGGTGTTTTTCTCGAGAAGAAGAAACGATGTGGAAATGTATCGGTTGCGGCTATATCCACCGAGGCAACAGAGCGCCCGAGAAATGCCCGGCCTGTGTGAAGCCGCAGGGGTATTTCGAACTGCTTGGCAGAAACTATTAAGTAACAGTTGTTTGTTTCCCTTGTAGTGCTTCGGGAATGAGAATGCTCAAGCGATGTTGCAGCCATCTTAACTGTAACTACTCTAACTCACTATGGAAATGGCAGGTTAGGGTAATACAGGGAGTCTGATTTAGATGTTCACCATTGCACTCGTTGAGTGTAGCTGTGAAGCGCGTTCAAAGTACCTTGAGGCCCGCCCGCTGCCTTATAAGGAGTGGGGCCACGGTAACGGATTACGCGGCCGTTCAAGCGTTTCTGCGACAGACTTTGGGGCGGATGACCCGTTTGCCTAAAGGACTCCTTCCCCGCCACAGCTGTTGAACAACATGAGCAACACTGTCCACTGTCTTTTAACAGCAAAAACGCTCATAAAAAAACGGAATTACCTGGGAGAAAAAATATGAAGACCTCCATCAGCGCTACCTGGCAGGGAAGCCTTGAACGGCAAAGCCTTGCCTTCATTTCCACGGTGGGTGACCATGAGGTGCGAACTGATGCAGGCGTTGCCCATGGCGGCGCCAACAGTGGCGCCAGTCCCAAAATGCTGATGATGGTCGCATTGGCAGGGTGCACCGGAGTCGACGTGGCTGCAATCCTGAAAAAAATGCGAGTGACGGTGGCAGAGATGACAATTACCGTCGAAGGCGATCTTACCGATGACAACCCGTCAGTTTTTCGTGCCATGCATCTCGTTTACGATTTTGCCGGCGATAACCTTGATCTAGAGAAACTGCGGAAGGCAGTGGAACTTTCCCAGGAAAAATACTGCGGGGTGAGTGCCATGTACCATAGGATTATGGAAATCACCTGGGAGATTCGGGTTCGGTAAAGGTTGGCCTCAAGGGGCGGCGGTGGTGCTCAGGAAACATCTTCTCCAGACCTATCTGTCGGCAGCGATAGGTTGACATAACAAATGTTAGATCCGTTTCAGCGACCATCCCAAAAAAACTACTAATTCCCTCTATCGCATCGTGTAGCTGCCAAGCAAACATTGTCCAAACTTCTGAAAAAATCGGCTGCGGCCGATTGTTGTGCTTACGGTGAAAATGAAAGCCAGAGCGTCTTAATCAGAAGATTGTGCAGGCTATCTACGGCCTTGGAACCCTGCGATGCATGACTCCGATAAACCGATACCGCCATGGGATCGAGAGGACCTAGTCCGTGATCTCGGGCTTTACACAAGCACGTACTTTGCCGACACTCTCTCTTTATTTACGTCTTTTTTAGAGGAAGACTTACGGAAAAAACAGTTCCCTTGCCTTGTTCGCTATCTACGTCAATATGGCCGCCGTGATCTCTTATTATGCCGTAACAGACGGACAAGCCGAGCCCGGTCCCTTTATTCCCTTTTTTTGTGGAGAAAAAGGGCTCGAAGATTCTGCCGAGATCAGCAGGGTCGATGCCGGCACCATTATCCCTTACGTGTATTACGACCCGCTCGCTGTAGATCATTTTGGTTGAAATAGTTATTCGCCCGTCGCCTGCCATGGCATCTGCGGCATTATTAATGAGATTGAGAAAAACCTGCTTCAGTTGATCGGCAACTGCATCGACGGGCGGCAAACCTGGGGCATATTCTTTGACGACTTCTATTTTCCTGGTCCGGAGGTCTTTCTTGATTAAAAGGAGCAGAGAATCAATCAGGGTATGAAGATCGACCGGTTCAAATTTTCCGGCGGAGGGACGATGAAAATCCTGAAGGTTGGCAAGCAGGTTTTTCATCCTTCTGCACTCCTGAAGAGCCAGTTCGAGAAGCTTCTTGTCATTTTGTTGAAGAGTTGAATACTCTCCTATTCCTTTCAAGACGGTTGTGACGCTCTGGAGAGGGGTGCTGAATTCATGGGCGATCGAGGCGGAGAGCCTGCCGACTGCCGAGAGCTTTTCCGCGTGCAGGTAGCGTTCCTGAGCTTCCGTCAGTTCGCGGGTTCGCTCCTCTACTGCTGTTCGAAGTTCCTCTTTGCTCTTCTTTTCCCTGATCAGGCCGTCAATCCTGGCTATAAGTTCCCCCACGGAAAAGGGTTTTACGAAATATCCCTGCGCACCCTTTTTTAAGACATCCAAAAGAAACGCCTCGTCCGCCTTTGCCGTCACCAGAAGGATCGGCGTGTCATCCAACTCCCGGTGGCGTCGGAGGACCTCGATCATTCGGCTGCCGCTCATCCGGGGCATCATTTCATCGCTTAGAATGAGATCGGGAATAAGCCTGAGGGCCTTTTCGAGGCCTTGTTCTCCATTAAAGGCGGTCGCAACGCGATATTTTTTCCCCAGCATTTCCGCCTCGAAGGCGTTCATGTCCGGATTATCGTCCACGACCAGGACGAGCGGGGCATCCGGCGGCACCTCGTGCTCCTCCGCCTGGAAGGCGGGAAGTCCTGGACCGACTTCCTCGACCGTCAGGCCGTCCAATTCTTCGTATAAGCCAAGACCAGATTCTTCCACGTCGACACCTGCCGGGGCCGTCCTGGGAAGGTATACCTGAAACAGGGCTCCCCCTCCTGGCGCGTCCTTGATCTCCACCGAGCCGTTATGGAGCGTAACGAACTCCTTGACAATAGACAGGCCAAGTCCGGTCCCCTCATGCCGCCGCTCTGAACCGCCTGACAACTGCCGGAATCGCTCGAAGACCGCCTCCCTGAGATGCACAGGAATCCCCGGTCCCGAATCCCGAACCTGGATCGCCACCCGGTTATACTCGGCGCGAAGAACCAGGGCAACGCTTCCACCGGCGGGGGTGAACTTGATGGCATTGGACAGGAGGTTGAGCAACACCCGCTGAATTCTCCTTGGATCGACCTGAGCCCGGATACCATCCGGTGCATCGATGCTGTAGCCGATATGGTTCTCGGCGGCGTGGGATTCGAAGGCCAATCCCACGAAGCGGGTTAACCGGGAAAGATCAACATCCGCATACCTTACCCTCATTTTCCCCGCTTCCAGGCGGGCCACATCGAGCAGGTCGTTCACATGCCGCAACAGCAGGCGGGCGTTTCGGTAGATGACTTCCAGGTCATGTTTCAGGCGATCATCGACTCCCGCAGTCTTCAGCCATCGTTCCACAGGCCCGAGGATGAGCGAAAGAGGCGTCCGCAGTTCATGGCTGACATTTGAAAAAAAATTGGCCTTGAGGGATTCGAGCTCTTTTGTTTTCTCGTAGAGCCTGGCCATCTCCTCACTGGCCTGTTTGATTTCCCTGTTGGCCGCCCCCACTTCTTGTGTCCGGGCAAAGATCTCCGCCCCCACCCGCTCGGTTTGAAGCCGCAGATCATCGGATAGGAGCGCATCCTCGTTCATCATTTGCTGCAGACGAACGAATTCCGTCACGTCTTCCACTCGATGAATGATGTACGCTACTTCTCGATCCGGGCCGAAGACGGGTAAGTTGACGGGAGTCCAGAATCGCTCCTCGAAGCCGCCACCCTCTTCTTCGGGCTTTCGGATATCGTATTTCTGGACCGGCATGGTATTTGGCCGCCGGTCCCGGAGAACCTGTTCCAGGGAGGCCCTCAGGTTGCCGACTCCCGTTGCCTGGAGATCACCGGGATTGTCCGGAAAAACCTCGAACATATGCCGGCCTACAATCTGGTTCCGCCGGGTCATCGTAGCGTGCAGATAGGCGTCGTTTACTGCAACGACCATGAAATTCTTGTCCAGGACCAGGTAAAGTCCCGGTAAAGATTCGAAAAGATTTTTAAAATCAGGTCCGGACATCTTTACCTCTAAAGAGCCTGCAGTAACACACATCTGAGACATCTGGAAAGGATAACCATCAACTGGAACTTGTGTAGAAGTTGCTTCGGAGCTGACTGTTTCCTTTCCGCTCCGCGAGGTCAAGGGGCAAGGCGGACGAAAATGGAAGATCTATATTTATTGATGCAGATGATTCTTGTACTCCTGAATTTCAAAGATTGAGGTTTCCCCTACTAATATTTTAATCTCAGTATGATTTTGCTAAATAGGCTACTACTGTAAATCTTTGCCCCTGCCGAAACCAAGCTTTACGCCTCGGTACAAAGAGGAAACAGCTGCGAAACCTCATATCCCTTCGCTTTCCCGCCATTCCTCCAGGGCCTGCAGCGCCAGCCGGAAACGTTCCTGGCCCCGCATTTTCTTTTTGACCTTGCTCGTCCAGCCGGGGAAGAGGCCGAAATTGACGTTGGAGGGTTGAAATCTCCCGGGATCGCTCCGGGTGAGATGGTTGATCAGCGAACCGAGGGCCGTCGTCGGCGGCGGCACCACCGGCTGCTCGCCCGTCGCCAGGCGGGCTGCGTTGATGCCGGCAAGAAGCCCCATGGCGGCCGACTCCACATATCCTTCGACGCCGGAGAGCTGGCCGGCCAGCAGCAGGTCGGGCCGGGCGATGAACTGGAGGGTCGGCTGCAAAAGCTCGGGCGACAGCACGAAGGTGTTGCGGTGGATGGAGCCCAGCCTGGCGAACTCGGCCTTTTCCAGGCCGGGGATCAGGCGGAAGATCCGCCGCTGTTCCGGATAGGTGAGCTTCGTCTGGAAACCCACCATGTTGTAGGTGGTGCCTTCCCTGTTTTCCTTGCGCAGCTGGACCACGGCGTACGGTTCCCGGCCGGTCCGCGGGTCGGCGAGGCCCACCGGCTTCATCGGCCCGAAGCGCAGGGTGTCCTCGCCCCGGGCGCGCATCACCTCGACGGGCAGGCAGCCTTCGAAATACTTGGGCTCCTCGAACTCCTTCAGGGGCATGCACCTGCCGGCGGCGAGCTCATCGATGAAGCGCAGGTAGCACTCCCTGTCCATCGGGCAATTCAGGTAGTCGCCGGGCCCCTCCTCGTAGCGCGACTTGGCGTAGACGATATCCATGTCCAGGGAGTCGGCGTAGACGATGGGCGCGATGGCGTCGTAGAAGGCGAGACGATCCCTGCCGGTGAGCCTGGCGAGCGATTCGGCCAGCGGCTCGGAGGTGAGCGGGCCGGTGGCGAGAATGCTGGGGTGGTCGGCGGGAGGAGGAACCTCCCGCACTTCTTCCCGGACGATCTCGACCAGCGGATGCCTGGTCAGGATGGCGGTGATCCGGGCGGCGAACATCTCGCGATCGACGGCCAGCGCCCGGCCGGCCGGCACCTCGGTCTCATGGGCCTCGCGGATGATGAGGGAGTCGCAGCGCCGCATCTCTTCCTTCAGGAGGCCGACCGCCGAATGCGGGTCGTTCGACCTGAGGGAATTGCTGCAGACCAGCTCGGCCAGGTTCTCGGAGTGGTGAGCCGGACTGAATTTCACGGGTTTCATGTCGATGAGGCGCACCTTGCAGCCTCGCTCGGCCACCTGCCAGGCTGCCTCGCAGCCTGCCAGGCCGCCGCCGATGATGGTGACTGTCATGGGTCCTGTCATATTCGTTCTGTCCTTACTGAATAGAAATAATAGAGCAATCCGGCAAGCTCCAACAGGAGCAGCAGGATGAGGGCGGCGTTGAAGCCGGTCGCGCTGAAGACGCCGCCGTCTCCCTTCGACCACCAGCCGATGATCGCCCCGATCGCCCACTGGCAGCAGAAGGCGGCGACAAAGACCAGCAGGTTGAGGGCGGTGGTGACCCGGCCGGAGAGATGGATCGGGAAGGATTGGGACAGGGCGGAATAGGCGATGACGCCGGAAGTCCCGAAAAAGCCGAAGGTAAGCCACAGGACCATGGTAAGTCCGGGCGGATGAAAAAGCAAAAGCAACTGGATGGCCATGAAGACAGTCATCCCGGCCACCGCCGTGGCGGCAACCGATATTCCCCGCCTGCTCAACCTTTGGGCCACGCCGCCGAGGGTGACGCCCGACTTCTTGGCCTCGATCACGCCCGCGGC
>OBJA01000901.1_pt1 | contig 23159 bp, 13 predicted proteins | sample 1519751 | NCBI WGS metagenome assembly OBJA01 (sample SAMEA3881238, study PRJEB22517) | soil metagenome | biome: lake sediment; feature: soda lake sediment; material: sediment, water from around vicinity | place: India | collected 2013-12-23 | depth 3 m
TAATGAGCAAAATGGGAAAAAAAGCCGGAATCAGAATTTTCAGGATTAATGAATTCTCAGAATTCTGAAATTCTTTAATTCTGGGAATTCTGATTCAGACTCAGGCAGAAAAGCTTTATAAGGGGGGGGGTGGTTTGATCTGCTACTGAGGTAAATAAGGTGGCCTGGCTAAAAAATGCCAGACCCAGAATAGCCTGTGTCTGTTCTCAACCTCTCAACCCCTCAACCGGGAAAAAAAGAAGCGGCCCGGGCAATCAAGCCGGGCCGCTTCTGGTTTATGGAAACTACCTTCTGAAAAAATTAGTCAATCAGGCGGTTGTAATCTGTTTCACGGTTGGGAATCACAAAGGTCCACTTGTTTCTGTCTTCGGGCTCAAACCTCAGAGCAAAGATCGCACCGAAGTTTCCGCCATCAGCATACACCTTTCTGTCCATAGGATCTCCCCAGCGTTTGTGGTCAAACCAATCGAAACCTTCACCCCAGAGTTCAATGGCGCGGTAGAGTTTGATCTCATCCAGCAAAGCCTGGCCGGTGTTGGTGGTGGCATACTGGGGGTTGCGGCCGCTGTCCTTGTTCAAAGCAGTCAGGGCTGCCTGGGCTGCAGGGGCATCATTCAGGAAGTAGCTGGCTTCGGCATCGATCAGCAACATTTCAGCCGATCTGAAATGGTTAATGTTTCCAACTCCTGGCATGTCAAATGCCTTGAACTTGAACTGCATATAGGCATATACCCTGGCAGAAGGATCCAAATCCCACTGGGCATGTGTTTCCAGGTGCAGGTCAGAGGTTGTAGCTGCCAGACCAGTGGTTGTGGGGTAGCTGCGACCTGCAGGATCAAGGAACAAGCCTTTTCTGATATCAGTATCGGGGATCTGGTTAAAGATCTGGCGGCTGATGATCTTGGGAGTGGTGCGAACTGCCGATGCCGTGGAATTGTAGGCAATATAGGCATGGAACGAGTAAAAATGCAGCTGCTCGTCAGAAGCCCCATAGCTACCCCAGATCCATTCGCGGTTGGGATGCATAAAACCGCCATTATACTCGGCGTTGGTCATCAGCGGGTAATTGGCCATGGCCAGCCTCGACATTTCCCTTGCCTTGGCATAATCCTGGCGGGTCAGTGCTGCCCTTGCATAGATTGCGTAAGCTACATCCAGATCCATTTCGAAGAACTCATCGGCTTTTCTTTTGAGGCCCGATGCCTTGAACAGGCGGATGGCTTCCTCCAGATCGTCGTATACCTGCTGGTAGGACTGCCCCAGAGTGGCCAGTGCCTGGTCGCCGGTAGAGATGTCGGTGCGCAGCACGATACCACTGCTTGCCCCGTTGTTGGAGTCCTGCCAGCGGTTGCCATAAAGCTGCGAGAGCATCAGGAAGCTGTAAGCCCTGAATCCAAGTGCCTGGGCCTTGATGTACTGGCGTTCGGCTTCCGAACCTGTTGCACCATCAATATATTCAATGATTGTATTGGCGTTGCCTATCAGGGTGTAGTAGTAATGCCAGGCATAATAGGTTTGCCTGTGCAGGGGGTTGTCAAGCCATCCCATGGTCATTGTGGTAACCCAGCCTGAAATGTTGGCATGGAAGTGGTTGCCCATGTAGTTGCCATAGAACATTTTGATGGTACCTTCCCCGTTGTAACCCTGGGTGCCGTGCCATTGGCGGGTCATGAGCTTGTTGAGCCCATTGACAGCCATGCGCGCCTTCTCAGTAGTCTCGAAAATGTTGGCAGGAGAGATACTGTTGGTTGGCATGGTGTCAAAAAAATCATCGCTGCATGATGCAAACATGAACATCACCAGGAATAAAGCTATGATTGATTTTATTGATTTCATTGTTTTTTGTTTTGAAATGATTAAAAACGAAGGTTAACACCCATTGAGAAAACTCGGGCTGTCACAAACTCATTGTTGTTAAGGCCGCCGTAACCCTGCTGGGGGTTCATACCCTGAAGTGAGGTAAATGTTGCCAGGTTATCCACAGCAGCGCTGATAGAAAGTCCTTGTATCTGTGCTCCCTGGATAAACCGTGAAGGCAGGTTGTAGCTCAGGGCCAGGTTTTTAATCACCAGGTAAGAAGCATCTTTCAGAAAACGGGTAGAAGTCTGGTTGGTGTTGGTGGCAGTTGTGAAGTCAATCCTGGGGATACCATCCTTCTTGATCCTGTTGGGAGAGTTTTCGGTCATTCCTTCAGGAATACCGTTCCAGGAATTCAACAGGTCGGAATGAAGGGCGCTCACGCTTTCAGATACCCGCATCAAACTCTGATAGGAATAATCAAGCACTTTTCCGCCGATGGAAAAGGTGAATACACCCGAGAAGCTGAAGTTCTTATAGGTAAATGTGGGGTTGATGCTTCCGAAGAAATCAGGGATGGCGCTGCCACTCCAGTTTCTTTCAGCTTCGTTAATGCGTGTTACATAATACTCATCACCGATCTTCACCAGGAAGTTTTCATCAACCGGGCTGCGGCCGTCCACAGGAATAATATTTCCTTCGCCATCCTTTACAGGGATATGGTAAGAGTCGTAATTGATCTTGTACAACGACATACCGGTCATCTGGTCTACACCTGCAAACTGATACAGCCAGAAGTCGTAAATACCGTGACCTTCCAGGTATCTTTTGGATCCTGAGATCAAACCGTCCTTGTTTTCATCGGGCAGCTTCAGGATGGTGTTTTTGAAATGGGTGATGTTGAAGCCCAGGTTCAGGCGGGCATCACTGTTGCGGATCACGTCAACATCCGTTGTGAACTCAATACCGCGGTTGGCGATTGAGCCGATATTTTTGGTAATTACCGAAATAGCGTCACCTGTTGAGGTACCACCGGCCGACAGGGGGTTGTTCACGTCGAAAAGCAGGTTGTGGGAGCGCTTGTCGAAATATTCAATAGTAACATTCATGCGGTCAAACAAGCGTGCTTCCAGAGCAGTACCGAATGAGCCGGAGGTTTCCCACATCAGGTCCATATTTTCAAGCTGGGTGAGGTATGCAGCTCCGCGGTTGGCATTCTGCTGAAGTGTGTACAGACCCATATAAGCATAATACGAGCCCACGTTGTCGTTACCTACTTCACCATATGATGCACGCAGACGCAGGTTGTTCACCTGGGTAATGGGCTTCATGAAGTCTTCGCGGCTGACCACCCAGCTTCCGCCCAACGACCAGAAGTTACCCCAGCGGGTATCTTTGTGGAAGCGCGAGGAACCATCCCGGCGGAATGAACCATCAATATAGTATTTTCGGTCGAAGTTGTAGCGGCCCCTTGACAGGTAACCTTCCGTGCGGTATTCATGGGCATATCCCCCCAGGGTTGACATCTCGGTGAAGTTGGAGTACTCGATGTTTCCGGGGATGGTCTGGTTGTCCTTACGCATGGTGTGGTAGTCCATTCTGTAGCTATAGCTTTCATGACCGGCCATAAGGTCCACATTGTGCTTGCCGAATCTTTTTTCCCACCTCAATATCTGCTGGAAGGTATTGTTGTTATAACGGTAGAAAGTTCTGCTGGAGCGGCCGTTGTTACCCTGTCCGTCGCCAATAATGGGGTTGCGGAAGTTGCGGTTCTCGCTGTTGCGGATGTTCAGATCTCCTTTTACAGAAAAGGTGAAATTTTTCATGAAGTCGATGTCGGCGAAGGCAATCCCCTGCAGGGTGCTGCGATGGGTCAGGTCGCGGTCCATTTCCCACTCCCATATCAGGTTGCGGCCAATGTGCTGCTGCCTTCCGCTTGCACCGTCATCAAAGATCTTATTTCCCTGGGCATCCCGAAGGACTTCATGGGTTAAAGGATCGTGCAGGTAAATGGGGTAAATAGGCGCCATGTTCCTGGCAGTTTGCCATGGGTTGCGGATGCTTGAACCGCTACCGTCGGTATTGTTATACGACTGGTGTGAACCAACAACCGTCAGACCCGCCTTGATAAAGTCGGTGGGAGTAACCGACATGTTTGATCTTGCCGAAAACCTTTGGAAGTCAGAGGAGATAACATATCCTTTTTCGTCAAGGTAACCTGCTGAGAAGAAAAGGCTTGACTTATCGGTTGCAGCATCTGCACTCACATTGTACTCCTGCCTGTGGCCAAGACGCTCAAAGGGAGCGAACCAGTCAAGGTCGTCATAACTAGCAGGAACAGCAACCCAAGACTCGAGCTTTCCGTTGCTGTTAAACAGCTCGTTGGCAGGAGTGTTGAAGATATTGATACCCAGATAGTCCGAAATCAGCTGGTTGGAAGCCCTGGTATTGGCGTCTTCAAGCTTCAGGTCAGGGTTTTGGGTCATCAGCGAGTTTCTGTAGCCCAGCCACATAACTTCCATAAAATCTTTTGGCCCGAGTTTGTCGTATTCCTTGATACCCCGGTTGTAAATACCCTGGCTGGAATTCACCCTGAAGGATACCCGGTCGCTTTTACCTCTTTTGGTAGTGATCAGGATCACACCGTTTGATGCCTTGCTGCCATAAAGGGCCGATGATGCGGCATCTTTCAGTACGGTAAGGCTTTCGATGTCGGCAGGGTTCAGGTCGGAGATGTTTCCGCCAAAAGGCACCCCGTCAATGACATACAGGGGAGCATTGCTGTTGTTGATAGAGGAGAAGCCCCTGATACGGATGGCAGGGCTTGAGCCGGGCTCACCATAGGTGTTGTTCACCTGTACACCGGCCGACATACCTTCCAGTACACTGGTGACCGATGAAACGGGGCGGCGCTCGATGGCCTCTGATTCTACAACCGAAACACCACCGGTGATCGATTGCCGGGAGGCTGTCCCGTATGCTACTACAACCACTTCATCAAGCCTGGAGGCCACGGGCTGCAATACTACATTAATAATACTCCTTCCATCCACAGCAACTTCGAGGGTTTCCATCCCGATGAAGCTGAACTGAAGGGTGGAAGTGGGCGGAACATTCAGGCTGTAATTACCCGACATATCGGTAACGGTACCGATAGTTGTTCCTTTCAACACGACCGTCACACCAGGAAGGGTGGAACCGTCAGTCTGATCGGTAACGGTTCCCGTTACACGGACAGATTGAGCGCTTAGGCTAAAAACCGCAAGAAGCAGCAAAGCAGCCAAAGCTGTTAGGGTTTTTTTCATTTTGGTTTGGATTTGGTTTATTTAACAGAATTTTTGTTAAGAAATGTGGCGGCTAAAATAAATAATTTTTTTGTAGCACAGCCTTATTATTTATCAGTAGATCAAGTAATTATATTAACTCCCAGGAATTCCGGCCGAATGATCCTTTTTTTCTTATGGACCTGCCTTTTATTCCGCAATACCCTGAAGGACAATCTCATTGAAGAGATTCAGGGAATATCTGCAAAAGGAACTTGTTCTTTTTAATTTTATGAATATTTATCTTAAATTAAGAAGAACAGGGAGGGTTGAAGGCAAGGGCGCCTTCCCTGGACTGGGGGCAGGGCTATGTTTCAAATTGGCGGTTTTTTCAGAACAAATGCCTCAGGGGCACCAGCAGCCACTCGAAGAAGCGCTGTATCACCGGGCGCTGCATCCAGTTGTTCAGGTTGAAGGGCTCCGACTCCTTTTTTGTTTCATTGAAATGATTGACAATCTGCCTTACCAGGCTTTTATGCCTGCCAGCCAGGCATACCTCGTGCTGGTAGCGGAAGCTGCGGTAGTCGAAGTTGGAGGAGCCCACCACAAAATGCTCCCGGTCGGATACAAACAGCTTGGCATGCAGGTTCTGCAGGGCGTAAAAATATACGTGGATGCCCTCCTGGGCCAGTACCCCAAGGTATTTGGATGTCAGCAGATCCATGATGCGCACATCCGATTTGCGGGGAATGAATATACTCACCTTAACTCCCCGGCGGGCAGCATCAATCAGGGCTCTGCGCAGGCTGCCACCGGGCAGAAAGTAAGGAGTCTCTAGGAGTATCTCCCGACGGGCTTCTCCGATCAGCTCCAGGAACTTCTTTTTCACAGGCTGGTAAGCAATGGAGGGTACATCGCGCAGGATCTCCATCTCCCCATACCTTATAGAACGCGTGTAAGCCTGCTTGTCGTAAAAGTATTTGTTATAGATTTTGTAGTTTTCCTTGATGACCTGCTGGAATTTGCGGGCTATGCTGCCTTTGATGCGAAACATCGACTCGCGCCAGTTGAAGGCATATCCCACGATGTTGGCCGAACCCAGCCAGGTGATCTCCTGATCGATGACCAGTATCTTGCGGTGGTCGCGGCGATGATTCTTGGTAAAGGCATCAAAGCTGAACTTGATCTTCTTGAAGAACCTCAGGCTGCCGCCCGCCTCCACGATGTCCTGGAAAAAACTGTAGCTGCTGCTGGCACCCCAGGAATCGATCAGCAAAACAACCTTCACCCCCTCACGGCATTTTTTCAACAAGTTGTCGCGAAAACGTATCCCAAGGGGGTCGTTGCGAAAACGGTATACCTCCAGGTAAATCGACTGGGTGGCTGCCTTTATGTCGTTGAGCATGGCAGTATAAAAATGCAGCGGATCATCGTACATTCTTATCTGCAGGTCCTGGGATGCAATCATTTGTTGTGGTAGTTGCTGGGGCCGTATGCCGGATCAAACCTAAGGATTTTCCGCGAAAAAAAAACCAGTCAGCGGTTTTTTTAAACTACTGCAGGTCCGGGAAAGTTAATTTATCAAAAAATCATCAGGAATGGCCCGGGATTTGCCCTTAAACAGCTGTCTAAACCTTTTCCTTTCCGGGGTGTTTATCAGCTGTTGATGTTGACCTTCCTCAAAACACGATCTTTTATGATCAGCAATGGCTGATTGCATCTGATTAAAATACTATTTTTGCTATTCAATATAAATTATGGAACCAAAACGGATTTTTGACCTTCTTGACCGCTTCGAACAATATCCCGATACCATTGGCCGCTTCAGGCTGGGGCAGAAAAAAGCGGGGAAATGGATAGAGTTTTCTTCTGGTGAATATATCCAGGGCTCCCGCAAGGTTGCAGCAGGGCTTCTTGCCCTGGGCATCGCAAAGGGGGATCGCCTGGCCACCATGACCAACAACAGGCCCGAGTGGAATTTCATGGGTATGGGTATTGCCCTTGCCGGGGGGGTACATGTGCCTATTCATCCAACCCTTACCCTAGAAGAGGTCATCTATATACTGAACCATTCGGAAACCCGCCTTTTGGTGGTTTCCGACAAGCAGTTGTTCGAAAAGATATCGGCGGTGAAGGATCAGCTTCCATTCCTGGAACATTTGTTTACCTTCAACGAGGTAGGGGGAGCCCCTCACTGGTCGCGTATCACCAGCCTGGGTGAAGAAAAGGCAGCCAGCCTGGCCCCCCGGCTGCAAGCCCTCAGGCAGGAGATCAGGGAAGAGGATATGGTTTCACTGATCTATACCTCCGGCACCACCGGGGTGCCCAAGGGAGTGATGCTCTCGCACCGCAACCTCATGAGCAATGCCATAGCATCGGCCAGGCGCCAGCACCTGAACCACAACCACCGCGTGCTTAGCTTCCTGCCCCTGTCGCACGTGTTTGAGCACATGGTAAGCTACAAATACCAGTACCTGGGCATCAGCGTGTATTATGCCGAGAGTGTGACAACCATTGCCACCGATATCAGGGAGCTGCAGGTCGATGGATTTATTACCGTACCCCGGCTCCTTGAGTCCATTTACGAGAAGATCCTTTTGAAAGCCAAAAGCCTTGGAAAGGCAAAAAGAGCTATATTCTTCTGGGCACTGAAGCTTGCCGGAAAGTTCGAACCCTATAAAAAGCAGGGCATTCTCTACAACATGCAGCTTGCCCTGGCCGACAAGCTGGTGTTCAGCAAATGGCGGCAGGCACTTAGCCCCAACATCGTCTTTATCGGATGCGGTGGTGCTGCCCTGCAGCCACGGCTTGCAAAACTGTTCTGGGCTGCCAAACTGCCGGTGTTCGAAGGCTACGGCCTTACCGAAACATCTCCCATCATTGCTGTTAATTACTACAGGCCGGGAGAAGTGAAGTTCGGTACTGTAGGACCCATACTGGAAGGTGTTTCCGTGAAAATCGACCAGGATGGCGAGATCCTTGCAAAGGGACCCAACATCATGCTGGGGTATTACAAGGATCCCCAACAAACAGCTGCCGTCATTGATCAGGATGGCTGGTTTCATACCGGTGATATAGGGGAGCTGGAAGATGGCAAATTCCTGAAAATCACCGACCGCAAAAAAGAGCTTATCAAAATGTCAAACGGCAAGTACATTGCCCCACAGCAAATCGAGAACAAGCTCAAGGAAAGCTTCTATATCCAGCAAACTATGGTAGTTGGCGACAACCAGCATTTTGCCAGCGCACTGATACTGCCCAATTTCAACACCCTTGTGGAATGGAGTAAAAAACAGAAGATACATTTCCAGAACCAGGCCGAGCTGATCCAAAAGCCACAGGTTATCAAGCACTTCGAGGACGAGATCCGTAAGTTCAACAAAAAACTCAAAAGCTTCGAACAGGTCAGGAAGATCATCCTGGTAGCCGACGAGTGGAGCCCGCTAACCGGGGAACTATCGCCCACACTGAAGCTGCGCCGCAAAAACATTATCGAGAAATACAAGAACCTGGTGGATGCCGTCTATGCCCCACAACCCAAAACTACTGAACCCATAAAGGTGAGAAAATAATGTGGCGACGTGGCAATGTGGCAATGTGGCGATGTGATAATGTGACAATGGGAAAATATGAAAACCCCGGGGTGATGCCCCGGGGTTTTTTTGTCCTGTAGAGACGTTGCATGCAACGTCTCTGCCATGTTGCCGTTTTTCTCTGTCTACGTTGCCGGTTTCCCCATCCCATCCCTTCGGGTTTTTTTTCACAATGAAGGGGTGGAGACGTTGCATGCAACGTCTCTACAAAAAATATTGCCGGCTGACCTGGTTCAACCGTGGTTCCGCCGTGGTTTGACCGTAGCCCTACGGTCAAACCCCGGTCAAACCCCGGGCTTGTTTGGAGCATGAATAAACCCAGTCGGGCAGGGGCACCTCAGGTTTTGGAGGTTTTCTTTCTTTCCCTATAAAAAAAAAGACCCTCAGGGTTGCAGCCAACCCTAAGGGTCCCAAAAGCGGATTGCCGGAAGAACTATTCCCCTTTGCGGCTTTCAATCAAAATATTCAGCATCCTGATGCCTGCATCGGCAATCACGGTTCCGGGTCCGAAAACACCGATAACGCCTGCGTCGTACAGGTACTGGTAGTCCTGTGAGGGGATTACCCCGCCCACGATCACCATGATGTCGTCGCGGCCCAGTGCTTTGAGCTCCTGTATCACCTGTGGTGCCAGGGTCTTGTGGCCGGCAGCCAGGCTCGACATGCCCAGGATGTGTACGTCGTTTTCAACAGCCTGACGGGCTGCCTCCTTCGGGGTCTGGAACAGGGGTCCCATGTCAACATCAAAGCCCATATCGGCGTAAGCCGTGGCTACTACCTTGGCGCCGCGGTCGTGGCCATCCTGGCCCATCTTGGCAATCATGATGCGCGGGCGCCGCCCTTCAAGGCGGGCAAACTCATCGGCCAGGGCCCGTGCTTTCATGAAACTGTCGTTGTTTTCGATTTCCATAGAATATACTCCTGAAATTGAACGGATCACAGCCTGATAGCGGCCGAATACTTTTTCGCAGGCAAGGGATATCTCACCCAGGGATGCGCGTTTGCGGGCTGCGTCAACTGCCAGCTCCAGCAGGTTGCCTTCCCCCGTTTCGCATGCGCGGGTGATGGCCTCAAGGGCCTGCTGCACCTCATCGCTGTTGCGCTCGGCACGCAGTTTGGCCAGGCGGCGGATCTGTGCCTCGCGAACGGCCGTGTTGTCAACATCCAGGATCTCGATGGGATCTTCCTTCTCCAGGCGGTACCTGTTGATCCCTACAATGATGTCCTTGCCCGAGTCGATCTTGGCCTGTTTGCGGGCCGAGGCTTCCTCGATGCGCATCTTGGGCACCCCGGTTTCGATGGCCTTGGCCATGCCACCCAGGCGTTCGATCTCCTGGATGTGTTCCCATGCGCGGTGGGCGATCTCGTGGGTGAGGGCCTCAACATAATAGGAGCCGGCCCAGGGATCGATGGCCCGGGTAACGTTGGTCTCTTCCTGAATGTACAGCTGGGTGTTTCGGGCAATGCGTGCCGAGAAGTCGGTGGGCAGGGCAATGGCCTCATCCAGTGCATTGGTGTGCAGGCTCTGGGTGTGGCCCAAAACGGCGCCCATGGCCTCGATACAGGTACGTGTAACATTGTTGAAGGGATCCTGTTCGGTAAGGCTCCAGCCCGAGGTTTGCGAGTGAGTGCGCAGGGCCAGCGATTTGGGGTCTTTGGGGTTGAACTGCTTCACCAGCTTGGCCCACAGCATACGGGCAGCGCGCATCTTGGCGATCTCCATGAAGTGGTTCATGCCAATGGCCCAGAAGAACGACAGCCTGGGTGCAAAGGTATCGATGTCCATTCCCGAGTTTACCCCCGTGCGCAGGTACTCCAGGCCGTCGGCCAGGGTGTAGGCCAGCTCAATGTCGCAGGTAGCCCCGGCCTCCTGCATGTGGTAGCCGCTGATGCTGATCGAGTTGAAGCGGGGCATGTTTTTTGAGGTGAACTTGAAAATATCGGCAATGATGCGCATGGAGGGCAGCGGAGGATAGATATAGGTGTTGCGTACCATGAACTCCTTGAGGATATCGTTCTGGATGGTGCCGCTAAGCTTTTCAAGGCTCACACCCTGCTCTTCGGCTGCCACGATGTAAAATGCCATGATGGGAAGCACCGCCCCGTTCATGGTCATCGATACCGACATCTTGTCGAGGGGTATCTGGTCGAAGAGCACCTTCATGTCGAGGATGGAGTCAATGGCCACACCGGCCTTGCCCACATCGCCGATCACGCGTTCGTGGTCCGAGTCGTACCCCCGGTGGGTTGCCAGGTCGAAGGCCACCGAGAGGCCCTTCTGGCCGGCTGCCAGATTGCGTCGGTAAAAGGCATTGGACTCTTCGGCCGTCGAAAAACCGGCATACTGACGGATGGTCCAGGGCTTCATCACATACATGGTGCTGTAGGGCCCCCTGAGATAGGGGGCAAGGCCTGCTGCATAGTTCAGGTGCTCCATGCCCAAAAGGTCTTCGGCTGCGTAAACCTGTTTTACGGGGATCTGCTCGGCCGTCAACCAGCTCTTTTCAACTTGGTTCTGCTTTTCCCATTGGGAAAAAGAACCTGTTTCATTCTTTTTGGTGTCGAGTGATATTTTTGTGAAATCGGGTCTCATGATTTGTTCTTTTTTTGAATAAACAACGGCAGCCTAAGCAATTTCCAGTACGTTGTTGAAATGTGTAAGGGCATCCAGCACATTGGTACGCATGTGGATGTAATGGTCGACGCCGGCCTGGTCAAGCTGGCTGATGAGGCCGGTGGGGTTGCCTGCCACCACCACAATGGTGTTGGGAGCCTGTTGCCTGATGCTGCTGGCAGCCGCAGCCATATCGGCATATTCCTCGTCGCTGCTGCACAGCACCAAGATACGGGCTTTTGAGGCCAGTGCTGCCTTGACACCCTCTTCGATGGTTTTGAAGCCCGGGTTGTCGATCACCTGGTAGCCCGCCACCCCGAAGAAGTTGGCCGCGAATCCTGCCCTTGCCTTTCGCATGGCCAGGTTGCCGTAGGTGAAAAGGAATACCCCGGGAATGGCGAAGCCTTTGCGTTCGTGGTTCTCCACGGCCAGGCGAAGAGCCTCGAAAGCCTGTGTGCCACGGTACTGTCGCAAGCCACCAAGGTCGGTTAGCCTGGCAGTGGGCTGAAGCTTGCCGAGCATCTTTTCGGAAGTATTGGGATACTGGTTGGTGCCGATAAACACCTGACGGCGCATGGCAATATCCATGTCGCGCTTCTGGCAGGTTGTTTCTATCTCCGATTGGATAAATCCTTCAGAAACGATCTTCTCGAAGCCACCTTTTTCCTCAGTCTGCAGAAACAGCTTCCAGGAGGCTTCTGCCATCGACTGGGTCAGGTTCTCGATGTAATAGGATCCGGCCGAGGGGTCAACCACCTGGTTGAAATAGGATTCATGCTTGAGGATGATCTGCTGGTTGCGGGCAATGCGGCGGCTGAAGTCATCGGGTTTTTTATAAACCTGGTCAAAAGGCTCAACCGTCATGGAGTCAACCCCGGCAATGGCGGCTGCCATGGCTTCAGTGGTCGTACGCAGCATGTTCACATAGGGGTCGTAAATGCTTTTGTTCCAGCCCGAGGTAACAGCATGCAGGTTGATCTTCATGGAGGCATCCACGCCAGGGTTGTACTGCCTGACGATGTTTGCCCAAAGGATCTTGATGGCCCTTAACTTGGCGATCTCCATGAAATAATTCGATCCCACGGCCACGGTGAACTGCATGCGGCCCGCGATATCATCAACAGACAATCCTTTTTCGGTAAGGTTCACCAGGTACTCGGTGGCCTGCGACAGGGCAAAGGCCAGCTCCTGGACCATGCTGGCTCCCGCATTGTGCAGCAGCTGGCTGTTGATGGTGATCAGCTTCAGCCTGGGAAAATGATCCTTCCCTTTGGCCAGCAGCCCGGCGGCCTGTTCAAAATTGCTCTCCTTGCTGTTGTAATAGTTTCCGTAAAGAAGATAGTATCCCAGGGGATCAAAATTAAAGGAGCCTTTCAGGTCTTTGCCCCCGGCATATTGGATCAGTGCATCCATCAGCTGCTGGTAGTTGCGCGAGTGCAACCAGTGAATGGGGGTTTTGTCAAGGTCAATGCCCTTCAGAAGGACTTTCAGGTCGTCAGCAGTGCTTACCTGCGAAGCGTTCAGCCCGATGGCCTCAGCTCCACGTGAGAGGGCCTGCAAAGCCAGGGCATTGGCTTTCACCAGGTCCTCTTCCTCAAGGTCCTGGCGGATCTCCCAGTTGTTGTCGCTTGCCTTGATGCCCCTCACAAAAGGAAACTCTCCCGGAAGGCTTTGGGTGTGGCCTATTGCCTCAAGGTGCTCACTGCGGTAGTAAGGCCGGGCTTTGATCCCTTCAAGGGTCTGCCATACAAGCTTCTTGTCGTAATCGGCTCCCTTCAGGTCTTCATGTATTTTCTCTTCCCACTGCTGGGTGGTAACAGGAGGAAACTCCTGAAACAACCCTTTCTTTTTTTCTGGATCCATAGGTAAGTATCTTTTTAAGGAATAGGGCGTGAATTGCTAAAAAACGGGTCAAAATTACAATAAAAAAGTGGATGGCAATAAACTATAAAACAAGGAATGAACCATCAAAAACTGGAAAGTATTTTTTTCCAGTAAAAAAATCCGTAAATTTATAATTATTGGGATAAACTCATCCTATTTTCTGATAAACCGTTGAATTTCTTAAATCATTGTTCTGACCCATTCATTACATGCTGCCAAATATTTTCAGGTTTTTTTCGCTTGCACTGATCCTTTTTTCACTGAAAGCTTACCCCCGTGATTCTGATGCCACTTACCAGGGAAATCAAAATGACCAGCCCATAACAAGCCATCCCCGGGTTTCCGAACTGCCCCCGGAACAGGATACCCTGTTTCTTAGCCCGGAAGATATTGACCAATTTCTGCAACAGTTCTCCGAGAAAGGGATATTGATTGTAGGAGGCAATGAGGTTGACATTCTGGAATATCCCTGGCAGGTATCGCTTCAGATGCGGCCTGAATATGGGTCAGTAGCCTTTTGCGGGGGGGTGATCATCGGGCAGTCCTGGGTTCTGACCGCCGCCCACTGCCTTCGTTTTGGAAGCAACACCCTGGGAACAAATCAGATCAGGATACGTGCAGGATTCAGCAGCATGAAATCGGGGGATGGGGCATATTTTGATATCGGGCAGGTGCTGGTGCATCCGGGGTACGATTCACAGACCCACGAAAACGATATTGCCCTGCTGCAGCTTGCCACCCCTTTTGAGACGGACAATCAGGCTACCCGGCCCATCCCCTGGGTCAGCAGGGCGGATGTATTGGCCGGATTGACCGACCATGGGGTAGTGGCCCAGGTGTCGGGCTGGGGCACCACCCAGTTCCAGGGATATTCGTCCGATCATCTGAAAGCGGTTCAGGTTCCCCTGGTAGATGCTCACCACTCCAGGTATTCCACCGGTCAGATCACCCCTGATATGATACTGGCGGGAGAAACCGGATCGGATGCCTGCCAGGGCGACAGCGGGGGCCCACTGATTGTTTCCGATGGCCTGGGAGGCTATAAGCTGGCCGGGATTGTCAGCTGGGGCAATGGCTGTGGCCTGGAGGGCTATCCCGGGGTTTATGCCAGGGTGAGTCATTTTGAAAAATGGATTGAAGAGTACGTCGGCTTGAACGACCCCAACAAGTATGCCATTCACTGGGCCGAAGATTTTGAGCCTGCCCTGGCAGGTGGCGAGCTGCCCGAGGGCTGGGAGGTGAGACGCAATACCATCAACGATGGCGGGCTCAGCGGGGAAAACCTGCAACTGGCCGATACCAGTATCCCGGATCATTGGTTTCGCATATCTGCCGTCAACTACCCCTATTCGCAGGGTAACGCACAAAAATATATTCATTCGGGTGAAGCTGCCCTGCACATCCATTATGCGGCCCCCGATTTTACCTGGGCTGTCAGCCCGGAGATCCTGCTGCCCCAGGGGCAGAACCGCCTGGAACTCGCCTTCTGGCCCTGGCTGAACAATCACCACGAAAACAACTGGCTCACCCGCTTTCATGTCACTGCCCTGGTGGATGGCAATTGGCAGACTTTGCTGTCGTGGACCGCGGGGGTGGATAACAGGTACTTCCGCGAGGAAAGCATCCCCATTGATCAGCTGGCCGGGCAAAACGTCCGCTTTGGCTTCGTGTACCAATACAATGATGGATACGAGCTGGGACTTGACGACATTTCTGTTCGTTATGAGAACCCCGGGTTTGAGGCCAGTTTCCGGGTGCGGCATGGCCAGGAGTTGCTCTCAGGGGCAGGCATCCAGATATCGGGGGCAACAAGCCTGTTTACCGATGGCTCAGGGCAGGCCACAGCCAGCCTGTTCCGGGGCCCCCATCCCTATAACTTTGTGGTGAGCAAAAAGGGATATACCCCCTTTGCGGGAAGCATTCAGCCAGGGCGCAGCCAGGAGGTCATTGAAGTGGAGCTCGAGAAACTGCCAGCCCCGGAAATGATAATCTCCCCACAAGCCATCAGCATGAAGGTGGTGCAGGGGCAGATAGTATCATTGCCCCTGTTTGTTGCCAATACAGGAAATGCCGGGCTTTCCTTCAACATGAATGTTTCCTTTTCGGGGGGAGCTGCTCCTGCAGCGCAAAAGCAGCAGCCGGAATATTCCCTGGGAGGGAAAAATGCCGGGATAATGTTCCTGCCCGGAAAACAACAATTGGATGATTCTTTTCCGGCCGGCTCCGTTGAACTTCACCACGACAATGGGCCTTCGGCAGGTATTGGCACCAGCGATGCCGCTTCCTGGATCGCGGCGGCACGCTTTACCGAAAATGAACTGGAGGCGTATTATGATGATTTTGTCATCGGGGGGGTAGGATTCCATATCAACAGCCAGGAGTACAATGATATATGGGTTAAGGTTTGGGAAGGAGGCTCGGCCCAGGGCCCTGCTGATGAGGTTTATTCAGAGCTGGTCACCGAGCAGGTAATGGTTGGGAACTTTACCTACCACCAGCTGCATCAGGCCATTGTTCCCCAAATGGGGCAGGAATACTGGGTGGGATATGCTATTGACGCAACGGGCGGGTATCCTTCAACAGTAGATTCCGGCCCCATGGTTGCTGATAAGGGAGGCTGGATCTATATTGACGGCAGCTGGAAACAGCTCGGGCAGTTGCAGGCCGCATTGAATTACAACTGGGTGATCCGGGCCGCGCTATACCCCGCAAACCTCTTCAACTGGCTATGGCTCGAACCCGGGCAGGCTGAGGTGCCTGCCGGGGAGCAGGTAATGGTTTTGGCTACCCTGGATGCCACCCAATTGCCAATGGGAGAATACCAGGCTTTGATAAGCATTCAGAACAATGCCGGCCCTGATGTGCAGATCCCGGTCCAGCTGCAGGTTACCGACTCATTATTTGATGTGAGGTTCACAGTAAGGGACCTTGATGGAAATCCTGTTGAGGATGCTGTTGTGTCATTGCAGGATGTGGTTCATGCCCCCGGTGATTACCTGTTTGAGGACTTGCCCGCCGGTAATTACCGGTATGGGGTGAGCCACGAATATTTTCGGGAAGCAGCCGGGGGGTTGATACTGGCGGATCAGTCCCTGGAAGTTGTCATAACCCTGATACCCCAGGATGAACCCATTGTTTTGCTGAACCTTCATGTTGAAGATGAGTTTCAGCAGCCTGTGGCAGGGGCTATGTTCCATATGCAGGATTTCGGGAGCTTCCTCACGGAGGAAGATGGCAGCTGCATCATCGAATCGGTGGCGGGTGATTATCAGTATGAACTTTCCAAAACGGGCATGAAAACCCTGCAGGGCAACTTCCGGGCTGAGCCCGCAGCCGGGCTGCAGCTGACAATGGAATACCTGCGTTACCAGCTCGCCCTCTCGGCCAGCCCCCCCGATGGAGGTACTGTCAGCGGGCAGGGAGAATATTATCATGGCCAGCAGCTGCTGGTTTCTGCCCGGCCAGAAGAGAATTACCACTTCCTGCACTGGACCGAGAGAGATGTCATCGTATCCGAAGATCCTGAATTTGAACTGGAAATGACAGCTCCCCTTCATCTGAAAGCCCATTTTCTGCAAAACACCTTTACCCTTACTTTTTCCGTTTCGGGAAAAAACAAAATGCCCATAGAGGATGCCACCATATTGCTGAACCAGCAGACCTATGAGCCCGGGCATTATGTGTTCGGCCAACTGATGCCCGGAACCTACCACTACCAGGTGAGCCGGGAAGATTTTTTATCGCAGGCAGGTTCAATATATATAACCAATAAAGATTTGACCAAAGAGATCCTGCTGGAGCTGGATGATTTGCAAGGGGATGAAGTGGAGGTAAAAGTTTTCCCGGTACCTGCCAGCGATCACCTGAATGTGGAAACCAATTCAAACATCCTGGGCATAGAGCTGTTTGATCTTGCGGGGCGTAAAATCTGGCACCACCGCCCGGTTTCGCCAAGTACCCTGATACACACCGGCAGCATCCTGCCCGGGGTGTACCTGTTGCGGATCATTCTGCCCGAGAAAGTGGTGACCCGCCGGATACAAAAGCATTAAGCCCTACAGGCCAGGAATAATTATTTTTGAAGACCCCAACCACTACCGCCAGCAATATTATGGTAAGGGTGGAGGAATCATTTCACTTCCAGGGGATCAAAATCCGGTGGGTTTAAGATCATGAGTTTGTCGTTGTGCTGGGTGAGGATATAAAAGCCAAAACGGGCTGCCGTTTCTTTTACGTCCTTACCGAAGGTCATGGCAGCGATGGCTCCAAATACCCGGTATTGCTGATATTCAGGGTAAAGGATTTTGAATTTTCTAAGCTTTTCCTGGTAGAAGCTCTGAAGAAACGGAAGCCTGAAATTGTGCTTTACTTCTACCACCAGGACCTTCTGATTATTATACATCACAATATCATATTCAGCCTCGGTATTTTTTCTTTTGCGGTGAATATTCCGGTCGATATATTCGAATTCCATTGCAGCAACTTTCATGCTCCCTTTCAGGGCTGAATAAAAATATTCTTCCGCAATTTCTCCATTGGTTTTTCCAATGCCCCCCAGCTCTTTTTTTATTTCCTGCCATTCCAGGCTTGATTTTTCCATCTTTTTGTCAAGCTCCTTGAACCGGCGGTCTGTTTCCTGGAACATCCGGTCTGTTTCCTTGAATTGCCGGTCCGTTTCCTGGAACTTCCGGTCTGTTTCCTTGAATTGCCGGTCCGTTTCCTGGAACCTTCGGGCGATATCCTGGAACATAAGTTCTGTTTCCTTGAATTTTTGGTCTGTTTCCCGGAACAATTTCCAGATCACATCAGCATTCAATTCGCTGCTGCCCCCATAGGATGTAATGGGCTCTTCTGCTATGTTTTTTTTCTTCATAACAACCTATTTTGCAGGATTATACAAAGATACAAAAAATTGAGAAATCCTTTATTCTCAAGCCATTTTGCAGATGGGCATTATCGTTCTTTCTGAAAAGGCTCATTTGTGGCAGCGCCCTTGTGCCGGGCCATTATGTCTTTTTTTGTCTTTTTCTTTTCTCTGGCTTAATGATTACCTTTGCAGGTTCATTAAAAAAAAGTGAAAAGGTTCAGATTATGGAATACAACTTCAGGGAAATAGAGAAAAAGTGGCAGGACTACTGGAAAGAAAACAAGACGTACAAGGTAGAAACAGATCCTTCCAAACCAAAGTATTATGTCCTCGACATGTTTCCCTATCCTTCGGGAGCAGGATTGCATGTTGGCCACCCCCTGGGTTATATAGCTTCCGACATTTTTTCGCGTCACAAGCGCCAGAAAGGTTTCAACGTGCTGCATCCCATGGGTTACGATGCCTACGGGCTTCCTGCCGAGCAGTATGCCATACAAACGGGGCAGCACCCGGCCATCACCACTGCCCGCAACATACAGCGCTACCGCGGGCAGCTCGATAAGATCGGCTTTTCCTACGACTGGGACCGGGAGGTGCAAACCTGCGACCCGGCCTATTACAAATGGACACAATGGACCTTCATCCAGCTGTTCGAGCACTACTACGACAAAGACAGCAGCAAAGCCCTTCCTGTAAGGCATCTGGTAAGTATTTTTGAGCAGCAGGGCAGCCAGGGGGTGAATGCCGCCTGCGATACCCATGAGCCTTTCACCGCCGGGCAATGGGGGCAGATGGATGAGGCCGGCAGGCAGTCAATACTGATGAATTACCGCCTGGCCTACCTTGCCGACACCCATGTGAACTGGTGTCCTGCCCTGGGCACGGTGCTTGCCAACGACGAGGTGAAGGAAGGCTTCTCGGTGCGCGGGGGCCATCCCGTGGAGGCCAAAAAGATGCGGCAGTGGTTTCTGCGAATCACTGCCTATGCCGACCGCCTGCTTGAAGGCCTGGAGCGCATCGAGTGGAGCGACTCCATCAAGGAGATACAGCGCAACTGGATAGGCCGCTCCGAAGGAGCTACCATCTTTTTCTCCCTGAAAGATCACCCGGATGCAATAGAAGTATTTACCACCCGCCCCGATACCATCTTCGGGGCCACCTTCATGGTGCTGGCACCCGAACACCAGCTGGTGGAGCAGATCACCCATCCCGATTATGCCGGTGCAGTGGCCCAATATGTTGCCCGGGCAGGCCGCAAAACCGAACGCGAACGCATGACAGAGGCAAAAACCGTCTCCGGCCAGTTCACCGGGGGGTATGCCATACATCCTTTCACCGGAAACCCCATGCCTGTTTATATTGCTGATTATGTACTGGCAGGATATGGCACCGGGGCCATCATGGCAGTACCGGCCCACGACAGCCGCGACTATGCCTTTGCCCGCCACTTTGATCTGCCCATCGTGGAGGTGGTATCCGGAGGCAACATTGAAGAGGCCTCCTGGGACGCAAAGGAAGGCACACTCATCAACAGCGACTTTATCAACGGCATGGATGTTCCCCGGGCTGTCAGCACCGTGATTAGCCGCCTGGAGCAGATGGGCATCGGCCAGGGGAAGATCAACTTCCGGCTGCGCGACGCCATCTTCAGCCGCCAGCGCTACTGGGGCGAGCCCTTCCCGGTGTATTACAGGGAGGGCCTGCCTTATGTGCTGCCCGAATCAGAACTCCCCCTGGAGCTGCCCGACGTCGACAAATACCTGCCTACCGAAACGGGCGAGCCTCCCCTGGCAAGGGCCACCAACTGGCACACGGAAGAGGGCTATCCCCTTGAATGCAACACCATGCCCGGCTTTGCAGGCTCAAGCGCCTATTACCTGAGGTATATGGATCCGCACAACAACCAGCAGCTGGTGTCAAGGCAGGCCGTCGAATACTGGCAGAATGTCGACCTGTATGTCGGGGGGGCCGAACATGCCACCGGCCACCTGATATATGCCAGGTTCTGGAACAAGTTCCTGTTCGACCTGGGACTGGTGGTGCAGGATGAGCCCTTCAAAAAACTCATCAACCAGGGCATGATACAGGGGCGCTCAAGCTTCGTGTACAGGGTGAAGGGAAGCAATACTTTCGTTTCCAAAAACCTGCGCCAGCAGTACGACACCATGCCCATTCATGTGGATGTGAACATGGTTCATCACGACATGCTCGATCTGGAGGCCTTTAAACAGTGGAACCCCGAGTACCGCGATGCAGCCTTCATACTGGAAGATGGGAAATACTTATGTGGATGGGAGATCGAGAAGATGTCCAAGTCGTTCCACAACGTTGTGAACCCCGACGACCTGATACAACGCTACGGGGCCGACACCCTGCGCCTGTACGAGATGTTCCTGGGCCCCGTGGAGCAGGCCAAACCCTGGGATACAAACGGCATAGAAGGGGTGTTCCGCTTCATCAAAAAGCTGTGGCGGCTGTATCACGACCGCGACAACCAGCTGTTGGTGTCGGAACAGGATCCCAATGAACAGGAGCTGAAGGTGCTTCACAAAACCATCCGCAAGGTAGGGGAGGACATCGAGAAATTTTCATTCAACACGGCAGTGAGCGCCTTCATGGTCTGCGTGAACGAGCTGGGCGATCTGCAGTGCAACAAGCGTGCGGTACTCGAGCCCCTGGCCATCATGATATCTTCCTTTGCCCCTCACATTGGCGAGGAACTCTGGTGGCTGCTGGGCCACAGAACCAGCGTGGCCGACGCCCCATTCCCGGAGTTCGTGCCTGAATATGTTGTGGAAGAAACCCTGCTTTACCCTGTTTCCTTTAACGGCAAAACCCGCTTCAAGCTGGAGCTGCCTGCCCACACCCCTGTGAAGGAGGTGGAAGCCGCCGCCCTGAACGCCCCGGAAGCCCAAAAGTGGCTGCAGGGTAAGCCCCCCAGGAAAGTAATCGTGGTGCCCGGAAAAATTGTGAACATTGTCATATAGTATTTGTTAATCCGGGTAATGAAGAATTGGAATGTTTTTTGACAGTTGGAATAAAACCAGGGGATGTTTCCCGGGTAATTTTTTGATGAATAATCCGTTTAAGTAATCCAGGGAACTGAAGCCCTGTTGCTTCTGTCAATCAACCGAAAATATGACAAAAAGAAACCAAAAACATACTTACCCTATTGTTTTCAGCCTGGCCATACTGCTGCTGCTGGGGCTTGTGTCTCCCCGGGGGCTTGCAGCCCAGCCCCTTCGAAAGGTGGAGAACAATGCCTTCCAGCAGGGCGAGCGAATGGTATACCGGGCTGCCTACAACAGCCTGATTACGGGCAATGTCACCGCCGGAGAAGCCACCCTGGAGGTGCTTCCCGGAAACAGAACCATCGGCGACCGCAAAACCATGCACATCCGCAGCATCGCCCAGACAAAAGGCCTGTTCAACCTGTTCTTCAGGGTGGTTAACCGCTATGAATCGTATATCGATGCCGAGTCCATCGCTCCCTGGACCTTTATCCGCAGCGTGCGCGAAAAAAACTACTCCAAGGACCAGAATGTGGAATTCGACCAGTACCGCAACATTGCCAGCAGCAATACTGCCACGGTGGAAGTGGTACCCTACGTGCAGGATATCATCTCGGCCTTTTATTATGCCCGAACCTTCAACTACGATAACGTGCAGCCGGGCGACAGCTTCGAGGTGGATTTTTTCCTTGACGATTCAGTATATGTCACCCGTATTGTATTTGATGGACGCGAAAGGATAAGAACCCGTGCAGGCACCTTCAACACCCTGCGCTTCAAACCAATGGTGCTTGAAGGATCGGTCTTCAACCAGCCCTATCCTATGACCCTGTGGATATCAGACGACGAGAACAAGATACCCGTATTGCTGGAGTCGGGACTGGTGGTTGGCAACGTCCGCCTGGAGCTCACCGCATACGAGGGCCTGCGAAACCCCCTTACCTCCCGCATAAAATAGACAGAAGTTATTGTCAATATTAATCCTGATACAAAACACATGTTAAAAGCAGAAATCATTACCGAAAAGGGAACCATGATGGTGGAATTCTTCGAAAAAGATGCGCCCGGAACCGTAAAAAACTTCACCGACCTTTCCAGAAAAGGGTTTTATGATGGGCTTACCTTTCACCGGGTAATCCCCAACTTTGTGATACAGGGCGGATGCCCCCACGGCACAGGAGTAGGCGGGCCGGGCTATACCATCAAATGCGAGCTCACGGGCGACAACCAGTACCACGACCGGGGCGTGCTTTCTATGGCCCATGCCGGACGCGACACCGGCGGCTCCCAGTTCTTTATCTGCCACAGCCGCCAGAACACAGCACATCTCGACCGCAACCATACAGTGTTTGGCAAGGTGGTGGATGGCCTTGAAGTGATCGACATGATCCGCCAGGGCGACCGCATCCAAAAAATAATTATCCTGGAACAGGAATAGATTTTTTCAGAATTCTCTGCTGAACTGAAGGAAAGAAGTTTCACAGAGGTTAAGAAGGAGGTTCACGGGGAGTATAAATATCCTCTCTGTGAACCTCTTCTTCTTTGTGAATCTCCGTTAGGAGGTCACGGAGGGCATAAATATCCATTCTGTGAACCTCCTCTTCTTTTCTTTGTGAACCTCTGTGTAACTTTTTTTAAAAAAATAGTGCAATCAGCCTTAAATCCCTTCACCTCCCAATCGCCCTACTGCTGAACTTTTTACAGCACAGCAATGTTTCCTTTACAAAAACATCATACCATGTGGAAAGAGGAAAACAATGAGCTGGTCAGGCATTTTGAGTTTGCCGATTTCAGCGAGGCATTCGCATTCATGACCCGGGTAGCCCTTCTGGCCGAGAAGCAGAATCACCACCCCAACTGGCAGAATGTATTCAACAAAGTAAATATCCGGCTATCGACCCACGATGCGGGAGGTACCATCACCGAGCGCGACCTGAAGCTGGCCGAGGCTATCGATAACCTTGTCTGATGAGTTGAGGTGAGAGATTGAGAATGACCATTTGTTGAGAGGTTGAGGGGTTGAGAGGTTGAGAAAGATTCAATTATGAATACTCCCATGATGAACTGTAATAGTTAAGACTTGATCTGACAGAAGGGTCTTTTCTTGGCTAGGTTTTTTTAGGCATTTTC
>OBJA01000902.1_pt1 | contig 23144 bp, 18 predicted proteins | sample 1519751 | NCBI WGS metagenome assembly OBJA01 (sample SAMEA3881238, study PRJEB22517) | soil metagenome | biome: lake sediment; feature: soda lake sediment; material: sediment, water from around vicinity | place: India | collected 2013-12-23 | depth 3 m
AGAGACCTGAGAAGCCCGGCGCAGGGTCAGGCGCTGCTCATCCTGTTCTGTGGCTTCGCCTTTGCCCTCGACCTCTTCTTCTGGCACATCTGCATCCTCTACGTCGGACCGGGACTCGCCACCCTGCTCGGCAATTTTCAGGTCTTCCTGCTGGCGGGCGTCGGCATCTTCTACTACCGGGAGGCCGGCCGGGCCCGCCTGCTCCTGTCGGTTCCCCTCTCGATCCTCGGCCTGCTCATGATCGTCGGCCTCGACTGGCACAGTCTGGATGAAACCTACAGGACCGGCATCCTTTACGGGCTGCTCACCGCCCTCTGTTATACCGTCTTTCTCCTTGGCCTCAGGAAACTCCAGGGGGACGGCACCACCAGCCTCTTCTCCTCGCTGATGTTCATCTCCCTGTACTGCGCCGTCTTCCTCGGCCTGAAGATGATCCACGCCGGCGACTCCTTCGTCATTCCCGATCTGCGGAGCCTGCTGGCCCTGGTCAGCCTCGGTCTCTTCTGCCAGGCGATCGGCTGGCTGCTCATCGCCGGCGCCCTGCCCAGGATTCCGGCCTCCTTTACCGGTCTGAGCCTGCTGTTGCAGCCGGCTCTGGCCTTTCTCTGGGATGTGGCCCTCTTCGACCGTCCGACCGACCTGTTGAACTGGCTGGGCGTCCTGCTGACGCTCGCCGCCATTTACATGGGGCTGACCGGCAGAAAAAAGGTAGCGTGACCATAATCGTTGCATTCCCCGAAAACAAGTCTATTATTGAACTCCTTAGGGAATCATTTTTGCGTGCTTCTTTGCAGAAACGACAGGCAAAAAGCAGGGGCGGGTATCTTCCATTTCTCGTCTCTGCCGGGCAGCCGGACCGGACACGAGGCATGAATCCCGCAGAGGCGACAGGATGTACGGCAATCGTTAACTTGAAACAGCGGATACAGCATGAAAATTGTCAACTACCAGGATTCCCCCGCCAAGAAATTCGACAGCGAAACGGTCAAGGGCGTAACCGGCAGGGTCGTCATCGGCAAGGCGGACGATGCGGACCATTTCTGCATGCGGGTCTTCACCGTCGCCCCGGGCGGCTTCACCCCCAGACACTCCCACTCCTGGGAGCATGAAATCTTCGTCCATTCCGGCAAGGGCAAGGTGTATGTGAACGGCGACTGGCGGGAGGTGACCAGCGGCACCGCCCTCTTCATCCCCGGCAACGAGGAGCATCAGTTCATGAACGGCGGAGGCGAAGACTTTGTCTTCATCTGCCTCATTCCGTCCGGCGTCGACGAGCTCTGAGGAACCCGAGATTCCGGCCCCGCCACGGCAGGGCCGGGTCAGCCCAGGCTTCAGGAATACAGGAGGGTAACGGAGGTACCTCCCACCACTGTCAATGCGCGTCCCCATATCTGCTCTTTTGGTCATCTTCTTCCTGTTCCACGCGCCTTTTTCCGGCGCCGTTCCGGAGAAGAAAACCGTCCTCTTCATCAACTCCTATCATAACGGTTACAAGTGGTCGGACAGCGAGCTCGAAGGCGTCCGCACCGTCCTCAACGGCAGCAGGTACAAGGTCGACCTGCAGATCGAGTACATGGACGCCAAGAAGTTCCCGTACGAGACCCTGAAGGAAAACCATTTCGCCCTCTTCAAGGAAAAATTCGCCGGCGAATCCTTCGACATCGTCGTCATCTCCGACAACGACGCCCTCAACTTCGTCAACCAGTACCGAAACGAGCTCTTCCCCGGCGTCCCGGTGGTGTTCTGCGGCATCAACGACCTCATGGAAGCGGACCTCGGCGAAGGCAACATGACCGGCGTGGTCGAGGTCTACGACCTGGTCGCCACCCTGAATGTGGCCAAGAAGCTGCACCCGAAACGGGACCGGGTCATCGTCCTGATCGACAGCTCGACCGCGGGGGTGACCATCAAACGCCAGGCGGAAAAAATCCTCGAACAGACCGACACGGGGCTCAAGGTCGAATTCTGGATTCAGCTGAGCCTCGAAGAGGCCCAGCAGCGGGTGAGCCACCTGCCCGACGACACCTTCCTCTTCATCGCCCCTTACTACCAGACCATCAATGGCCGTTTCTACACCTCGGAAGAGGTGAGCGAGGCCATTTACCGGCACAGCACGGTGCCCATCTACACCGCCTGGGAGTTCATGGTCGGCTACGGAGCCGTGGGGGGGCGGGTGCTGTCCGGAGTGGAGCACGGCAGGATGGCGGGCGAGATGGCCCTGCAGATCCTCGAAGGAAAAAAGGCCGACCAGATTCCCATCCTCCGGGAACCGAGCGGCATCTACATATTCGACTACACGGTCATGGAGAAGCTGGGGATCGACCGGAACCTGCTGCCGGAAGGCAGCACGATCATCAATGCCCCCCAGGCCATATACGCCATCTCCAAGGAACTCTTCTGGACCATCATGGTCAGCTTCATCCTGCTCTTTTTGGCCCTGTTCGCCATGCTCGGCGCGATGCTCGAGCGGCGCAAGGTCGAACAGAAGATCATCGACCAGCTGGCCTTCCAGGAAACGCTCATGGACACCATCCCCCAGCTCGTCTCCTGGAAGGACCTGCAGGGCAGGTATCTCGGCGCCAACCGCGCCTTCATGGACTTCTTCGGCATCCAGGAAACCCAGCAGGTGGTAGGCAAGTCCACCGCCGAGCTACTCAGCGACTCCCCCTACTCGGACTGGTCGGTTTCCGCCGATGCGGCGGTCATCTCCAGCAAGAAGGCCTTCCGCAAGGTCCGCCGCAGGGTCCCCGGCAAGGACGGCCAGGATGCCTGGATCGAGGTGAACAAGGTGCCGCTGCAGGGCCAGGGCGGCAAGATCGTCGGCGTCCTGTCCACGGCGGAGAACATCACCAAGGAGCAGAACCTGGAAAAGCAGCTGCTGCAATCCCAGAAGATGGAGGCGATCGGCACGCTGGCCGGCGGCATCGCCCACGATTTCAACAATATCCTCACCTCGATCATCAATTCCACCGAGCTGGCCATCGGCGATCTCACTCCCGGCACCCAGACCGAGGCGGACCTGCAGCGGGTCCTCAAGGCGGCACGGCGCGGGGGCCGGGTGGTCCAGCAGATTCTCTCCTTCTCCCGGCCGTCCCGGGAAGGGTTCCGGCCGACCGATATGGGCAGCGTGGTGCTGGAGGTCGTTCACCTGATGGAGGCCTCGATGCCCGCCAACATCACGGTGACGAGCAACGTCCTTCCGTCGGACAAGTATTTCGTCCTCGCCGACCCCACCCAGATGCACCAGGCCATCCTCAACCTCTGCACCAACGCCTTCCATGCCCTGAGGAAGACCGGGGGCAACATCGATATCCAGCTGTCCCGCGTCACTCGGGACGAGGCGAAGGCGGCAGAACTCCATTCCGGCTTCCTCGGCAACCAGATCAAACTCCAGGTGTCCGACAACGGTCCGGGAATCAAGCCGGAGATCCTCGACAAGATCTTCGATCCCTTCTTCTCGACCAAGAGCAAGTCGGAGGGCACCGGGCTCGGCCTTGCCGTGGTTCATGGCATCGTCAAGAGCCATCTGGGCACCATCCGGGTGTTCTGCGACGGCGGCGGCAGCACCTTCGAGATCCTGTTGCCGGAGTCGGCCGCGGGCGAGGACATCGTCTCCAGCAGTCTCGGCACCAGTTTCGAGTCCGGCGGCCATATCCTCTTCGTGGAAGACGACGAGGATCAGCTGCAGACCACGCCCCGCGTCCTCGAGGAGCTGGGCTTTGCCGTGACCGCCCTCCGGGACCCCGCCGCCGCCCTGCATCTCGCCTCGTCAACCTCGCCTTCCTTTGATATACTGATCACCGACTTCGACATGCCGGGCATGAGCGGGACCGACCTGGCCGGCAGGCTCCCCGAGCTGCCGGTGATCCTCATCTCCGGCCGGGACGACGCCCGGGTTGCCGCCAGGGAACACACCAACATCGCCCGCGTGGTCATCAAGCCTTACGATAAACGAGACCTCATGGAGGCCATCCGCGAGGTTATGAAGAGCGAACACCCTACAAGTGGGGTATAAGAACCTTCACGAAATTCGTTCTTAAAAAGCAAGAAACGAATTTCTAAGGTACTCAAAAACAGCATGACCCATATCCTCATCATCGACGACGACATCGAGGCCTGCGAAACCATGGCGAGCCTCGTCACCCGGCTCTCCTACGTCGCCGACAAGGCCCACACCCTGCGGGACGGGCTGGAGCTCGCCCGGCGCGCCGGCTACGACCTGGTCTTCCTCGATGTCTTCCTCCCGGACGGCAATGGCCTCGAAATCCTGCCCTCGCTCATGGCGCTGCCGGACCCGCCGGAGGTCATCATCCTCACCGGCAAGGGCAACCCGGACGGGGCCGAACTGGCGATCAAGGGCGGAGTCTGGGATTATCTGCTCAAGCCGACCAGCGTCCGCGACATCACCCTCACCCTCAACAGGGCCCTGAAATACCGGCAGGAAAAGAAAGGCAGCGCCGCCAAGAAGGAACTGGTGATCACCGGCATCGTCGGCCACAGCCCGGAAATCAAGGCGAGCATCTCGCTCACCGCCAAGGCCTCGATGTCCGACGCCAACGTCCTGCTCACCGGCGAAACCGGGACGGGCAAAGAACTCTTCGCCACCATCATCCACAAGAACAGCAGCCGCGCCGCCGGCAATTTCGTCGTGGTCGACTGCGCCTCGCTCACGGAGTCCCTGGTCGAGTCGACCCTCTTCGGCCACCTGAAAGGCTCGTTCACCGGCGCCCAGCTGAGTCGCCAGGGGCTGATCAAGACCGCCGACGGCGGCACCCTCTTTCTCGATGAGATCGGCGAGATGCCCCTGTCCATCCAGAAGGTCTTCCTCCGGGTTCTCCAGGAACGGCAGTTCCGGCCGGTTGGCGCCACCAAGGAGCAGACCAGCAACTTCCGCCTCATCGCCGCCACCAACCGCGACCTCGAGAAGATGGTGGAGGAGGGCCATTTCCGCAGCGACCTGCTCTTTCGCATCAAGACCATGAGGATCGACCTGCCCTCCCTGCGCCAGCGGGTGGGCGACATCCAGCTGCTGGCCGAGTTCCGGATCGGGCAGCTCTGCGAAAACTTCGGCCTCCCCCCAAAGGAGATCGGCGAAGATTTCTCGAGGACCATCGACGAGTACCACTGGCCCGGCAACGTCCGGGAACTCTTCAATATCCTGGAGAATGCCGTGATCAACGCCGGCGAGGAAAAGACGCTCTGCGCCATGCACCTGCCCAGGAGCCTGAGGATCCAGGTGGCCAAGGCCCAGATTACCAGGCTCACCGGCACCCAGGTGATCGAGGAGGAGCACCATACCTCCGACTCGCTTGTGCAGGATTTCGGACAGAAGATCTTCGAGGATATCTTCGACCGGCAGCTCCCCCCGCTCAAGGAGTTCAAAAATACCGCGGAGAAAACCTACCTCGGGGAACTGATCCGCCAGTGCGAGGGCAACATCCATAAAATAATGGAGATTTCCGGGCTGTCCCGGTCCCACTATTATGCCCTCCTGAAGAAGTACAATCTGGTCCAGTGAAGGCGGGGTTTATCTTACGGAGATATTTCTCTTCGGGCAAAATCACATTGTCCGTTTTTACAGACGACGACGCAGCCTGAGGGGTAAGCCGCCATGAAAGGATCATGACAGGAATTCCTTTGCAGGAAAAGCTCTAAGGGACTGTAACGTAAATGAAAATGAAAATTCTTGGAAGTTCGTGACGTCCCCTGGAAATTTGGCGGCAAAACAGCTTCATCGTCTGTTTTTCCAGACGAGATGATGATTACGCCCTTGATTTTCCTGCCAATCCGCCGCCCTTGTCCCCGGGCATGTATTTTGCTACCTCCTGAAATGTTCATGGGGGCCGGTACTTCGGGATTTCCTTGAAATGTTCGTGAAGGTACCTTATCCCCTCTGCTGTCGGAGGGGTAACAGCCCTTGAGTTGCGGACAGCCCATTAGATTTTTCCGGACTTTGCCCCTATAATGAAGACACCCGGCTTCAAGCGCGGCCGTCACCGAGGACGTTGCGGCATTTGCCGCAGCCAAAGCAGAAACTCCCTATCCGATCATCGGCAAAATAAAGGACGAAGGATATGACTGAGAACATGGAACGGTTCATCGAAGCGGCGAAACGGGTCGGGGCGGAGGTCCTGAGAAAAGAGAACCTGCAGGAGGCTGCCGCCTATGTAGCCGGCAAGGCGCAGGGGTTGACCCTGGTGCCGGAGACGCCGGCGGCGGTCCGCCACGGCCTGCGGGGCCTGCTTTCGGCAGCCGGGGTCGATGTTTTTACGGGACGGTTCCGGGAAGCGGGCCATGTGCCGGGCGCGGGCGTCACCTTCAGCAATTTCGCCATGGCCGACACCGGCACGGTGGTCCTGGAGAGCACCGACGAGAATATCCGCCTGGCGACGACCCTGCCGGAGAAGCATTTCATTCTGGTCGATCCGGCAACCATCCTGGACGACAACCTGGCCGCGGCCGAGCCGATGACCGCCTTCCACAAGGACCCGGCGCCGAAATTCATCGCCTACATCACCGGACCGAGCCGCACCGCCGATATCGAGCGGGTCCTGACCATCGGCTGTCATGGCCCGAGAGAGCTGCACATCCTGCTGATAGACGGAATTTCCGGCGATCTCACGGAAAACTGAAGAGGAGAAGAGTGAAATGTCAACAGATATGACCTACAAGAAGAGTGTCGAAGAGGCCATCGGCAATCCCAAACTGAGCAAGGCCCTCCACCTCTTCGGCGACGCCTACCTCATCGCCCGGGAGAACGCCTTCCGCGGCCTCGATTTCGATGCGATGCGCACCGAACTCGCCGCCATCAAGGACGAGGTGCGCGTCCGCCGCAAGGAACTCCTCGCCCAGTTCATCGAGAATGCCGAGGCCGCCGGCTCGAAAGTTTTCATCGCCAAAGACACCAGGGAGGCCAACGACTACGTGATCAAGCTGGCCAGGGAGAAAGGGGCCAAGCTGATCGCCAAGTCCAAGTCCATGGTCTCCGAGGAGGCCCACCTCAACAAGGCGCTCGAAGCGGCCGGCATCAAGGCCGCGGAAACCGACCTCGGCGAGTGGATCGTCCAATTGGCCGGCCAGCGTCCGAGCCACATGGTCATGCCCGCCATCCACATGTTCAAGGAGGAGGTCGCCGAGCTCTTCAGCAAGGAGGCCGGCCGTCAGCTGGCCCCCGAGATCAAGGCCCTGGTCGACCACGCCCGGGAGCGGCTGCGCCGGGAATATTTCGACGCCGACATCGGCCTGACCGGCGCCAACTTCCTCGTCGCCGAGACCGGCGGCATCGGCCTCGTCACCAACGAGGGCAACGCCCGGCTCTGCGCCACCCTGCCGAAAGTCCATGTGGTCTTCGCCGGAATCCACAAGCTGGTGCGCAACATCGAGGACGCCATCAAGATCACCAGGCTGCTGCCCCGCAACGCCACCGGCCAGCTGCTCACCTCCTATATCACCTGGATCAGGGGCGGCGTGCCGGTCGACGGCCAGCCGAAGGAGCAGCACATCATCCTCATCGACGGCGGCCGGGAGGCCCTCTACGAATCCCGGGCCTGCCGGGACGCCCTGCGCTGCATCCAGTGCGGGGCCTGCGCCAACGTCTGCCCGGTCTACCAGACCGTCGGCGGCCATGTCTTCGGCTCCATCTACATCTCCGCCATCGGCATCATCCTCACCGCCTTCTACGAGGGGCTGGACAAGGCAAAGGAAATCACCCGGGCCTGCATCGGCTGCCGATCCTGCGTGGCGGTCTGCCCGGCCAAGATCGACCTGGAGGAGATCATTCTCCACCTGCGCAACGAGGTCTCCAAGGAATTCGGCATGGGGGTGATCAAGAACGTGGCCTTCAAGGCGGTGATGAAGAACCGCGGGCTCTTCCACAACCTGGTGCGGGCGGCCTCGAAACTCCAGCTGCCGGTCACCCACAAGAACAGGGGCGACGAGTCGGGCCCGCGGATCATCCGCCATCTGCCCATGCACTTCATGGCCAAGGACTATACCGAGTGGCGGGATCTGCCGGCGATCGCCGAGAAACCCTTCCGCGACCGGTTCGACAACATCGCCCAGTGGGTCGACAGGCCCCGTTACCGGGTCGGCTTCTTCGTCGGCTGCGGGGCGGACTTCGTCTACCCGGAGGTCGGGGTGAGCCTCATCAAGGTCCTCAACTCCTTCAACGTCGATGTGGTCTTCCCGAAGGAGCAGAACTGCTGCGGCATCCCCGCCCTCTATTCGGGCGACGCCGAGACCGGGGAATATCTCGCCAAGCAGAATGTCGCCGCCTTCACCGAGGCCAACGTCGACTACATCCTCTGCATCTGCCCGACCTGCACCATGGCGGTCAAGCGCGATTTCGTCGAGCGGCTGGCCGACCACCCGCAGTGGTCGGCGAAAGCGATGGCCCTCTCCAGCAAGACCATGGACGCCTCCGCCTTCCTGGAGAACGTGCTCGGGGCATCCTTGAAACTGGAGGCTGCCGGCCCGGCCAGAGAGGTGACCTACCACGACTCCTGCCACCTGAAGCGCGGCTCGGGGGTCTACAAGGAGCCGCGGGCATTGCTCGCGGCCTCGGGCCACCAGGTGACGGAGATGAAGAACTCCGACCGCTGCTGCGGCTTCGGCGGAACCTACTCCTTCCTCAGCCATCCCCAGATTTCCCGGCAGATCACCAGGGACAAGGTCGATACCATTCAGGCCACCGGCGCCAAGACCGTGGCCATGGATTGCCCCGGCTGCATGATCATGCTCAAAGGGGCGGTCGGCAAGGCCGATGCCTCCATCCGCTGCGCCCACACCATGGAGTTGCTGGCGGAAGCCCTGGAAAAGAAAAAATGAGTAGTACCCGTTAAACCTCTGCCTCTTGAACAGCCGTATGAGCAGCGCCAACTCCAGTATCCGACCGATCAGACCGAAACGCGTATCAAGCCTGGTATTCGAACAGATCCGGGAATTGATTTACAAAGGGACCTTCAAGCCCGGCCAGCAGATTCCGCCCGAGCGCGAGCTCGCCGCCTCCATGGAGGTGAGCCGGACCTCGGTGCGCAACGCCCTGGATAAACTCATCAAGCTCGGCCTGCTCTGGCAGAGCCAGGGCCAGGGCACCTTCGTCGGCTCGCCGGAGAACCGTTACGGCAATCCGCTGGCCGCGGCCATGGCCACCGACGAGGCGACCTTCTTCGACCTGCTCGAGGTCCGCATGGGCCTGGAGTGCAACGCGGCAAGGCTCGCGGCCCAGCGGGCTACCGAGGCCGACCTCCGGGCCATGCGGAAGAGCCTGGAGGAGATGGAGGAGGATCTGGACGGGAACAACATGATCTCGACCCCCGCCGACACCGCCTTCCATATGGCGGTAACCTTCTCCACCAAGAACCCGGTCCTGATCCACCTGACCAGGAATTTCTACGACTTCCTCTTCGTGGGCATCAAAAAGAACCTCGCCCATATGACCGAGACCCGGACCGCCTACACCGATCTCCTGGAACAACACCGGGAAATTCTCCGCCATATCAAGGACAGGGAGCCGGAAAAGGCCTACGAGGCAATGCGCCGACACCTCGTGTATGTCCACGAGTTCTTTGAAAAACGCCGTGACATTACCGACGGCATTTCCTTGAAGCATCTGGCGGTTTGACGGGAAGGCATAAGCTGTCGGCTTTCAGCATTCAGTCTCTTCCTCTGATAGCCGCCAGCTGAGAGCGACGCCGTTGTAAAAGTATTACGCAGGAAACGGCGGCGGTAACGAAATGAGAAGGATTCGTGCGGCCCCTCAGCGCTTTTTCACCGCCGCCGACCGGATTCAGCTCGTCTTCCAGCCCAGCAGTTCTTTTTTGAGACTCTCCGTCACCGGCTTCTCTCCCAGCCAGATCTTCAGCATGGCGTCGTTGAAGTCCTTGCCGGGGATCACCCCCTTCTGCCTGCCCTTGACGGTGACCGCGGTGCCGGTTGCCGGATGGAAATCGAGGACGACGACATCCCCTTTCCTGACATCCTCGAAGAGCTCGTTGAACTGATCGATCCGGGCCTGGAGCCCGGCGAGCTCCTCGCTGGCGGTATTGTTCCGGAAGCCTTCGTTCCAGGCCTCGACGAGTTTGTCCCTGCTGACCTCCTTGTAGAGAAAGTGCATGATCATCCTCTTCTTGCCGTCGGCGGCGATGGCCTCGGCGGCCGAGGCGGAGGGTTTTTCCAGGTAGAACTGGGCGAGGTAGACATCGAAGAACATCTTGGTCCTGATTCCGGCGCCATTGAGCTGGAGGACGGCGCCGTCGTCGTCGCGAATGGTTTCCTGGACCATCACCCCCGCCATCTCCCGGGCCTCCGCCGGCAGCCAGACCAACAACAGACAAAAGAGAACGAGTATCCGCATGTGTGTGCTCCCCTACATAAAGGTTGATGGAAAACAACAAGACCGCGCCATCTTACCCTTTTCTCACTGAAACGTAAACGTAAACTTTAGCGCCGTTTATCAGCTGGGGCTATTGATTCCCGCGGGTTAAGAACTATAATGAGCCGAAATCGGCGTCATCCCAGTGTCCGAGCACGATGCGACAGATGAGGGAGACAGGAACCAGCAACCTCCACCGATCCCAGGACCCATGACGGACACCATCGAACGAGTCATTTCCGACAGCGGCAATTTTTTCGGCATCGCCTGCACTGCCACCGAATCGGTCGCCGAGGCCTGCCGGCGCCACGACGTCGGCCCCACCGCCGCCGTTGCCCTCGGCCGGGCCCTGACCGGCGCAGCGCTCCTCGCCGCCCTGCTGAAGGACGATCAGTCCGTCCTGCTGAAGTTCGAAGGCAACGGGCCCCTGCGCAAGATCATCACCGAGGCGGGGTACAACGGCTGGGTCCGCGGCTATGTGGCCGAACCCCATGCCGAGGTTCCGCTGAAGGACGGGCGCATCGATGTCGCCGCAGGTCTCGGGCACGCCGGCTTTCTCACCGTCATCAAAGACATCGGCCGGCGCAAGAAATACCCCGGCACCATCCAGCTCTACACCAGCGAGATCGGCGAGGACCTCGCCTACTACCTGTCCCAGTCCGAACAGACCCCCTCGGCCATGGCGCTCGGCATCCATCTGGAGAAGGACGGCAGGGTCGCCGCGGCCGGCGGCTTCCTCATCCAGTCGCTCCCGCCGGCGGACGAAGGGACCCTCGCCAGCATCGAACAGGAAATGGCCGCGCTCCCGCCCGTCTCGCAGCTTCTCCTGCAAGGCAGGAGCCCCGGCGAGATCCTGTCCACCCTGTTCAAGGACGTCCCCCACCGCAAGATCGGCAGCAAGGAACTGCACTACTTCTGCAGCTGCAGCGAGGAAAAGATGCAAGGGGCGCTGCTCTCGCTGGGCAGCGACGAACTGCGGAAGATCCTGGAGCAGGAGGGCGAGGCCGAGGTGCGATGCGAGTTCTGCCGCCGGACCTACCTGTTCGACGCCACCGAGCTGGCCCGGCTGATCGGATCCGGGAAACCGGAGGTTCCTCATGCGGACTGACGCCGAAACCCAATGGCTGTGAAATTCATTCTCAGAAACGGAAAGTAAATATCTCAGGTACGGGATAAGTACCTTCACGAAATTCCTTCTCAAAAAGCGAGAATGAATTTCTAAGGTACTAAATTTCAGGTGAATTTTCTTGCCGACCATGCCCTTTTCGACTACATCTCCATATCGGACTACGACACTCCCGGAGCCGGATCGACATCCGGTCGCCCCTGCCATTTTACGCTCATTACGGAGAACAGCATGAAAGCGATTCGTGACAATGCCAGAAAACTCATGGAGAAATTCTGTTATGTCTGCCCGGTCTGCAACGGCCGCGCCTGTGCCGGCGAGGTTCCGGGCATGGGGGGACTGGGCACCGGCTCCTCGTTTGCCGGCAATGTCCAGGCCCTGGCCGAGATCAAGTTCAATATGCGCCTCATCCACGACGTTATCGAGCCTGACACCTCGGTGACCCTCCTCGGCAGAAAACTCGCCCTGCCGGTGCTGGCCGCGCCTATCGGCGGCGTCTCCTTCAACATGGGGGGCGGTGTTTCCGAAGAGGAGTATATCGAGGCCGTCATCAACGGCTGCAAGGCGAAGTCGATCCTCGGCTGCACCGGTGACGGGGTCCCCGAGTTCATCCACGGCGCCGGCTTCGCCGCCATCAGGAAGGCCGGCGGCCACGGCATCCCCTTCATCAAACCATGGGAGGATGAGGAACTGTTCAAAAAGATCGATCTCGCCCGGGAATCCGGCGCCGAGATCATGGGCATGGATATCGACGCCGCGGGTCTCATCACCCTGCGCAAGATGGGCATCCAGGTCTCGCCCAAATCACTCACGAAACTCACCGAAATCATCCGCAGGAGCGGCATGAAATTCATCCTCAAGGGGATCATGACCCCGGACGAGGCGGAACTGGCCGTCGAGGCCGGCGCCGACGCTATCGTGGTCTCCAACCACGGCGGCCGGGTTCTCGATCACGCTCCCGCCACGGCGGCCGTCCTGCCGGCGATTGCCGCCGCGGTGAAAGGCAGGATCGCCGTGCTGGTCGACGGCGGGGTCCGTTCCGGCGGCGACGTGCTGAAGCTTCTGGCCTTGGGGGCCGATGCGGCGATGATCGGCCGGCCGTTTTCCATCGCCGCCGTCGGCGGACTGCAGGAGGGCGTCGAGAACTACATCGACACCCTGCAGGGCGAGCTGAAGCAGACCATGGTCCTGACCGGGACCCGCTCGGCCGCGTCCGTCGACCGCCGGATCCTGTTCAGCCGCGAGTAATCGAGGCTCCGTGCCGGACGACCGGCACGATTGGTTTTCGTTGCATTACTCCAAGTGATAACTATTATTACGTACATACGTGATGTCATCAGCCAGGTTTGCCGATGGCGCTTCCGGAATCGCCGCCATATGATCCGGCTAGACCGGCGATCGACAAACCCGCTATCTCTTCTGCCGAAACCGGTAACAAGAACCCAGGAGTGAACTATGAGCGACAAAGCAACTCTGATCATCGACGGCAAGAGTTACGAATTCGACATGATCACAGGTACCGAAAACGAGCGTTGCATCGACATCCAGACTCTTCGCGACACTACCGGCTGCATCACCATGGATCCCGGTTTCGCCAATACCGGTTCCTGCTATTCCTCCATCACCTATGTGGACGGCGCCAAGGGTATCCTGCGCTACCGCGGCTATCCCATCGAGGAGATCGCCGAAAAGGCCTCCTTTGTCGAAACAGCCTACCTGATCCTGTACGGAGAGTTGCCCAGGGCGGAGCAGCTCAAGGCGTTCTCCGCGCGCCTGAAGGAACACGCCCCGATTCACACCAACCTCGAGCATCACTTTTCCGGCTTCCCCAAGTCGGCCCCTCCCATGGCGATCCTGTCGGCCATGCTGAACCTGATTTCCTGTTTCCATCCGGAGGTCCTCGACGTCCCGACCACCGGGGCGGAATTCGACCGGACGGCCTCGCTCCTGCTCTCGAAGGTGCGGACAATCGCCGCCTTCGCCTACCGGATGGCCTCGGGCAAGCCGATCAACCATCCCAACCCCCATCTGACCTACTGCGGCAACTTCCTGCACATGATGTTCTCCGATCCCTATCAGGAATACGAGGTCTCGCCGGTGGTCGACCGGGCGCTCAACCTGTTCCTCGTCCTCCACGCCGACCACGAGCAGAACTGCTCGACCTCCACGGTCCGGGTGGTGGGAAGCTCGCGGGCCAACCTCTTCAGCTCGGTTGCCGCCGGGGTCTGCGCCCTCTGGGGGCCGCTGCACGGCGGGGCCAACGCCGCCGTCATCCAGATGCTGGAAGACATCCGGCAGTCCGGCCGCCCCGCTGCGTATTATCTCGACAAAGCGAAGGACAAGAACGACCCCTTCCGGCTGATGGGCTTCGGCCACCGCGTCTACAAGAACTTCGATCCCCGCTCCATCATCCTGAAAAAGCAGGTCCATAAAGTCCTCGAGGCCCTGAAGCTCGACGACCAGCTGCTGGAGATCGCCCTGCAGCTCGAAGAGGCCACCCTCAAGGACGACTACTTCATCAGCCGCAACCTCTACCCGAATGTCGATTTCTACAGCGGCATCCTGCTGCGCGCCATCGGCATCCCCCTCAACATGTACACGGTGATGTTCGCCATCGGCCGGATGCCCGGCTGGATCGCCAACTGGAAGGAGCTGCACGATCACAAGCTGCGCATCTCCCGCCCGCGGCAGATCTATACCGGTTCGGGAGCACGGCATTTCATCCCCCTGGCGGAAAGATGAGCCGGCAATGATCTCTTGCAAAGAAACCACTTCATGGTATTCTCCGGTTTCGTGAGGAGTTTCTGAAAAAACAGCCACTTAATCGAGGATGCTTATGAAAGCCATCAATTGGAGAGATGAATTCAGCGTCGGAGTGGAGGAGATGGACAGGCAGCACAAGAAGCTGCTTGCCATGATCAACAAGCTGATCGAGGAACAGCACACGCTGACAGATCCACAGACCATCGCCGAACTCCTGGACGGCATGGTGGACTATGCGCAGGAACATTTTCGGGCCGAAGAGTATCTCATGGCCGAATACGGGTATGACCGGAAAGACCGGCAGGAAAAGCAGCACAAGGAATTCCTCGACAAAACTTATTCCTTCATGTCGGCCTCGGAGGTCGGGCCGAACATCCTGTCCGTGGCACTTCTGGATTATCTCAGTTCCTGGCTGATCAACCATATCCTCACCGAGGATATGCAGTATAAGGAATTCTTCCGCGGCAAGGGTCTCAGCTGAGCGTAAGCAGGGAGCGCGAATGAAGCATTACCTATACGCCCTTGGCGCCATCCTGTGCTGGGCCAGCCTGCCGGCGGCGACCGGCTCCGGCTTGAAAGAGTTGTCCACCGAAGAGCTGATGTTCTACAGCTTCGTCAGTGCGGCGATCTTCCTCTACCTGCAGGACCTGATCAGCCTGCGCACCGTGAAAATCCACCTGCCGGGCCTGAAGGTCTCGCTCATGGGCGTGTGGGGCATCTTCCTCTATCACTATATCTATTATCTCGCCCTGGAACGAGCCCCTCTGGCGGAAGGCGCCATCCTTGCCACCACCTGGTCCTTCTGGATCGTGGTTTTTTCCTCGCTGTTGCTCTTTAAAAGACTGAAGGTCTCCATCGTGGTCACGGCCCTGGTCGGCCTCTTCGGGGCGGGGCTGGTCATCGGCGCCGGCAAGGAATTATCCTTCTCCCTGAGCCATATGAAGGGCTATCTGCTCGCGCTCCTGTGCGGTCTGATCTGGTCGAGCTTTTCGGTGGCGCTGTCGCGGGTGAAGGTGGAAAAAGAGCCCATGACGGCTTTCACTATCTATGCGGCTCTTCTGTCGGCGGGACTCTTTGCGGTTTCCATGCCCCACCGGCTGCCGTCATGGCAGGCCCTGGGATCGGCTATCTATCTTGGCTGCGTGCCTCTCGGATTGTCGTTTTTCCTGTGGAATCGGGCGATGACCGGCGGCAACGTGGTCGTCATCGGCTTCCTCAGCTATCTGACGCCGCCGCTCGCCGTACTGCTGGTCGCCCTGATCCACAGCCAGCAGGTTTCGGGCCAGGTGCTCCTCGGGATGACGGTCATCATCGCCGCATCCCTCCTGGGGAAGACGCTCGCCAGTTACGAGCGATGAGAAGGGGGCCGGCTCGCGGGTGAATGGTTTCTTGAGGCCTGCCGGCGAGCGGCCAGGGCGTTTCCACCACACGATACCCGGGCTTGCCAAGACGGAGCCTGAAAAGCGGCCGGCTTTTCAGGCTCACGGCAGAGGGGATAAGTACCTTCACGAAGTTCGTCTTTCAAAAAACAAGAAACGAATATCTAAGGTGCTAATGAGTGGTGGCCCTGAACCGTATGCCGCGGTACTTGGCATACAGGTCATGGATCCTGCGCCGCATCTCGCTCAACTTGTGCGATTCCCGATCGGACATCCAGCGCGGTTCGCTGATCGAGTAGATATACTTGGACAACTCGTCCAGGGACGACTCGACCGCCGTGCACCACTCGCCGGTACAGACGCTGTCCACCTCTTGCGCCTCATCGATATCATGCTCCAGAATCGCCATGGATTCCCTCAAATTCTCCATGAAATTCCGATGCGCCATCTGGAACGATTCGACCATCTCCTTTTGCATCCTCATATGAACCTCCCGTGAGATCGATAGACCCCGTTTCCGTTTCGGATAGATATGTGACTACTGCCGAATGCGCGATCCTTCCTTCGGGAGCACGACTCCCGCCATCCGGCGGTACCATAACGGCAGAACGGCTTCCGGCCACCGCTGCCTGCGGCTTAAGCCGGAAGATGAATAATTGAATAATAACCATTCCCGCAAAAAAGGTAGGGAGGCTCCACCGTTTTCTCTACGAACGAATTCGCACCGACGCCCGCAACCCGAGGGTTGTCGTAACCCCTCCTGCAGCAGGGCGGAAAGTACCTCCGGCAGTTTTTCCCGGCCGTCTTTCGATGCACCTGCCGCGGCCGGGAACGATACGAAGAGGGGGAAGATGCTAAAATTTTCTTAATTTTTTTGTCGCCAGCTCATACAATCAGAACACGAACACAACCGGGGTCGCCCCTTCTCCGATGCCACAAGGAGGGCGCCACCTTCACCTGTCCTTTCGTTGTTCAAACCTGAAAGTCGACACCGACCCTATGCCGGCCAGAAGCCTCAAGACCCGCTTTACCCTCTCGATCGCTGCGATATATGTCATCCTGGGAATTATGACGTTTGCCGCGATGCACCTCGGCACGCAGAAGATCATCACCTTGCTCGGCACGCGATTCGCCACCAAGCAGGCGCTGCTGGAAAAATCGAAGCTGATGTCGCAGGTTCAGCGCGACCTCTCCCTGTCGCTGAAGATGGCCGACTCTCCCCTCGTGAGGGGGTGGGTGGAGAGCGAAGGGGACGAAGAGCTGAAAAAGGCGACCGTGGAAGAGCTGGAGAGCTTCCGTAACAGCTTCGAGAGCAAGAGCCTCTTCCTCGCCATCGATCGCTCGGGCAACTACTACTACAGCGACGGCGCCGCCGCCGATTTCGCCAAGCCCAGCTACACCCTCTCCCGGGAGAATCTCAACGACGCCTGGTACTATCGGACGATGGCCGAAATCGACCACTTCGAGTTGAACATCGACTACGACAACCATCTCGACGTCAACAAGATCTGGTACAACGTGGTCATCAGCGACGGCAGCCGGCAAAAGATCGGCCTCTGCGGCACCGGCGTCGATATCACCGGCTTCATCGACCAGCTCATCAACACCGGCGAGCCGGGGATCGAGACCATCATGTTCTCGACCGGCGGCATCCTGGAAGGCCACAAAAACAAGGACTACATCATCCATAACAGCAAGGTCCGCGGCAGCATGAAGAAATATACGGTCTTCGACCTGCTCGACAAGCCTGAGGATCACCGGCTGCTTCTCCAGACCATGGAAAAACTTGCCGCCAAGGGCTCGGAGGTGGAGACCTTCCCCCTCACCGTTCAGGGACAACGCTACCTGGCGGCGGTTGCCTACATGAAGGACATCCGCTGGTACAACCTGGTGCTGGTAGATGCCGACGAGGTCATCGGCTCGCGCAACTTCCTGCCCATCCTGGCGATCTCCGTCGCCTCGCTCCTCGCCATCGTGGTGATCATCATCCTCCTGCTCAACCGGCTGGTACTGTCGCCGCTCTCTCTGCTTGCCGCCTCGGCCAGGCGGATGGCCGGCGGCGATTTCGACATCGCCGTCGCCGCCAGGGCCGACGACGAGATCGGCGAGCTGACCGGATCCTTCAATGAAATGGCGACTATGGTCAAGGATCACAGCGACAACCTCGAGCACAAGGTGGTGCAGCGCACCGAAGAGCTGCGGCTGGCGAACGATCGGCTGGCGGAATCGAACAGGCAGATCTTCGACAGCCTGCGCTATGCCCGGCTGATCCAGGCCTCGATCCTGCCGGCGGCCGAGAAGGTCCGGCCTTATTTCGATAGTTTCTTCGCCCTCTATCTGCCGCGGGACATCGTCGGCGGGGATTTTTATTTTTTCCACCCCCTGGCGGATGGCGGCTGGCTGCTGGCGGTGATCGACTGCACCGGCCACGGCGTGCCGGGCGCCTTCATGACCATGACCGCCAACGCCGTCCTGTCCAAGATCATCGACTCCGACGGGGCCGAGGACCCCGCCGCCATACTCACCATCCTCAACCAGCGCTTCCACAATGCCTTCCATCGCGACAGCGAAGCCAGGGAAGGCCTCGATTACGGCCTCGATATCGGCCTGTGCCGCTTCCAACCGGCCTCCGACACCATTATTTTTTCTGGCGCAAGGATCGATCTGCATTATGTTTCGGCCGGAGAAACCGTAACCGTCGCCGGCCAGCGCAAGTCCATCGGCTATCGCCGGCCGGACCGCGTGGTACTCTTCGAGAACCGGACCGTGACAGACGCCGGCGACAAGTCTTTTTATCTCGCCACCGACGGCATCTTCGATCAGGCCGGAGGTGCGAAGGGGTGGGGATTCGGCCGCCGCAGGTTCGGCAGGCTGATCGGCGATGTCGCCGAACAGCCTGCAGCGGAGCAGGAGGCGGCCATTGGGCAGGAACTGACGAGGTACCGGGGGGCGCATCCCCAGCGCGACGATATCACCGTCGTCGGATTGCGGGTGCTTCGAAATTACAGAACATCTTAAATGCAACTTGCCATGAAAAAATTCGACCTTTACAATCTCAAGCAGACCGTCAATCGGCACGGGGTGCTGATCAGCTTCGCCGGGCCGTTCTCGCACGGGATCATCGAGGAACTGGGCCAGGCGGTGACCAGGTATCTGGAAGCGGAGGCGATAACCAAGGCCTCGCTCACCGATGTTTTCTCCGTCTTCATCGAGCAGACCCAGAACGTTCGCAATTACGCCAGGAAGATGGAGGCCGACGGCAACAGCGACCACGATTTCAACAGCGGCATCGTGACCATCGGCCGCAGCGACCAGCATCACGTGGTATGTTCCGGGAATTTCCTCAGGAAATCCGAAGTACCTGCCCTGGCGACCCGGCTCGACCAGCTGCGCGACCTCGACAAGAAGGAGCTGAAGGCCCTGTACAAGCAGCAGCTGCGCAGCGAGCGGTCCCCCGGGGAAGGCGGCGGCCTGGGGCTGATCGAGATGGCGAGGAAGGCCTCCCGGCCGCTGGAATACGAAATCTACGAACTCGATGAAACTTACTGTTTTTTCAGCCTCTGCGTGACGGTGTAGGAAGAGCCATGGATAACCTCGTTATTGCCCCAACCAAATCTTCCCCGGCGATCCTCTTCGACGGCGCCACCGGAGTCCTCGACATCTCCGGCGAGTCGTATCCGGAAAACTCCTATGAATTCTATAAGCCCGTTCTGCAGTGGCTGTCGCGGTTCTGCAACGCCTTCACCGGGGAAATAATCTTCAACTGCCGGATCAGCTATCTCAATACCGGCAGCACCAAGAGCATGATGGACATCCTCGATCTGTTCGAGGAACGGCACGGCAAAGGCCTGAAGGTGGCGGTATCCTGGTATTGCGACAGCGACAACGACCGGGCGATCGAAACTGCCGAAGAATTCAGGGAAGACGTGACATTTCCCTTTGAAATCAAGCCTATTGTAGAGTAACCGGATGCAGGGGCCACAAGAGAACAGCCGCCTGCTTTCAGGGATCCGGGCACAGCTGGCGGATCCCGACGACACCCGGATATTCGGCCGGAATGAGGTCGCGGGTCTGGTCACCATCCTGGACAACCTGCAGCACCGCTTCGACCGGGTCGTGAGAATCAGCGACGGCTACCAGTACGAGTTGAAAAACCTCGCCGGCGAACTGCAGGAGGCACTGGCCAACGTCAAGACGCTCAAGGGATTCATCCCCATCTGCGCCTCGTGCAAGAAAGTGCGGGCCGATGACGGGTACTGGCGGCAGATCGAGCAGTATATCAACGAGAATTCGGACGCCTCTTTATCCCACGGCCTCTGCCCCGACTGCACCACCAACTACTTCAAGCTGTCGAACCTGCCCGATGAGCCCGAGGTTTCGGCAGCCCGCTTCGCCCTGGAGTTTTCACCGGAAGAGCTCGAAAATCCTACAGTTTCAAAATATGTCGGGATTCTCGGCAACGACCATTTCGCCGACACCCCGCTGCGCAACGAGTTGGTCCGGCTGCTGGAGAGATACGTCCTCCTCGAACGGCGGATGAAGCGCATCACCCGGATCAGCGACAAATATCAGGCGGAATCCCAGGAGATCAGGCAGCAGCTCGAGCGGGATGCGAGGATCGACTACCTGACCGGACTCGTCAACCGGCGTGAAATGTATCGTGTCCTGCAGGCGGAAATCGCCAGGATCTCCCGCCATGGCGGGACGCTCGCCCTCATCATGTTCGATTTCGATGATTTCAAGAAAATCAACGACACCTATGGCCACGAGGCGGGCGACCTTACCCTGCAGCACGGCGCCCGACTGGTCAGGGGCGTGCTCCGCCAGGAAGACAGCTGTTCCCGCTGGGGCGGCGAGGAGTTCCTGATTGCCCAGGCGGGCAATCACCGGGAAGGCGTGCGGCTCTCGGCCGAACGCTTGCGTGAGGTCATCGAATCGAACCCCGTTTTTTATAACGACCTGGAAATACACGTGACCGTGAGCCTCGGCGTCGCCCTCTACCGGCCGGGGGATTCGCTGGCCGGGTGCATCGCCCGGGCCGATGCCAGCCTATATCGGGCGAAAGAATCCGGCAGAAACCGGATCGGCCCCCTCGAAGACGAACCTCTCGGCACGCCCGGCTGAGATAATCCTATCCAGATCAGGCTTCGCCCGTCCCCTCGCAGGTCACCTTCCGTTAATTATCGAGACACCACATGAGCAAGCGCGGACGCAAACGTCCAGCCGACTGCCATCCACTGCAAATCCCGTTCTGCCGGCATCGCCTTCCTCGAGCTTTTCCGGGCATCGACCGACCCCTCCTTCGCCCCTTGCGCAGCCGCCTACCCGCCGCTCCACCATTTCTCAGCTCTCTGAAGCGGGTTCAGATTTCTGCGTGAATCGCCTTGACATTTTCCTTTATTGATGCTCTTAATTCTAATATAGAACCATCTGTTTCTATATTAGAAACAAAAACTGTCTGACGCACGCCCTGCCAGGCAGGAAAATCGACGCATCGAGGTGGAGCCGTGAAAAACATTCTCATTCTAGCCACCGGCGGGACGATCGTCTGTTCCGACCGGGGCCATGGCCTTAGTCCCCACTACACCGTGGATGACCTGCTGACGTGCGTCAGTCCAGCCCTTGCCGACTGCAGGGTCGTCGGCAGGACCGTCATGAATATCGACAGCTCCAATATGACCCCCACCCGCTGGCTGGCCATCGCCGAGGCCATTGTCGAGGAGTATTCGAACTGCGACGGCTTCGTGGTCACCCACGGCACCGACACCATGTCCTACACCGGCGCGGCCCTCACCTACCTCCTGCAGGGCCTGAACAAGCCGGTGATCCTGACCGGCTCCCAGTTCTCCATGGCCGACCGCCGCACCGACGCCCTCATGAATCTCAACGACTCCCTGCTGCTGGCCTGCGAGGAGCTCGCCGGGGTCTTCATCGTCTTCGACGGCAAGGTCATCAACGGCAGCCGGGCGGTCAAGATCAAGACCCGCAGCTACGACGCATTCGACAGCGTCAATTTCCCCCTGGTGGCGGAGATCAAGCACAACCGGATCGAGTACAACCGGTTGCTCAAGCCGATCTTTGCCAGGGATCCGGCGGCGCCGGGCCGTCTCCCGCCCTGCCTGCCGGCCCTCGAGGAGCGGTTGCTGGTGGTGAAGCTCTTTCCCGGCCTGCGTCCCGAAATCTTCGACTACGTCCGGGACAACCTCAAAGGAGTGATCATCGAAAGCTACGGCACCGGCGGAATCGCCACGGAGGTCATGGATCTGGCGGCAAAAGTCGGCGAGCTGGCCGAAGCGGGCATCGTCGTGGCCGTCACTACCCAATGTCTCAAGGAGGGAGTGGACCTGCAGGTCTACGAGGTCGGGCGAAGACTCCCCCTCGAGAAGATCATCTACGCCGGGGACATGAATACCGAGGCCCTGGTGCCGAAGCTCATGTGGGCTATGGCCGAATCGGACGATTTCGCCGTAATCAAGCGGCTGGTGGAGACCCCTGTGCGCGGCGACCTGCCGGCGGCTGTCAGCGCCGAGTGAGGGCAGTTCTTCAATACAAGTTGGTAAACTCAGGAGACGGTGCACCGAGTGCATCCCAAGGTCATTAACTTGAGGAGTGTAACCTGGGCGGCGAATATCGGGATCAAAATCGAAATCGAATGTGGAACTTGATCGATCCCAAGCTGGAGCGTGGGAATGATCATTAGGCAGAAATTGGGACGGTGCGATCCGTACCTCAAGTTGATGACATTGGGGTGCATCCTGGCAGGAGGAATATTTCCATGATCATCGAACAGAGCATCATCAGGCAGGCCGCGAGGGTCTCCGGCCTCAGCGAGAACGACCTGGCAGTCTTTTTCGGGAAGGGTGGCCCCCACAGCTACAGGCCGGGCGAGTGGCTCTTCCAGGAAGCGACCCCCCGCCGCTGGGCGGGCATCGTCCTCCAGGGGGAGATCGAACTGGTGCGCGGCCTGCACGGCACCTCCCGCCACATCGCCACCATGGTCGCCGGGGCCCTGATCAGCGAGGGCGCCTTTCTCGAAAACGACTCCCACAGCAACGGCGCATATGCCCCCAACGGAGCGACCGTCTGGCAGATTCCCCGGGAGGAGATCGAAGCCCTGCGGCGCGAGAGTCCCGATCTCTTCTACCGCGCCGTCTCCCGGGTGGCGGTCGGGGTGAACCGGCGGCTGCGCATGCTCTCGAGGAAGCTCTGCGACAACAAACCGGAGACCGTGGTGCTGAGCGGCTTTCGGCTGGAGCAGGATTCACTGGGCCTGCGCGAGCTCTCCGACGACGTCTATTACGGGGTCCAGACCCAGCGGGCCATGGAGAACTTCGCCATCTCCGGCATCACCGTCGGCAACTTCGCCCACCTGGTCGAGGGGCTGGCCATGGTGAAGAAGGCGGCGGCGCTGGCCAACCACGAGCTCGGAGTGCTGAAGGCGGGGCAGGCCACCGCCATCTGCGGTGCCTGCGACGAGCTCCTCGCCGGCCGGCTGCACGACCAG
>OBJA01000903.1_pt1 | contig 23123 bp, 24 predicted proteins | sample 1519751 | NCBI WGS metagenome assembly OBJA01 (sample SAMEA3881238, study PRJEB22517) | soil metagenome | biome: lake sediment; feature: soda lake sediment; material: sediment, water from around vicinity | place: India | collected 2013-12-23 | depth 3 m
TTAAAAGATGCAATCAGCAAACTTGCAAACATAAACGAAATTTCATTCATTTACTTAGATGAATCAGATGTTGTACGTCATCCTTTAGTAAAAAAGATTCTTAAACGATATGAAGAAGCATAAAGAAAGCGACTAATGGTCGCTTTCTTTTATGACTTGTTTAATTTCATGAGTGACATGGATGTTCACTGCATTTAGATATGTTACATGCATGATCACCAATACGTTCGATGGTACCAAGAATATCGACAAATACTGAGCCTCCGACTTGTGCTAAACATTCGGCAGAAGCCATGCGTTGGAAATGTCGTTGACGAGCTTTATATTCAAGAAGATCGAGATAATTCTCATCTTCCAATATTGAGTTATGTAAACTGAAGTCTTTTGCATTAAAGATACGTAATGCGCGGTTTAGCATGTGTGTGACAAGATCCATCATTTGAGTGATGTCATCAATTGCTGATTTTGAAAGTTGCTCTTTAGCATCATAAATCATGTCGTAGAATTCAACTAAATTTGTTGATAAATCACCGATACGTTCTAAGTTCTTTGTCACTTGCAGTTGTGTTGTGTATTCTTCTAAATCATTTTCACTTAAATTTTCTTTTGCAATTAACAATAAATAGTCAGTGATTTTAGTATCCATTGAGTTTATGATTGATTCAAATTGCATGACTGATTCATAAGCGTGATGGTTACCAGTTAATAAGAATGCACGCGTTTCTTCAAAAGCTTCGGCGGTAATATCACCCATCTTTAAGATTGAGTTTTTAGCTAAACTTAAAGCACCTGATGGCAAACTTTTAACAATCTCAGGGTCCATGTTCATATCAACTTCACGATACTCAACCTCATCACCCTTGATAACAAGACGTACAATTCTAACTAAGTATTTAACAAAAGGATATAACAGAAGAGTTGCTGCGGTGTTAAACAAAATATGAGCAATTGATATTTGCAATAAGCTGTTTGCGTTGAAATAGCTTGTAATTAAGCTATCAATCTGAATAAACTGTCTTAAAAAGACCATACCAATGACTGTCCCTGCAACATTGAAAAGTGTATGAACACCTGCTGCTCTACGTGATGCCAAAGAACCCCCAAGAGCGGCGATAATTGCAGTTATTGTTGTACCGATGTTTGAGCCAAATACAAAGGGTAAAGCAGCCTCAATGGTCATTCCACCAGCTTCATAGACTTTTTGAACAATACCAATCATAGCTGACGATGATTGAACCAATGCAGTCATTAATATACCACCTGTCAATGCAAGCAGTGGATAATCAGACATTTGCTCTGTTAGTTGACGGAACAGTGGTACTTGACTTAGCATCTTAAGTTCATCACCCATTGTTTTTAAACCAAAGAACATGATACCAAAACCTAATATCGCTGAACCGATGTAAACTGTTTTCTTACGTTTGGTAAAGAGAGCTAACATAGCTCCAATAAATATAATATAGAGTGCAAAGTTTTCAATCTTTAATCCAATTAAAAAAGAAGTGACGGTAGTACCGACATTAGCACCCATGATAATACCAACAGACTGTTCTAAACGCATTAAACCCGCTCGAACAAAACCAATGGTTATTGCAGTTGTTGCAGAAGAAGACTGAATCATGACGGTCATAACAGCACCGACCAATATCCCCATATAAATCTTTGATGTGTAGCGATCAATATAGTCTCGCATCTTATCACCAGCAACAGCTTTAAGTCCATCTCCCATAAACTTAATACCAAAGAGGAATAGTCCAAATCCACCAAGAACAAAGTCCCAACGGATCACAGAATTCGTAAAAAATGAAACGATTGAATCAATCATAGCGATCTCCTTATTCCACAGACATTTTAGCACAAATTTTACTATAATAATCATCAATTCACAAGTTTGATTAACGATTGTTGTTGTTGAGATTATGTTATAATCTATAACAAGGAGTACGTATGAACCTTAATTTTAAAAACCAGACCAACCAAAATAAATGGTATCACTACAAAAAAAATCTTATTACCTTGTTTGATGTCATAGGAAACTATTTTGAGCTTGATCCACAAACGGAAGTTAGCTGTATTTTGGTTGATGACACAACGATGCATCAGTATAACTATGAATATCGACAAATTGATCGATCAACTGATGTGCTATCATTTGTTGATGATGTTGAACACAATCATCTTGGTGATATTATTATTAATGTTGATGCTGTTGTAAAACAAGCAACAGACTATGATCATTCACTGACACGTGAGTTGTGTTTTTTATTTACACATGGGGTTCTACATACATTGGGGTATGATCATCACTCACCTGATCAAGAGCAAGAGATGATTTCATTACAAAAGGAGATTTTATCGCATGTTTCTAAAAGACGCTATCGCAAATCTAATTCTCAAATTTAATCATGCTATATCAGGAGTTGTTGCTGGTTTAGCTCATGATCGATCTCTTAGAGTACATTATTTGATTTCAGTTTTAGTCATCATTGTGTTCGCTTACTTGAATATTACGATGTTTGAGTGGGTCGTGGTCTTACTTGGGATTGCACTTGTCATCAGTTTGGAGTATATTAATAGTTCAATCGAGTTACTTTGTGATCATGTTCATGCGGAGTTTCACGAAACAATTAAGAAAATAAAAGATTTTGGTGCTGCTGCTGTATTAATTGCCTCTTTAATAGTAGGTGTTATTGGCATCATCATCGCATTACAATACATATAAAAAGGAGATTTATGAAACATCAGTTCGTCATTGATTTAGCGTTTAAAGCTATGAAAAACGCATACGCCCCGTACTCAAATTATCATGTGGGATCTTGTGTGCTAACAAAAGATCAGCAAACATTTTTAGGTGCTAACATTGAAAACGCATCCTATGGTGCTACCAACTGTGGAGAACGCAGTGCTATCTTTGCTGCGTATTCACATGGTTACCGCAAAGAAGACATTGAAGCAATTGCAATCGTGTCTGATGGGCATCGTATAGGTGCTCCATGTGGCATTTGTCGACAAGTACTTTCTGAGCTGTTAGAAGACGATACACCCATTTACTTAAGTAATGGTGAAGACTTTAAAGAAACAACCATCGATGAAATATTACCGCTTCGTTTTACAGATGAGGACTTAACATGAGTTTTAAGAGTGGTTATATCGGGTTGGTTGGATTGCCAAACGCTGGAAAATCAACATTACTCAACACGATACTAAAATCAAAAGTGGCAATTGTCTCCCCAAAAGCACAAACGACACGGCACGTGATTGTTGGGATACACAACAGTGAGAACTCACAGTTTGTTTTCTTAGACACGCCAGGATTTCATCAAGTAGGGGATGGACTATCAAAGCAAATGGTTAAAGCAACAACCGTTACAATTCCTGATGTTGATTTGATTTATTTTATTGTCGATGGAAAGCGTAAACCGGGTCAACATGACAAACGTTTGTTAACGCTAATCGAATCAGCTAATAAGAAAGTTTTTCTTATTCTTAATAAAATAGATCAACTAAATAAAGAAGAGTTGCTTAATCAACTTACTTTATGGGCAGATTTACATCAATTTAATGAAATTGTTCCAATTTCTGCGTTAAACAATGATAATATTGATCGTCTGTTACAAGTAACAAGCAATTATATGCCAGAAGGTCATCCATTTTACTTAAATGATACGCTGACTACACAAACAGAACACATGATTATCTCAGAAATCATTCGTGAGAAAATCATTCATCTTACCAATCAAGAAGTACCACACAGTATTGCGGTTGTACTTGACGAGCTTGAGTTTCTAGAGAATCGATTAAAAGTCATGGCTACGGTTGTGGTTGATCGTGATTCACAAAAAGGTATTCTCATTGGTAAGGCGGGTCAAAAAAAGAATGAGATTATTAAACAAGCATCCATTGAACTCCGGCGTCTGTATCAAGTAAAGGTAAACTTGCAACTATTTGTTAAAGTTGAAAAAAATTGGCGAAACAAGCAAAGTCGGTTGACTGAGTATGGATATGATCCTTCAAAACAATGAACGAAACCATTCATGCTCTCATTCTTGATCGGAAAGACTACAAAGAAGCAGATGTTTTATTGACTGTATTATGTCAAACGCATGGTGTTATGACTTGGATTGCTAAAGGGGCAAACAAACCAACGAGTAAATATAGTAGTTTACTACAGCCTTTATACCAGATAACTGCATTAGTTGATGTTAAAAAAGGCATTTCTTTATTTAAAAGTGCATCGATTGTAAAGACCCATCGTCACATCAGTCAAGACTTAGAACGACTTGCTGTTGCTTCATTTATGCTTAAGATCATTGCAGTTAACGCTCAAGACGATTCATTTTTCTTTGATTATGAACAAGTCATGATCTACTTAGACAAGATGACATCTCTCAATCGTTATGCCATTGGAACTCATTTTTTAATGAAAATTGCTACTGCTATGGGGTTAAACATGGAGTATGATTGTTGTGTGATTTGCCATCGTACCAGCATAGCAGCACTTTCTGTCTCGGCAGGAGGATTTATATGCCCCACATGCCAACAAGGTGTTCCTCATGATGTGTATGATATTGAGTTTTATCGTCAACTAAGATGTTTGAGTAAAGCTTCAATGATCCAAATCGAACAATGTGGTGAAGGTTATGTTATTGAGCATATGAGAGTATATGTGGAGTTATTGGATGAAACCATTCATATTCCTAAGAAAAATTGGCAATTTCTTGTCCAAATATAATATAATAAGACAGATAAAAGGGGACTAATTATGAGAAAACTAACAAATGAACAAATCATTGCACACTTAAAATCAACAGGATTTGTTTTCCAAGGATCAGAAATCTATGGCGGTTTGGCAAATACTTGGGATTTTGGGCCATTAGGCGTTGAATTAAAGAAAAACATTAAGGATATTTGGTGGCAAAAATTTGTTCGTGAGAACCGATTTAATGTAGGAATTCAATCTGCCATTTTGATGAATCCTAAAGTTTGGGAAGCCAGTGGGCATTTGAAGACATTTGCTGATCCACTAATGGATTGTAAATCATGCAAAACAAGACATCGTGCTGACAAGTTAATAGAAGAAGCTTTAAATATAAATGCTGCAACAATGAACTTTGAAACCATGGAGAAAACAATTAAGGATGAAAACATTAAATGTCCTAATTGTGGTAAAAATGATTTCACAAACATACGTCAGTTCAATCTTATGTTTAAGACCTTTCAAGGTGTACTTGAGGATGGTAGCAGCACAATCTTTTTACGACCTGAGACAGCTCAAGGAATATTTGTTAACTTTCAGCAGATTCAACGCAGCATGCGCAAGAAAATACCATTTGGTGTAGCACAGATTGGAAAGTCATTTAGAAACGAAATTACACCAGGCAACTTCATTTTTAGAACTCGCGAGTTCGAGCAAATGGAACTAGAATTTTTTACTCATCCACAAGAAGATGTGAAGTGGTATGAATACTGGCAAAAATTTTGTTTTGATTGGTTACTATCACTAGGTTTAACGAGGGAAAATTTAAGAATTCGCGAACATGATAAAGAAGAACTTTCTCACTATTCAGTAGCTACAAGTGATATTGAGTATAAATATCCTTGGGGATGGGATGAAATGTGGGGAATCGCTGATCGAACAGACTTTGATTTAACGCAACATCAATTGCATTCTAAGCAATCAATGGAATACTTTGATCCAACAACAAATGAGAAGTACGTTCCTTATTGCATTGAGCCTTCCGTAGGTGTTGAACGCTTGTTTTTTGCCTTTATGGCAGAAGCATTGGTTGAAGAAACACTTGAGAAAGACACTCGCATTCTATGCAAACTACACCCATCACTTGCCCCAATAAAAGCAACCATACTACCACTGTCAAAGCAGCTTTCAGAAAAAGCATTGGAGTTGTTTGATATGTGTTCAAAAGCATTTACGACTGAGTATGATGAAACAGGAAGTATTGGAAAACGTTATCGCAGACAAGATGCAATTGGAACACCATTTTGCATTACATTTGATTTTGATAGCTTAGAAGACCAAAGCGTAACCATTCGTGAACGTGATAGCATGACACAAGTTCGTGTCCCTATCAATGAGTTAGTTAACTACATACAAGAGAGGATTAAACTATAATCAATGCCCCGAATTAGTGATGAGAAAATTCAAGAAATACGTGCGAAAGCTGACATTGTAAGTGTTGTTGGGCAATACATCCCACTCACAAAAAAGGGCAAAAACTATGTTGCACTTTGTCCTTTTCACGATGACCACAATCCATCACTATCGATATCGACAGATAAGCAAATTTATAAGTGTTTTGTTTGTCAGGCAGGGGGTAATGTTTTTACCTTTGTAAGTCAGTTTGAAAAGATATCCTTTATTGATGCAGTAGTAAAGGTTGCTAAAGAAGTTTCAGTTGATGTTGGTGATGTCACGACAGTCGTTGAATCAATAGAACCTCACATCGCAAAACAGATAGCATGTTTAAAAGATGCCAATCAATATTTAACATATCAACTTCATGCAGCAGAAGGACTATTAATTAAGGACTACTTAGCAAAACGTGGGTTAAGTGACGTGATATTGAATCAGTTTGATGTTGGTTATAACCCACCAAACAATGCCATTACGACATTTTTGCTTGCCAAAAAACATGATGTTGAAACCATTGTCGATACAAACATCGGAACGTTACATCAAGGCAAGTTACATGATGTATTTGATCAGCGTATCACTTTTCCAATTCGCAACATCAAAGGACATATTATTGGATTTACGGCACGTACAATTCTAGATGAAGAAACGAGTAAGTATATTAATACAGCCACAACTAAGCTTTACACAAAATCTGAAGTGGTTTATAACATTGATCGTGCTAAAGACATTGCTCGAAAGGAAGGGTTTGTCGTTGTTGTTGAGGGTGTGATGGATGTGATTGCTTATGCTCGTGCTCAAATTCATCATGTCGTTTCCACACTTGGAACAGCTTTAAGTAAGCAACAAGTTGATATTATAAAAAAGGCAAGCTATCATGTTGTATTATCTTATGATTATGATGAAGCTGGTTTAAGTGCTACTTATCAAGCTATTAATCAACTGATAGATGCTCGATGTATGGTTGAAGTTGTTGAACTACCTACACATAGTGATCCGGATGATCTGATTAACAAACAAGGCCGTGAAGCTTTGGTTGATGCATTAAAAAATCGACAACATTGGATGGAATTTGTGATGATGTATGGACAAAAACTTTATCATTTGTCCAACTATCAACAAAAGAAAAAATACTTGGCGCTAATGATCAAACATATCCAAAAATTATCAGATACAATTGATCGTAAACATTTTGCAATTATTCTATCAAAAATTACCGAAATGGATGTTGATGAAATATATCAAGCAGTGATGCAACCTACAAAGCCATCTCATGGTAAAATAGAGACAGCTGAGAAACCAAAAGGTTTTTTGGTGCCACTTCACGAAAAAGAAATTGTTGCACAAATGCTCATTTCAAAACAAGGAGCAAAGAAATTTCAAGATAATCTTGGATATTTGAGCAATGCACACGCCAATCAATTGGCATTGATGTTAATATCCATGTACCGACGTCATGATGAACTTCAGATTGCGGATGTTCTATCAAAAGCTCAGGAACAAGATTTACATGAATTTGTTTTATGGCTTTTGGATTGGCCTCTCTTCCCTAAACAGACCAGCATGGATGTGTTGGATGATGCTATATTGCATGTTCAACGACATGTGATTGAAGACAAAATCCAAAGATTTAAACGATTGGCTAGTCAAACAACCAATCCACAAAAAAAAGCAGAATACGTAGATAAAATGATTCAAGCGCAAAAGGAAATCCATCAGCTGCGCAAAAAGGAGACCCAACATGAAGACATTTAAAACACTTGATCAGATTAAGCAAGAATTTGTAGAGAAATCTAAGAGCAAGAAAACAATATATGAAAGTGAGTTGCTGGATGCATGTGCTCACTTGGAAATGGATGATGACACACTAGAAGAACTGTATGTTTGGTTAAAAGATAAGCAAGTTAACTTGTTAGCTGATGATCAGTTTGAAGAAGACGTTGATTTATCGAAAGAAAATGAACCAGCAGATGAACTGGAGTTTTTATCTGATGATAGTGAAGATGTTGATGATGATGAAATAAATGTTGTTGACTTAGAAACATATCATGCACAGTTTTCAAATGCACCTAATGTTCGTATCAATGATCCAGTTAAAATGTATCTTAAAGAAATTGGGCGTGTGAACTTAATTGCTCCATCTGATGAACCTGAAATTGCACGAAGAATTCAAGTGGGTGTTGATTCTACAGCCTATACAAGAAACATGTTTGAACAACTTTATCCTCATTTAGCTGATGATCCAGCCTATCGCTTAATGGATGATATTGAGGATTTTCTAATTGCAAATGTTGATAGTGATGAACTAAGAGAGAAAATTGAAGGCTTACGTGAAAAAAGACTTGATGGTGAAGAATCCAAAAAAGTGCTTATTTCTGCAAACCTAAGATTAGTCGTGAGCATTGCAAAGAAATACGTCGGTCGTGGTATGCTGTTTTTAGACTTGATCCAAGAAGGGAACATGGGGTTAGTTAAAGCCGTAGAAAAGTTTGATCACACAAAGGGATTCAAGTTTTCAACGTATGCGACTTGGTGGATTCGTCAAGCAATCACACGTGCCATTGCTGACCAAGCACGTACTATTAGAATACCAGTGCATATGGTTGAAACCATTAATAAACTTACGCGTATCCAACGACAACTTGTACAAGACTTAGGTAAAGATCCTACAGCTGAGGAAATAGCTGCAAAGATGGAAAATATCACGCCAGAGAAAGTACGCGAAATCCAAAAGATAGCAATGGAACCCGTATCATTAGAAACACCAATTGGTGAAGAAGATGATTCTCATTTAGGTGATTTTATTGAAGATAAGGATGCGATGTCACCCGATGATTTTGCAAACAATCAATTACTAAAAGATGAGATTAACTTAGTATTACAAGGATTAACTGAACGTGAAGAAAAAGTGCTTCGTTTGCGATTTGGACTATATGATGGACGTACACGTACATTGGAAGAAGTAGGTAAAGAATTTAATGTCACACGCGAACGTATCCGTCAAATAGAAGCAAAGGCACTTCGTAAGTTAAAGCACCCAACACGTTCAAAAAGGTTGAAAGACTTTGTTGATAAAGGATAATCTATTATCAATACGCCTTCAAGCAATTTATGATTGCATTGATCAAGGATCATCTGTAGCAGACATCGGTACAGATCATGCTTATTTGCCTATTGCACTTGCAAAGGATCAAAAATGTGCACCTATTTTTGCTGTTGATAACAAACAAGGCCCACTCAATCAAGCACAAAGAATGGTGAATGAGTATGGTGTTCAAGATCAGGTGATTTGCTCATTGGTAGGGTTTGACAAACCCTATCATCATGTAGATATTTGGGTCATTGCTGGTATGGGTTTTCAAACAGTGAAGACAATATTAGTTGATTTTGAGAAAACAGTTAAACGATTAAAGAAAATTATCATACAAGTCAATCATCAAGTTGACATGTTGCGATCTTTTTGTGTTGAAAAACAACTGCATATCATCGATGAGATACTTGTTTATGATGAGTTTTACTACACAATTCTTGTTGTTCAATACAATCAACAACAACCACGGTATTCAAAAAAAGAGATTGATCACGGACCAATCTTGTTAGTAAAACAAGAGCCTGTTTTTATTCAGTATTGTCAACACAAAAAAGTTCATTTAAGCGCTTTACTGGAAAAAATTCCAAAATCTGATAATAAATGGCATGATATCAATCAACAACTTGAAACAATAGATGAAATCTTAAATCAGTAATGTTTGAATATCAACAGATGGCAGTGGTTGAGGATTGATCGGATCAAACATTTTACAATAATCGATAATTTGATTGACAATTCCAGGTGGTGTTGATGCACCAGCCGTGACTGCGATTGTATTGGATTGTTTTAGCAATATAAGATCTAGCTCTTCAACACTTTCAATCATCATGACCCATCCTTGATGGGTTTCTTTTGCTATTTTAGCTAACATGCGCGTGTTATTTGAAAGAGGATCACCCACCACGATGATGCCATCGACATCAGGTGTTTCCATGACTGCTTGTTGACGTTTAATCGTGGCATCACAAACTTCTTGTGCAATCTCAACATGTGGATAGCGCGCAGTTATCGCATCAAATATTGGTTTGATGTCTAAAAGACTTAGTGTTGTTTGATTTGTAACAAACACTGGACCTTTAATTGTTTGAGGTATATCAGAAATAGCAGTGACAAGAACAACAGAAGGGTCATTATCAATTACTGCCATGGATTCTGGATGATTTTTTTTACCTATATACAAAACCGTTTTATTGGCATTTAACGCTTGTTTTATGAGTTCTTGAGTCGCAAAAACATCCTCACAGGTGGCATCATAGCAAATCAATCCTTTTGATTTTGCTCTGTTTTTTACTTGTTCACTAACGCCATGAGCAGTGAACATAACAACTCCTTCTTTTATCTGATCTAGCAGTTCAAGCTTATCCTTGTGAGAATATATGATGGTTTTTATGTTTAACAATGCTAATGCTTCAATAACAAAACGATTATGAACCAAGGGTCCAAAAATCGTGATTGATTCTGTTGGATGCTTCTGACGTATTGCTTTTGCCATATTGATGGCAGAAACAACACCTTTACAATAGCTTCGCGGTACAATTGAAATGACTTCCATAAAAACCTCCATAAATATTTTATCATAATTTTTGGTAAAATTAGGATTATGGAGTATAATATACCAATGAAACAAATAAAAGAAATACAACACCTTATGGCTGCTGCTAACTTTGAAACATTGAGTAATGTTCAACAAAAAGTTATCCCTGCCATCATAAAAAACCAATCGTTGGTTGTAACATCGCCAACAGGTACTGGAAAGACTCATGCTTATCTTTTCGGTATTTTTGCAAAACTTACAAAGCGTCCAGTAACACAGGCAATCATTGTAGCTCCAACACGTGAGTTGGCCAATCAAATCACAAGGTTTGCATCTGAACTAGCTGCAACAATGGATGAAATTTCCATAAAGACTTATGTTGGAGGAGAACGTCGGTTTGCAGGAAAGAAGGAGAAACCTGCACAACTAATCATCGGAACCATTGGGCGTCTCAACGATTTATTCATAGATTCACAACAAATTCAACTGCAAACAGCGAGTATGATTGTGCTTGATGAAGCTGACATGTTAGTCGATCAAGGATTCATTGAAGCATGTGATCGTTTATTATCAAAATTATCGCCAACAATTCAAACATTGGTGTTTTCAGCTACGATTCCCGTTGGATTACAACCATTTTTGAAAAAGTATCTTACGAACTCAAAAATGATAAGTGTTACTGATGATGAACATTTTAACCCACAAATTGACTACTTGCTTATTGGTGCTAAGCATCGGACATACACAGAAATGTGTTTGCATGTATTACCTGGATTCACACCCAATCAATGTTTAATCTTTGCAAACTCAAAAGCAGAAGTTGTAGAGTTGGCACAAACCATGCGTGAACATGACTATAAAGTCATTGAGTTACATAAAGATTTATCTAGCTCAGCTAGAAAACACGCATTAAAACAAATTAACAGGGGTGACGTACCATATATTGTTGCGAGTGATATTGCTGCTCGTGGTCTTGATTTTGAAAACATAAGTCATGTTATATCATTAGGATTTCCAAAGGATTTATCATACTTCAAACATCGTGCAGGTCGAACAGGACGTGCAGGTAAAACAGGTGTGTGTTATACCATTTATCAAGACAGTGATCAAAACAGCATTTTGACGCTGGTTAAGGAAGGTGTTGTGTTCACACACGTGTCCTATCAAAATGGCCAATGGAAAGAACTCATGCCTTATAATCATAGACATAAATACTTATCATCAGAAGATAAGAAGATTGTTTCAATGATTAAAGGTAGAAAGCAAAAAGTAAAACCGAATTATAAGAAGAAACAACAACAAGAAATTGAACGTTTCCATGCAAAGAAGAAACGCGCATTGATAGCAACAAAAATTAAAGAACAGAAAAAGAATCGTGCAAAAGAAAAATCAAAAGCAACACAGGAGTAATTTATGAGAATCGGAAGCCATGTATCACTTAAAGCAAATGAGTATTTCTTAGGAGCTGTTAATGAAGCGATCAGTTATGATGCTAATGCATTGATGATCTACACAGGTGCACCTCAAAACACAGCTAGAAAACCTGTTGAAGAGTTGCTTATTCAGCAAGGACTTCAGCAAATGAAAGATCATGATATTCCTCTTGAAAACCTGATTATTCATGCACCTTATATCATTAACTTAGCCAACAGCGTTAAACCAGAGACATTTGAGTTAGCAACAACATTTCTTTCAAAAGAAATTGCACGTGTTCAAGCTTTTTCTGGTAATGTCGTTGTTTTACATCCAGGAGCTCATGTTAATGCGGGACTTGAAGTCGGACTTAATCAAGCAATAAAAGGATTGAACATGGTCTTAGAAAATGTTTCCAATGTGTCTATTGCATTAGAAACCATGGCTGGTAAGGGCAGTGAAATAGGGTCCACGTTTGAAGAAATTGCTTATTTACTAAAACATGTTGAAAACAAAGATTGTGTATCAGTGTGTTTGGACACCTGTCATATCCATGATGCAGGGTATGACTTAACCGATTTTGATGCTGTTTTAGATGAGTTTGACCGTGTCATTGGACTGCAACATCTTTCTGTTGTTCATGTGAATGATTCTAAAAATGAAAAAGGGGCACACAAAGACCGCCATGAAAACATAGGATATGGCCATATTGGTTTTGACATCCTTCATCAAGTCATCACACATCCTAAACTTACTCATTTACCAAAAATATTGGAAACACCATATGTCGATGATTGTCCACCGTATCGCCAAGAGATTGAAATGATCAAACATGGGCATTTCATTGATTGGAAACAAAAATAACAATCGTTTGATTGTTATTGGTGAATCATTTGTAATATTTCACGTTTTAGTTCCTCAAGAAGCTTTTCTTGGGGAACTTTTCGTAGTAGTATCCCTTTTCTAAATAATAATGCTTCATTTTTTCCACCAGCAATCCCAATATCAGCACGACTGGCTTCTTGTGGTCCATTGACTGCACAGCCCATCACAGCAACTGTAATGTTAGCTTCTATTGTTGCAATGAATTTTTCAACTTCTTCGACAATTGGAATCATATCATAGGCTAATCTGCCACACGTCGGACATGCTACTAGATTAACCACATTATCGATTAAATCAAAACTTCTTAGTAGCTGTTTTGCTACTAGTATTTCATCAACAGGATCGCCAGCAATTGAAATACGAATGGTATCACCTATACCATCAGCAATCAAAGCACCGAGTGCTGCTGATGATTTAATGGCACTGTGAAATTTTGTGCCTGCTTCTGTTACACCAATGTGTAAAGGATAGGAGAACGTTCTTGCTGCGAGTCGGTATGCTTGGATTGTTAAAAGAACATCTGATGATTTAAATGAAAGGGCAATGTTATCAAAATCTAGTGATTCTAATATATTAATGTGTTCATAAGCAGCTTCAATCATCGCTTCGGGACATGGGTTGCCATATTTTATAAGTAGGTGCTTTGGAAGTGAACCGCTATTTATTCCAATTCGGATAGGGATGTTGTGTGCTTTGCAGTGATTCACCACGGATGTTATGTGTTCTAGGTTACTAATGTTGCCAGGGTTTAACCTGATTTTTGCAACGCCATGGTCAATTGCTGCCAATGCTAAACGATAATCAAAATGAATGTCTGCAACAACAGGTATGGTCACCCTTGGAATGATTTTTGACAGTGCAAAAGCATCATCAAAATCAGTTATTGCGACACGAACAATTTCACATCCAACAGCTGTTAGTGCCTGAATTTGCTTTATGGTAGCTTCAACGTCTTTTGTCGTTGTATTGGTCATCGATTGGATAACGATACGATTTTGATGTCCTAGTTGGACATCTTTTACCATTAATTTTTTTGTGTTTTCTCGTGTTATGGTTGGTTTCATCGTAAAGATTATAGCATATATTTTAAAAATCAATCAAAATCATATATAATACCTCTATGAAGAAAATAATTCCTTACTTTAAAGAAAAAAACACCAACAAAGATTGGTCTAATACAAGTGAATCTTTATACAAAAAAATGGATGTTAGAAAATCGATTGTTTTTCGACTTCAAATCTTTGGTCTTATCATGCTTGTTGGGATGACATTTGTTTTGTGGCGGTTCTACCATGTTCAAATCGTTAAACAAGATTATTATCAACAGCGCTTGGATACTTACACACAACGTCTTTATTATGTGAACTCTCCGCGTGGTGAGATTCTAGATCGCAACAACGAAGTATTAACCTCGAATGCAGAACAGTTAGTTATTACTTACTTACCACCATTACGTGTTTCTGAAAATGAGAAATGGCAATTAGCCTCAACGTTTGCAAACCATTTTGACATGAATGTTGAATCAATGTCACTCAATCAACAAAAAGACGCTTTTTTACATTTTTATTATGATATTGGATATGAACTTCTAACCAATCAACAACAACAAGAACATCAAAGCCAGCAACTAACAACTGCTCAAATCAATGCACTCATTAAAGAGGCACTTGATGAGGTTCATCTTAGTCGATTAAGTGATCATCAAAAAGGAACTTGGTTAACAAAGGTTGCTATGGATGTTCCTTCAGGGGGCCGTCCAAAACCAATCAAAGAAAATGCAACTAAAGAAGAGGTAGCGTTTTTAATGGAACACTTGGACCTATTTAGAGGTTTTGATGTTGCTGTTTCTTGGAATCGGGCGTATCCATTTGGAGTGACGCTAAGAACCGTTTTAGGCTCAGTCACAACACCAACTCAAGGGTTACCATCTGAGAGTTTACTTTCTTATTTAGCTCTTGATTACGCACGAAATGACATTGTAGGGCGTAGTGGATTAGAACTTCAATATGAACAACTATTAAAAGGATCACGTTCAATCTATAACTTAAATTATGATGAATCTGGATTAGGTGTTTTAGAGAGTCTACAGCTTGGTCAAAAAGGCATGAACATCGTCACATCATTTGATATTAATTGGCAGCTTCATGCTGAATCTGTGATTGAGCGTATTTTACTAGAACATCAAAATTCACCATACCGACAATACTTTGATACTGTAAATTTTGTTGTGATGGATCCCAACAACGGAGATGTCTTAGTCATGGCAAGTATCACGTTAACTGAGAATGGTTTTTTGTATGATCCTTTAGGAACTATCACACGTGCCATGCCTATTGGTTCTTCTGTTAAGGGAGCTGTTGTTTATACTGGTTTAACTGAAGGTGTCGTTCAACCAAATGAAGTTATTATCGATCAACCTATCAAAATACAAGATACACCACTCAAAAGTTCACACATGAACTTAGGACGTGTAACTGATCAAACAGCAATCTCAAAATCAAGTAACATTTACATGTTTTTTGTTGCCATGCGTTTAGGTGGTGCAAACTACGTTTATGATGGGCCTTTACGCATTAACTTAAGCACATTTGCCTTGATGCGCAATTACTTCAGTCAGTTTGGTCTTGGTGCTTATACGCAGATCGATTTACCAAATGAGCAAACAGGTTATAAGGGAACTTCTACACTTGGTGGGCTTTTACTTGATTTTTCCATTGGTCAGTATGACAATTACACAACGATTCAAATGGCACAATATGCTTCTACGATTGCCAATGATGGCAAACGCATTGCACCACGTGTCGTCACTCACGCAACCTCCTCGGTGACAGGGGAGCTCACATATCAAGCTGATGTGAATGTTATTTCAATGCTTGATGATTTGCCTTCATTAAAACGAGTGCAGTCTGGTATGCGATTGTGTGTCACTGATGATGGATGTCGCGGGTATTTATCAAGATTACAAACACCATTTGCAGCAAAAACTGGTACTGCTCAAGCAACCGTTGTTGTTGATGGCGAAGTCTTTTCCTCACCAAATTCAACATTGATCACGTATGGCCCTTATCAAAAACCTGAAGTAGCAACAGCATGTCAAGTGCCAAATGCATGGAATACTCAGTCACAACCAAATATTTGCTTGCAAATAACTGCTGAAATCTTAAATTATCGTTATGATTAAGTAGAAAAAATAATTGTTGTATGATATACTATCAACGCGTGGATTGGAGGATGAGTGGATGAGAGATCAAGTTATATTTAAGTGCTCCGAATGTAATGATGAAAATTACATTGGTACACGTAATAAACGTAAAAACCCTGAGAAGATGATAATTCAAAAATATTGTCCAAAATGCAATAAAAAGACAGCTCACAAAGAAAAAAAATAACCACATTGTTCAACAATTGTGGTTTTTTTTTAGGAATTAATGAACTTTCTAACGATTCTGTAGTATGAAAACACTAGATGAACAATTAGAGTATTTGATTGAGCTTGCAATCAGTGATCATGTGAATGATATTCACATTCAGTGCAATGACCCTGTCATGACAGTCGCTTTTAGAGGTTTGCAAGGATTGAAAGAAGTTAAATGTCTAGACTTAACACCTGCTTTTATTGAGTTTTGTAAGTTTAAAGCTAACTGCGATAGTTCCATATATTCCATTCCTCAAACAGGTCGTTTTGAATTATTAATCAATAAACAACTTATACTAATTCGCTTTTCAATAATAGAAACATACCATGCAAAAAGTGTCGCTCTTAGAATACTAAATGGAGTTGCAATCTCGCATTTTAATCGCTTAACAAATAATCAAAAAGCAATAAAAAAACTACAAACGTTATCAGCGATAACCTCCGGATTAATTTTATTCAGTGGCAGCACGGGAAGTGGAAAAACGACAACGATGCTAACATTTTTGAAGAATTTACAACAAAAGAGAATCTATACACTAGAAGATCCAATTGAGCAGTTACACCAACAGTTTATGCAGCTACAAATCAACGAGAAAAGGGGATTGACGTATTCAAATGGTTTAGCTCATCTTTTACGACATGATCCAGATGTTATCGTATTGGGAGAAATAAGAAATGCTCAAGAGGCTAAGGTTGCGATTTCTGCTGCATACACAGGTCATTTAGTTTGTTGTAGCATACATGCCAGTAGCGCTTATTTAACACTTGGACGTTTGATGGATTTAGGTGTCAGCACCTATGATTTGATGCATGTGTGCCAGGCAATTATTTATCAAACACTAACCACCAATGTTCAAAAGAAGTCAAGGAGTGCCCAGTATGATATTTTGGATCAAAAAGAGATATCAACATTACTCCTTAGCGCCTAAGTTGCATGTATTAAATCAAGTGTCGCTACTTTTAGAACAAGATATGCCGTTTCAATTTATTAGAGAAACACTTAATTTAAAACACAAAACATTGGATAGTTTGGTATCTGCTTGCTATCATCAATCATCAACAACATATTCACACTTAAGTAGTATGTTTTCGCAAAAACAACTACTGCTGCTTCATCTCAATCTTATTAAACTTAAACTTCAACTTTGGCAATCAATCATAAAAAAGTTAGTCTATCCGATTTCAATCTTTGCGTTGAGTTTTGTTTGCTTAATGGTTTTCTATTACTATGTTTATCCGTTGTTTTTAAACTTGTATCCCATGCGTCATTTAGCATGGTTTCAAACTTACTTAATCCTAAGTCATGTGTTCATTGTTTTAATACTACTATTAACAATATTGATCAAAACTTTGAAACACTCCTATTACAAACAAACCATCTTACTACAAAAACTTCATCAGTTATGGCCTCATGCGATTATTTTTGAGTACTACAACAATGTGTTCATTCATGTTTATGCATTATGTTTAAAAGAAAACTACTCATCATTGATGACCATAGAGTTGTTACGTGGATTACAGCATTTGCCTTATTGTCAAGCCATGGCTTATCACATTTATGAACTTTGTCATCAAGGTGAAAAATTACATCAAGCCATCATCAAGCAAAAAATTTCCTTAGCATTGAATCAAGCCATTGAAATTGGAATAGCTGCCAATGATCTAGCAGGTTCCATCAATCGATTATCCAATATGAACCATCAACTGTTTACGTATAAACTCGAACGTTTTATTCAGCAGTTAAACATAGTGGTATACATTGGTGTTAGTGTACACATCATCATGATCATTCAAGTCATTCAATTACCCATCGAAATTATGAATCAAATACTATAAGGAGACCTCCCATGAAACATCAAGGGTTCACAATGGTAGAAATGATGATTGTAATGCTCATTATTGCACTACTATTTATGTTGACTGTTCCAAATGTTGCTCAAGTTTTGTCTATTGTTCAAAAAAAGGGATGTGATGCCCAATTAAGTGTAATAGATGCCGCTATTTTACAGTATTTTATGATTTATGATGAATACCCACAAACATTAGAACAACTACTAAAAGAGGATTTGATAAGTCATGAGCAAAAAACATGTCAAAATGGACAGACCATCATTATTGAAAACAACCAAGCTAGCTTACCATAAGGGATACAGTTTACTTGAACTATTAATTGTCATGATGATTGTTGGATCAATACTCATTGCTAGCGGACCATTGTTATCATACGCTGTGGTTCATAAGGATTACACAACCCGACTGATCGATTATGAAATCATCAATGCCCAACTCACAGCCATTGCACTTCACAAAAATGTCTTTTTAAAGCATCTTTCAAATCAAGACAATATCTATTTTAATCATCGTGGCAACATCAATCGTGCTCAATCCATACCTTTGTATCGACATGGTTATGGATTTGATTTGGTATTCTTTCTAGGATTTGGTCGCTATGAACTCCGATGATGGCTATTTGCTAATCGAAGTACTTGTTTCATTTTTGATATTAGCAATTATGATTCATTTGCTCTATCAAGTGTTACAAGTATGATTCATAGAAAAAAAGGTTATATTCTTGTTGAGATGCTTCTATCATTGTTATCGTTTAGTTATTTGATGTTTGTCATCGTTTCTATGTTAGTGAAGTTAAGCACCTTGACCATAGACTATCAAATGATTAATTATGAACTTGCAATCAAACAGTTAAAATGGCAAATCGCATTTAACAATCATTTCGAAAAAAAAGATGAACACTACTGCTTCGATTATTATTTAAGTCAACGATGTTTAAACATCGTTAATAACAGACTTATTCTAACACCAGGTACACAAATTGTACTTACTGGACTTACACATTTAGTTTTGATTGAGGATAAAGATGCATTATTTATCGAAGGGCAATTACATGGAAAAACATGGCGTTATCATATTTGGGATTTGCAATAAAAAGGGAGCAGTATTACATATGACACTTGCTCTTTTTTTAGTTTTTGTGTTAATGGTCGTTTCAGTTTTGACGATCAAGTTGTTAGATCAACAACAGCGACAACTAGCAAATCAAGCATTTAATCGCATCGACATGGAAGTTGCAGCATTGCAGTACTATCACAATCATAAACCAAAACATCATGAAGCAATCTATGAGTATAAGCATTGGATTACATACTGGTATGAAGATTCTCAGTTAATTGTTTGGTTTGATGGGTATTATAATTATCGACTTATTCTTCAGTTAAATAGTGATGGGATACCAACTTCTAGCCATTACGAATATAATGAATAAAAAAATAATGATATAATACAAAGAAGGAGCTAAATTATGAACCATCGAATAAAAAAAATACAAACCATGTTAGATTTGCATCGTATCGATGCCATCCTTATTGAAGATTCAACAAATGTCTTTTATCTTTCACAATTTACTGGAACATCAGGATCGTTGTTTATTACAAAGAATCACGCGTATGCTCTTGTTGATTTTCGATACATTGAACAAGCAAGTAAACAGTGCACCGATTATACGGTTGTTGTTTATGATCAAAGTATGAAGGGATTCACAGATCGAGTAAACGAAATTATAAGAAATGAAAAGATAAAACATATTGGATTTGATGGCGATAAGACGGTGTTCAATCGTTTTGAATACTTCAAAGAATTTATCAATGCGACGTTAACCGCTCAAGATTTATCAAAAATTCGTGCAGTAAAAGATCAAGAAGAAATCAACCTCTTAAAACAAGCCATCGCAATTGGTGATCAAGTGTTTTTAGAAGTTTTTCCTCAAATTAAAGCTGGCATGCGTGAGTTGGATATCGTTGATTTATTGCATCAACAGTTAAAACAAGCAGGGGCTTCTGGTTTTTCATTTGACACGATAGTTGCAAGTGGTCATCGAGCTAGCATGCCTCACGGTGTTGCTACTGACAAAATTATCGAGTCAAATGATGTTGTCACGATTGATTGGGGTGTTAAGATGAATCGCTACTGCAGTGACTGCACACGAACATTTTTTGTGTCAAAACCACAAAATGATGAACTGATTAACATATACCAACTAGTCCTTAAAGCAAATCAAGCAGCCATATCAGCAATCAAAGCAGGAGTAAGTACAAAAGCCATTGATGCGATTGCACGCACGATTATTGCAAATGGTGGTTATGGCGATGCGTTTAATCATGGGACTGGCCATGGTTTGGGTATCGATATTCATGAGTATCCACGATTAAACACATACACAGATGCCATACTCGAACCAAACATGATCATAACAATTGAACCTGGTATTTACGTTGAAGGCTTAGGTGGTGTTCGCATCGAAGATGTGGTACGTGTTACAGAAGATGGATGTGAAGTGTTGACAAAACTGAGTAAAGACTTACAATATATAGCGGAAGGTAAATAACTTATGATACTAGTAAACGATTTAAGACCAGGAATTACATTCAGCCATAATGATGCTATTTTTGTTGTATTGGATATTTCTCATAACAAAACTGCAATGCGTCAGATGATTGTAAAGGTCAAAGCCAAAAATTTAAGAACAGGAACCATCTTAGAAGTTTCATTTACAGGTGGCGACAAAGTTGAAACAGCTCACATTGATAAAAAAGAAATGCAATATCTATATGATGATGGCGAGTATGTTATTTTTATGGATACATCCACGTATGAGCAAATTGAAATTTTAAAGTCAAACTTGGAATGGGAAATCAATTTCTTAAAGCCAAATGAGAATGTGACCATTTCCATGTATGAAGGAGAAGTCCTTGGGATCGTACTACCAGATAAGGTTGCATTGAAGATTGTTGAGACAGAACCTGCTGTTAAAGGGGACACAGCGACCAATGCTACAAAAATAGCAGTATTAGAGACGGGCTTGGAAGTAAAAGTGCCATTGTTTATCAATCAAGATGAAGTCGTCTTGGTGAGTACCTCAGATGGTAAGTATAGCTCACGAGCATAACAAGCATGAACTGCTTGTTTTTTTAGTTTTAGCTATCATAAAGAGAGGATTTATTTTGTGATGCAACGTAAGCAAGTTATTATTATTGGTGGTGGCCCAGCAGGTATGATGGCTGCTATTTCATGTAAACAACATCATCCTGACGTGACGGTGATTTTGCTCGAGCGAAATAATCAATTAGGTGCTAAATTACTGTTGACTGGTGGTGGACGATGCAACATCACAGCGAACCTAAGTTCAAATGAAATAATTAAACACACACCTCATCAAGGCAAGTTTCTCTATAGTGCACTCAATCAATTTAATGCACAAGACTTACAACGATTTTTCATCACACGAGGTTGTTTATTGAAAGAAGAAGATCATCATCGTATCTTTCCAGTTAGCGACAAAGCACAAGATATTATGAAAGTACTAGAAAAAGAATTAAAGTCTTTAAACGTACAACTTGAGCTAAATTGTATCGTAGAATCGGTTGATTATCAGTCTCATACATTGTATTCATCATGTGGAGAATGGCACTATGATCACCTCATTTTTGCAACTGGTGGTAAAAGTTATGCCAAGACCGGTTCTGATGGTGAGGCATTTTCATTACTTGAAGCTGCAGATCATACGATAACACCACTATTTCCAGCAGAAGTACCTTTGGTTTCCAATGATGCAATCATTCAATCAAAGATACTGCAAGGATTATCGTTTAAAGATTGTCTGATTGAAGCATTTGTAAATAATCGAAAGGTAAGTTCTGTTAGACATGATATGATTTTTACACATTTTGGACTATCTGGACCTGGTGTATTACAAACAAGCAGTTATTTGGTAGATCAGTATTCTTTAAATCATAATATACATCTAGTTATTGATTTCTTACCTGATATCTCATACGATCAATTAAAGCAAGAGCTCCAACAGCTAACATTCAATCAATGCATGCAAAATCATCAGATTCCTAAGCGTTTGATTCGAGTAATCAGCGAAACTGATTCACTAAATCAAGACCCTCTAATGAGCATCAAAAAGTTCACTATTACAATTGCTGGCAGTCGTGGGTTTTCATCTGCCTTTGTTACATGTGGTGGTGTCAAAACTACTGAAATTTCACCACAAACAATGATATCAAAACTTGTCCCTAATCTTTCAGTATGTGGGGAAGCGCTTGATGTTAACTCATTGACTGGCGGTTTTAACATGACTGTTGCTTTTTCTACAGGATATTGTGCTGGAAAACATGCAGGCTAATTAAAGTTATAAGCAAGGTGTCATATCTTGTATTTTTTTTAACAAGTCGATTGACAACTGAAATTGCTTCTGTTATTATACCGATGTAATACTTCAGGGCAGGGTGAAATTCCCGACCGGCGGTAAACCCCGCGAGCCATTAACTGGCATGAACTGGTGCAATTCCAGTGGCGACAGTAAAGTCTGGATGAAAGAAGTGACAAACTTTTTTTCAATGGCCCGGGTATTTTCCGGTTTTTTTTATGAAGGAGGACTTAAAAATGAAAAAACCTAATACTCGCGTACGTACATTAACTCTTATTGGAGTAATGACAGGATTAGCATTTGCTTTGTATTTTTTAGAAGTTCCAATACCTTTTTTGTTTCCAGCTGCACCATATTTGAAGGTTGATTTCAGTGATATTCCAGCAATATTAACAGGAATTGCAGCAG